>Ga0137371_10001117_pt1 | contig 21066 bp, 20 predicted proteins | sample SagtaG_7_FD_104919 | JGI IMG/M metagenome (GOLD analysis project Ga0137371, IMG submission 104919) | Vadose zone soil microbial communities from Sagehorn Ranch, Mendocino, California, USA - Sage1_R_40_16 metaG | ecosystem: Environmental > Terrestrial > Soil > Vadose zone | place: USA...
TACTCCGCTCAATGCTTGTGTAAACAGCGGGCTCCCCATCCAGGGTACGAGCAGGGTGTTCCAGGCTTGCAGGGCGGTTGCGTTCCACTCGAGCCATCCCGAAAAAAAGTTGCTTCTGTGATATTGATCAATCCAGTCGTGAAACATGTGGTTCCCCAGTCTCAGATCCTACTATATAAATATAAGGGAGTCTGACAACAGCAGGCATGTCAGGCTCGCAGAACTCATCCTGCCTTGGCTGCTTGATTTTTCTAGAGGGTGTTAGGGACTGATATCAAAAGAATGATAGAATATCTCTACGGAGACCCGGCCACTTCTCCATATGAGAGTGACGGGAAATGAAGAGCTCACTTCCTCATTGCTCTTGCTGTCTGAAAGTGAATGACTCTTGTCTTGTCTTGTTCTTCTGGGAGAGGATATGAGCAACAAGCCAGTCCTGTGTATACAGGTGAATGAAGAGACGCAGTTGCGCCTGCTTGAAGAGCGGCACCTTGAGGAATACTTTGCACTCATTGAGCGCAATCAAGAGCATTTACATGAGTGGGTCGCTGTGGAAGCCTATGAAGGATCAGTTGAGACGCTCAGAGCCTACCTGAAACAGCGATTGCTCCAATTCGTCAATGGCGAAGGCTATCACCTGGGAATCTGGTACCAGGACGCCCTGGTAGGGATTCTGGACTATCGCCTAAACTGGAGGAGTCGCAAAGTCGAATTGGGCTATTGGCTCGACGCTGCGATGGAAGGAAAAGGCATAGTAACCCAGGTTTGTCGAACGATGGTGAGGCATGCGTTCGAGGAGCATGAGATGCATAAAGTCGAGATATCCTGTGCGACAGACAACACTCGCAGTCGTGCAGTCGCCGAGCGACTCGGCTTTATTCAGGAGGGGATTCTCCGCCAGACGGATCGGCTTCATGACCGCTATGTGGATGGGGTCTTCTATGGCCTGATCGTCGATGAGTGGAATGCACGAGCGGAGCATGCTCAGGGACTCCAAAGGGAAACCCATTGAAGGAACCATCGTCTCTCTTGCAGAAGAGCGTCTTCCCGAGCGCCTCGTGCAAAAGCTGAATACGAACCAGGATCTGTTCTTCGATACCACACGTATCCGTCAGGAACTGGGATACCGTGAACTGGTCTCGCTCGATGAGGCACTCACACACACCATTGCCTGGCAACGAGCCAATCCACCAGCCGACCTTGACCCTCATCTGTTTGATTACACCTTGGAGGACGGTGTTCTCGCTGAAATTACAAAAGCAATCTGAAACGACTTCCTGATACACGTAGCGTTGGCAAAAATACGTAGAATTGAAGGGTCTATGCGAGAAGTTGAACCTATTCTTGTGGTTGAACTCTTTCCACAAGAGCGCAAGCATTTATTGGAGCTTTTTTCTGACCTCTCAGAAGCAGATTGGGAGAAACCAACCGTTTGTCAAGGATGGACCGTCAAGGACATCGGGCTGCATCTGTTAGGAGATGATCTAGGCTATCTCTCTGGCAAAAGAGATCATCTCAGCAATCCTTTCTTTACCAACAAAGAGATGCAGCAGTGGGACAGTTTAGTCAAAAACATCAATGAAGCCAATGAGTTGTGGGTGAAGGCCACACAGCGCATTAGCCCAAGACTTCTTACTGATCTGTTAGCACTGACCGGTGCACAGTTTTACGCATATATCCAATCCCTTGACCAAATGGCGATCAATGGCGTGGTGAGTTGGGCTGGGCCAAATCCTGCACCGCTCTGGCTTGATACTGCTAGAGAATATACCGAGAGGTGGCTGCATCAACAGCAGATACGCGATGCTGTCGATAAACCTGGACTCAAAGAGAGGAAGTTTTTCCATCCCGTCCTTGATGCCTTTGTTCGAGCGTTGCCTCACACCTACAGAGATGTTCCTGTAGCAGATACAACAGTGATAAAGCTCGTGGTGACAGGAGAAGCTGGGGATACCTGGTATCTGGTAGGAGAAGCGAACCATTGGTCTCTCTACAAAGAGGGAGAGTGGCAGCCAACCACCATCGTTACCCTGGATCAAGAAACCTGCTGGAGACGCTTTACCAAGGGGATGCGCAAAGAGCAGGCCAGAGCGAATACGACCATAGAAGGTGATGAAAAGCTCGGAGAAAAAATGCTTGATACCATCTCAATCATTGCGTGAAAGAAACATCGCCACGTACAAAAAGCCTCTTGAGCCTCCTACTCCATCCCTTCCAGCTTGAGCTGGTAGATGTGCGGACGATTGCGGGGCCCTCCCGTATCCGCGCAAGTCACCTGCCCCGGAGCGCTCCAATGCACCGCTCCCACTTCGTAGGCAGCCACGTAGAGACCGAGCTGCCTTCCTCTCTCTGAACCGCTGCCTCTCCACAGGAGGACTCGCCCATGTGCGTCACAGGTGAGCACAAAGCGCCCATCGGGGGAGTAGGCCACACTGTTGACCCCGTCCGTGTGGCCCTCTAACGTCTGCAGCAAGTGCCCGCTCGTCGCCTCCCACAGCCGTGCGGTGCTATCCCAGGAACCGGTGAGCACCCAGCGCCCATCGGGGGAGAAGGCCACGCTGGTCACCCAGCTCGTGTGCCCCTCTAACGTCTGCAGCAGTTGTCCGCTCGTTGCCTCCCACAGCCGTGCGGTGCTATCATTAGAGCCGGTGAGCACCCAGCGCCCATCAGGGGAGAAGGCCACACTGCTCACCGAGCTCGTGTGCCCCTCCAAGGTCTGCAGCAACCGTCCACTGCTCGCCTCCCACAACCGGGCGGCGCTATCAGAGGAGCCCGTGAGCACCCAGCGTCCATCGGGGGAGAAGGCCACGCTGCGCACTGAGCCTGTGTGACCCTCTAACTTCTGCAATAGTTGTCTGCTGCTCGCCTCCCACAGCCGTGCGGTCCCATCATCGGAGCCGGTGAGCACCCAGCGCCCATCGAGGGAGAAGGCCACACTGCTCACCCAGTCCGTGTGGCCTGCAAAGATTCTGAGCAAGGAGCGGCCTTCTGCTCCGACCGGCTTGAGCTGGCGTAGCCAGCAGGCAGGAGGCTCTCCCGAGAGCTGGAGACCCTCTTCGAGCGCCCGGTTGGCGAGCTGCTGGTAGAACAGGCCAGGCAACACCTCCGGCCACCAGCGCCCGCCCGCCAACAGGTAACTTTCCCGGTCGAGCCAGCGGGCAATGCGCTCGAGCAGCGCCGCCTGGTCCCGTTCCAACAAGGCCACATAGGCATGGGCCGCCTGCACCTGTGCCAGGCAGCTCCAGTAGCCGTCGCGCAAGGCACGTCGTTCCAGCACGTTTACATCACGAAACATGACAGTCAGGCGAGTGGCTGCCTCGTGCAGCAGGGCTCTTCCCGCCTCGCCGGAGGCTGTGACCAGCTGCTGCCCAAAGGCACGCACCAGCGGGTGCAGCCGCACCTGCTCGCCGGAGAGGACTTCCAAGAGGCTCGCCTCATGGAGCAGGGTGCGGGCCTCACCCAGCGGTGCCAGCAGATCGCCTTCTTCCCCCAGGTCGGCCGCGAGTCCCAGTAACCACAGGGGAATGGGAGCCGCCTCGGGGAAAAAGGCGGCCAGTTGAAAGAGGCGGCGTGCGCCCTCGTGGCGTACCTGCTGCCAGCTCAAGTCCATGGTGGCAAAGAGCGTCTCCATGACACTGAGCGGCCCGCGTTGCGTCAGCGCCTCGACTAGGCGTGCCAGCGAGAGGGACGTGTCACGCGAGAGCAGGCTGCGCAGCTGCACCAGAGCCAGCGGAAGGTAGCCGACCAGCTGGCAGACCCTGCGTGTCGCCATGGCCTCTACACGAGCGCTTCCCGCCAGCACTTCAGCCAGTAGCGCGGGACGCGTCGTCTCCAACAACAGGCGCCAGGCCGCCTCTGGCGGGAGCTGCTCGACGCCGTATGGCTCCACGCCCTGCGGAACCAGTTGACTGCGTGAGGTGTACACGAGAGCACAGGCCACATCTCCACCTGCCAAATCAGGCAGAGCCTTCATCACGAGATTGGGATCCTCGACGTTATCGAGGATCAGCAGGGCATCCCCATGCGCGGCCAGATAGCGGCAGAAGTGGCGGGCACGTTTTGCCTCGTTTTCCACATGTGAGACATCATCGTCGGGCGGCAGGTATCCCGTCCGAAAGGCGAGGTCGGCCAGCTGGTGCTGCCAGTCAAACGTGTTGGTGCCGGTGGCCGTCATCCAGAAGATGCCACCAGGAAAGCGGTGCTGATCCAGACAGCGGTACGCCAGTTCGACCGCCAGCTGTGTTTTGCCGATACCCCCCATGCCCACCACGCCCACCAGGCCCAGGCGGATGGCTTGCTGGCTCGCTGCCGAGCCGAAGAGCAAAGCTTCCAGCTGCTCGAACTCGCCGGGCCGGGGTTGGAACAAGCGACTGCGGGGAAAGGGAATGTAGTTGGCAGGACGTGTCGCTGGCGTGGGCGCAACTGTGGTCATGCTCACACTCCCCGCCTCGGCAGAGCTAGGAGGAACTATCGCCGCCGCGGGAGGTTGTGCTGTGTTAAGTACTCTGATGATATCCTTTGCCACCTGCACCCATAACTTGTTCCTTTGGGGCGCACTCATCTCACTTACAGACTTAAAAGGGATATTGGGTACACGTACTGCTTGGAACTTCGATAAGCCCATTACATCATAAGCACATGGCTGCACCAATACCGGCAAAATAGTGACCCCTTGTTCTTTCGCAGCAGCAAGTAGTGGTGGTAGTTCGTTTTCTGCAATGAAGTCTGAGGCCAAAAAGTCACTACTCATTAGCAATACCGCTACTTTTGCAGTAGCGATGGCTTGCCTGATCTCCTCTCGCCAATCGGCTCCTGCTGCTATTCTGGTGTCATCCCAGTAATCCATCAATGCTTCTCGTTGATAGGGTTTGAGATGCGTTTGCAGTTGCCGTAAAAATCGGACATCTGTCTGACTGTAGCTGATGAGGACTTTGCTGCGTTCAGGCTGAGATGAAGAGGGTGCCATGCTGTCTACCTCTTGCTGTATGTTATTTAAAAAATGATTTGGGTATAGATGCAGAGAAAGTATACAGCAAGAGGTTGAGTAGAGACAAGAGGTAGGACAAGCTATTTGGTAGACGTGCCAGGAAATGCATTTAACGACAGAGATGGTTATTCACCATCTCTGTCCCATACCATCTTTTCGCTAATGTCCTCGCCAGGACATTATTCACTTCGGAAGGTGGTATTCGTTTCGATGCCACTCATCTCGATGAGTGGCTGCCCGTCCTTTTCCACCCACACCCCGCAAGGACCCCCTGGCTCGCTCACCTTGAGCGTTACAATGCTCCCATCCATACGCAAAACTGGCCGCATAAATGCCGTCACATGCTCGGCATCGCCGGAAATGTAATGGCCGATCAAGGCACGGCGAAAGCGGTCTGCTGTGGTGTTGGGAAAACTGCCATGCACAAGCGATCCCCCGAAAAACAGGACATCACCCGCCTCCATGAGAACAGGACGGGCTTTCTGGCCCTCGGGCAGGGGAACGGTCACGTCGGTGAAGCTGATGGTGGTGTCTGCCTTCGCCGTGCAGAGGATTGACCATCGATGACTCCTCGGAACCACCTGCATGCAGCCGTTGGCCTCGTCGCACGGATCCAGTGCGAGCCAGGCTGCTATGCACGTTCCTGGCTGAACCTTGAGAAAAAACTGATCTTGATGGAGTGCCTGACCCCGTGCTTGAGGTGGCTTAAAGTAGAGCATCGTTTGCACCGCATAAGGTTCCTGTCCTACCAAGAAGGTAAGGAGGTGATTGAGACGTTCATCAAGGAGCCAGCGCAAGCTGATTTCGTCCCAATGGTGCATATGAATCATGCGTGGATAGCGCTTGAGCGGATCTTCACTGGTGGCATCAACGCCAACTAGATCCCCTGGATGAGGTCCTTGCGCACGCAGTCGCATATAGTGTTCGCGCAGCAATGCCACCTCGTCAGCAGTGAATAGTTGGCGCGCAACAGCATATCCTTGCTCTTCATAGCTGCTTTTCAGATCCAGAGTAGAAAGCATAACCTGGCCCTTTCCTTTGCTCAAGAAGAGGAGATGCACAGTTCCCTCTCCCCTTCCCAGACGCATAATGTGTTGACATGCGAGAGAATGAGAACAGCTTTCGGCTGGTCTCAGAGCAAGTATAAGAGCAGCTAGACGCTCTGGCAATAGCAGAAATTGTCCAACATGTGTCTACAATTGCCCTTTCCTTCACTGAAATCTAATGCCCTAACTAATGATTTGGGTCTCGATGCAGAGAAAGTATACAGCAAGAGGTTGAGTAGAGACAAGAGATTAGACCCGTTGATGCAAAGAATAAGTTCAACTCTGGAGATCAGGAAAGTCCCCTTTGTCGAGTAGAGCTCCTTTGAGGTTTGTTCCACTGAAGTTGGCCCCGCTGAGGGTCACCATGGTGAGATTGGCTCCCCTGAGGTCGGCCCTGCTGAGATCGGTCCCCTTGAGGATGGCTCCCCTGAGACTTGCCAGGTAGAGATCGGCTTCTCTGAGGCATGCAACGGTGAGATTGGCCCTGCTGAGATCGGCTCCACTCAGGTCGGCCCCGCTCAGCATTGCCCCGGTGAGGTTGGCCAACCCGAGAAGGCTCTCACTGAGGGTTGCCCTGATGAACTGTGCCCACCTGAGATCAGCCCTGCTCAGATTCGCTTCCTTGAGGGTCGCCCCGGTGAGCGTTGCACCCCTCAGGCTCGCTTCCTCGAGGTTGGCCCTGCTCAGATTCGCTTCCCTGAGGTCGGCTCTATTGAGGTTTGCTCCCCTGAGATCGGCTCCCCGAAGAGTTGCTCCGGTGAGGTTCGCCCAGTACAGATTTGCCTCCCTGAGGGATGCGATGGAGAGATCGGCCCCGCTCAGGTCAGCCCCGCGAAGATTGCCACCCAAGAGATCGGCCCCGCTCAGGTTCGCCCAAGAGAGGTTCGCTCCGCTCAGATCGGTTCCCCTGAGGCTTGCCTCGCTCAGGTTCGCTCCGCTCAAGTTCGTCGAGGTGAGGTCCGCTCCATAGAGGTCAGCCCCACTCAGGTTCGCTTCCCTGAGGGTCGCTCCGGGGAGTGCAGCCTTGATGAGGTTGGCCCGAAAGAGATTGGCTTCAGAGAGGTCAGCTCCGCCCAGATTCGCTTCCCTGAGGGTCGCTCCGGGGAGTGCAGCCTTGATAAGGTTGGCCCGAAAGAGATTGGCTTCGGAGAGGTCAGCCCCGCCCAGGTTCGCTTCCCTGAGGAACGCCCCACTGAGGTTTGGTTGTCTCTCTAGATGTGTTGCTCTCCACGTATTCCAGGCACGTGAACCTTTCTTGAGAAGCTTGAGATGGTGTCGATCTGCCACGGGTTACCTCCTCGCCTGCCCGTCGCTCTCATTATACGATTACGGGAGAGAACTCACAAGGACGTGTTGGTGCTCCGAAATAAAATTGAGTATCGTTTCTTGTGCTTACTTGCGCACTTGCCATATAGTAATTGCCATACCCCCCCAGATCAGTTATACTAGCCACGTTCTCAATACACTCTATAAATGTATTCTCTCTTTACAGGAAGCGGGATTCCTTCAGCAAAAAATGCTGGCTCGCCTGTTCCAACCTTGGCGGGCCTGAAACTGTCGACTCTGGCAGGACGTATCTTAGAGAGGATGTTTGGAAGGAACTTTCAAGGACGTGACGCAATGAAACGAGAAGACGACGATGGCAGAGCGTGGTGGGCGTGAAGGCCAGCGCCTTGGTAACTATCATCTGGTGCGTCTGATTGGACATGGTGGCTTTGCCGATGTCTATTTGGCAGAGCATCTTTATCTAAAAACGCCAGCAGCCATCAAATTGTTACGGATGAAAGTGGTAAGTACGCAGGTACGTGAAGAGTTTCTCAAAGAGGCACAGACCATCGCACGTTTGAATCATCCTCACATTGTACGGACTCTCGATTTTGGAGTGGAGAAGAAAACACCTTTTCTAGTCATGGACTACGCGCCAAATGGGACGCTACGTCAGCGATATGCTCCTGGTACACGTCTTCCTTTACCTACTATTCTCTCTTACGTGCGGCAGGTAGCTGACGCTCTCCACTATGCTCATGAGGCAAAGGTTATCCACCGCGATATCAAGCCGGAAAACATGCTGGTGGGGCGACGCGACGAGGTGTTGCTGAGTGACTTTGGCATTGCGCTTATTGCTCAAACTTCTCGTCAATCGAGCACCGAGGAGGTTGCTGGCACCGCAGCCTATATGGCGCCCGAACAGATTGAAGGTCGCCCGCTGCCAGCCAGCGATCAATATGCTTTGGGCGTGGTAGTCTACGAATGGCTCTGTGGAGAATTGCCTTTTCGTGGCACGTTTAAGGAAGTGTGTACACAGCATCTTTTTGTTGCTCCACCATCGTTACGCGAGAAGGTGCCTCTGCTTTCAGCCAGTATTGAGCAAGTGGTGATGAAGGCCCTTGCCAAAGAACCACAGCAACGTTTTGTCGATGTGCGGGCCTTTGCTGATGCATTAGAGGAGGCAAGCCAGACACAAACGCCTCTGCCTATCCTTCCTCCTCAAGAGGCTTCGACTTCTTCTTACTTCCTACCTCCAACCGTGCTTGTGACCCCCAGGAAGTATGATTTTCCACAGACAGAGAAAGCTATTCCAGCCGCTCCTATTTCACAGCCATCACAGGTCCAGAAGGCAGTTGCTGCACCTCCCTCAACGACGAGACCCCTCCCATTATTTAAGCGACTCAAGTATGTGCTGAATATAGCTCTTGTGGCGGGAATAATGAGTGCGCTCTTCCATATTGTGATCGTCCTCTTGTATGCTCCCGTGTTCCAAAGGGCTACTCAGGAGATGGTCAGTAATCGCTTGACGGTCAACACAGCTCTGGCTTTAGTTGGTGTGCAGGGCTTGAAAGTGTTTTTGAGCTTGCTGATTTTCTTTGCGGCTGGCTTTGCAGCTGGCAAGATGGTTGAACGACGTGGTTTAGGCTTTTTAGCTGGTATTATAGGAGGAGCTCTGCTCTTTGGTCTAATGTTGTTGGCAAGCTCTATTCCATCCTACCCAGACCATATTACGATAGGTAGGAATAGTGCGACGCTTTCTCTCCTCCTTCTCGTTGTGTGGATGGTTGGTGGAGGGCTTATATGCCTGTTAGGAGCATGGTTGGCTACGCGGAAGCATTTGTTGAAAGAATAGTGTCCAGGGCCAGTTGCCCTCTCTAGTTGTGGGCCCCGTTCACGCGCAAAAAGGCTAATGCCACTTCCTCTCGGCCATCGGCTTTGACTGCACGGAGACATCAAAGTAATAGGGAAAGAGGAGATCAAGAGGTGAAAATGACCTTGCATTCTCAGAGTGTAAAGCAACGTTTTGTCTCAAAGTGGTTGGAACATCTTCGCAGAAGCAAATATGAACTCTCTGCCCTGCTCATCATAGTGTTTGCCGTTTGTCTGCGCGTCCTCTTAACCATTTTGGGCTGGCCGACGACCAATGCTGATGAGGGGACGATGGGCATAATGGCACGCCATATTGCTTATAACGGCGAACATCCTCTCTTTTATTATGGGCAAAGCTATATGGGTACCATAGAGGCCTATCTTGGGGCGGCATTCTTTCGCCTCTTTGGTGCCTCGTTGTTCACCTTGCGGCTGGGCACCATTCTACTCGATGGCTTCTTCTTTGCAAGCATGTATCTGCTGACAAGCTTGCTCTACACAAAAAAGTTGGCACTGTTCGTGCTGGTTTTGCTGGGCTTGGGACCAAATGCCATCTTCCTATGGGAACTTTATGCTAAGGGTGGTTCCACTCAAACGCTCTTTTTTGGTACTCTTGCGTTTCTGCTGGCTTCCTGGCTCTCACTTACCTCTAGCCAGGACCTATCTCGCGGCAGGAGGTGGCTGCGCTTTGCTGCCTATGGAGGTTGGGGACTGGTGGTGGGGCTGGGTATATGGTCGGACATGATTGTGCTACCATTTTTCATGATGTCGAGTATGCTGCTGTTGCTGTTTTGCTGGCGTGATTTGCGATCGTGGGCACCAGTATTCCTGCTACTCGGTTTTGTCATCGGTGCGTTTCCTCTGATTGTGTATAATTTTCAAGCACCGTCTGGACAGGATTCGCTTTCCCTCTTTCTGAACAACTTCAATGGACGTTATGTACACTCAGCTAACTCGCTGCCACACCTTTTGCTAGGGATGAAAGAAACAATACGGATGAGCCTACCTACAGCTACGGGAGACCCATTCTGCCCAGTTTCAGCAATAGCTTATGCTATTGATGCCAGTCCTCGAAGCATGTCATGCAAAATACTTCATACCACTTGGAGCGTGGGTTACATAATCCTCTGGACGCTCGCCATCTTTCTTTCGCTAAGAGTGCTATGGAAGTTACGCGCTCGCCTGAAAGGAGGATCTTCTGAGGAGAAGCAAGAGATTATCCTGCACTTTGCCCGGCTCTGCTTACTCGCCAGCGCAGCGATAGCGTTGGCGGGCTATGCACTGAGTTCAGGACCACAAACTTTACCACATAGTCATGCACGCTATCTACTAGGTTTGCTGATTGTTACTCCTGCACTCATCTGGCCGCTTTGGAGCGGTGCCAGTGCTGTCAAGTTGCCGTTAGGCATGGTTCAAATGAACTTGACGCTTTTCTGCTCACATGAGGCAACCCTTGTCAAGCAAAATGGCCTCTCTTTGAACCTTGCCTTAGGAAAAGAAACGTGGGTAAAGCTCATCATCAATAGAGGATTGCTCTTGCTCATTGGCGTGCTGTTTCTGCTAGGAACTCTGAGTATAGTGGTCGACATTCCCTCCTCTCAGGCTGCTAACCAGCAACAAGATGAGCTTATTGCCAATCTCATGCGTATAGGAGCCACACATATTTATAGCGATTACTGGACGTGTTATAGCATTGTCTTCGTGAGCCAGGAAAAGATCATCTGTAGTGTTACTGACCCTAATCTCATACCGAGCTTAAACCGTTATTACCCCTATTATACAGTTGTGAAAGCTGACCCTCATTCGGCTTATGTATTTAACTATGATATCTTTCAGAACGCATCTGTTATGCGGAAAGCCGATCTCTCAGGCCATGGTTTTCGGCGTTTCGTCTTTGATGGCTATATCGTTTACCAGCCTGAGTGAGCGAGAAGAGTTTGTCACTCTGCTACCCTATAATTATCATAGTTATTCTCAAAAGCGTGATGTGTAAGAACATTGCCTCCATTAGTAGCATCCCAGATTTGCACGGTTCCAGCACTGCTGGCAATGCGTGTACCATCAGGGGACCAGACTGCCGAAAAAATGCCGTATGGAGCTTGAGCCTGCCTACGATCAGTGTAAAGGAGAGTGCCCACCGACGTCGTGGTGGTAGTTGGACTCGGTGGATGGGTGTGAGTAACAGTAGGGGTGAGATTTGGGGAAATAGGGCCCTCAAACTTACCAATCGTCGTCAACCAGATGATACCTCCACCAACCAGGCTTATCCCAGCTACTCCTGCTAAGCTTGCTACAACTGCGCGTCGTGAAATACGATTCTTGGGCAAGTGAGGTCCATCGGAGGATGGAGGCGCTCCCGCTGAGAGAGGAAATATGTCAGGAGGCAACGGGGTGTAATCTACTGGTTCTGAGAGGCGACCTGCTGACATTCCCGTATCGCTCGCGTCTCTGACCTGGCCTAAGGGCGGAATCGCTGGAGCCTGCCTCCAAGAAGGCGAGGAAGGAGTGCCAGGAAGTGGCATTTGTGAGCCAAACGCAGGTGCTATACGACCAGGTGTGTCGGGGGCGGGAGTCGAAATAGGAGCATTCCCTGCCGAGGTAAAAGGAGCCGGGATGGAAGAAGACCCAACGTTCTGGTTCTGGCGCACGGAACCCGATTCGGTTGGTGCCTGAGTCAGGAGATCTGGGGAGATCTCACGAGGCAGCGTGGAATTGAGCGAGGGCCGCAGATCGGTCTGCAAGTCTACTACTGGAAAGGGTTGAGCTTGTGCTTCATGGTAGGCTCTTTCCAACGCAGTCGCGAAGGCTTCCACGTCCGCAAATCGATTCTGCGGCTCTTTTGAGAGTGCTTTGAGCACCACTGCTTCCACCGCTGGCGGAATAGTGGGGACACGCTGGCGTAGCGGGGGAGGCGGAGTGAGGGCATGCTGGCCCATCAACTCCATCAGACCACCACGGAAAGGGCGCTCGCCACAGAGCCATTCATAGACCACGACACCCAGCGCATACTGATCACTCGCCGCACACGGTTTGCCTTGCAGTTGTTCGGGGGCCATATAGGGCAACGTACCAGCAGCCTCGCGCGTTATTTGCGAGCCAGTACTCTGTTCCACCAGTACCAATCCGAAGTCACTGAGCAAAATCTCGTCGTTTATCCCCACCAGCATGTTTTCCGGTTTGACATCGCGGTGAATAAAGCGCCTCTGGTGCGCATAGTGTAGCGCCGCCGCCACCTGCTTGACGGCGGCCACAAGCTGCTGAGGAGGCACGATACTCCCTCGCGGATACCGTTGGCGTAACGAGCCGCGGGGCGCATAATCCATCACTAGAAAGGGAGTACCGGCTTCCACGCCAAAGTCGAATACGCGTACAATATTGGGATGCACCAGCGACGCGATGATGCGTGCCTCGTTGCGGAATAGTTCCAGATGCTCTCTCATCAGCCGCACTTGTAACACCTTCAGAGCCGCCTGCGTCCCCAAATGTATATGTTCCCCCAGGTACACATCGGCAAAGCTGCCCTGGCCTAGTAGGCGTATCAGCCGGTAATTACCTAATTGTTGTCCTATGCGTACATCCATTGCTTTTTCTCCCTTAATATTTTCGTGCAGTGGTTGTGTATCTATCTAGGCAACAGAACAAAACACTCCCAGAAGAGAAACGCGATCCTAATATGGAGTTTATCATATGATGTTGGTAAAAAGCCGAAACAGATAACAGATCTGTCTCAAAGAACGAAGCAGTGGAGCGAACAGCTATCTACCTCAACACTACCATTAAGTAGCAAAAATGGCAAGGCTTTTTAGTTCACAAAATGCACAACCTCTGCCCTACGTCCATCATATTTAACGAACAGTTTTTTGGAGCGTGGCAGTGTTTTCGGTCAGCGGTTGTCGTATGAGTGGTCACGCACATGCTTACCGAAAACACCCTTCTACAATCATGTAACGGGTGCAGCCCAACATTCTGCGCCTCGCCCTGTGCACGAAGCGAACAGCATCGTATATAGTAGTGACGACCCTTGCGGTCGTCATGTTGGGTGGCGGTTTCATGTTGGGTGGCGGTTTCATGTTGGGTGGGGGTCGTCATGTGGCAGGGAAGGCAAACTAGATGTTCCCAATCCAGACCCCCGACAGGTCCTCATCTCCGGTAATGGCAATGGGCAGTACAGTTGCAGGAAGAGAAGTACCCAGTTTCTGTTCCAGAGTTGAGCGCAACTGTTGAGCATAGGAGAGATCAACAGGTATCCCTAACTCCATCCTTGCCATGTACAACACATCAATGCCACATATCTCTGCCACAGCATTCAATGAAAGATGGTGCTTCATGCGGAGTTTCAACATTCTTGAGCCATGACTGATCGTTCCTTCTTTGTTAATTAACTTACAAGTATATACTTATAAGTATATACTAGCTATGATAGTTTTGTCAACTCTGATACTCTGCTACAATCCCATCTATCATAGAGAAGGATGTGACCACACCATGCTGCGTCTCAGAGTCAAGGAAGTTGCCCAAAGCAAAGGATTTAGTATGGGTGAGTTATCGAGAAAATCGAATGTGGCATACAACACGATCAAGGGCATTTATCGGGAACCATTGCGAGAAGTGACTTCTACGACGCTGAACAAGATTGCTAAGGCTCTCGCGGTTCCGGTGACCGATTTGATTGAGGATGTGCCCGAAGAGGAATGAGATACCGCGTGATGCAAAAAGAACATGATGAACCGTACAAACGCCAGGAAACAGAAGCCCAGACAGCCCAGGCTGCTCTGCAGCGTGCGCAAACGCTTACTGAACGTGTAGCAGCGTACCGCAAGGCGCTCCATAGCGATCCACGGATCGCACGCCTGCACATGCTGGATATGACCCGCCCCCTCGAAGTGACGGATAGCTACATTCCTTTACGCTTGCATCAGGATACCAGGCCAGGCTATGACCTTGACTCGGTATTGCAGGAGATGAGTCCTCATCCTCATGCCTTGTTGAGGGCCGATCAACGGCAATTAGAAAGGTGGGCCAGTTATCCCCTTGCGCCAGAACAGGCGCTCCGCATGTACAAGCAGTGTGTCATCGTGGGTGATCCTGGCACTGGCAAGACGACCTTGCTGAAGTACCTCACCTTGCAAGCGATTGATCAACAACTCAGGGGTCTCCCTGACCTGCCAATTCATGTCGAATTACCTGCGTTTGCTCGCTCGGGACACCGTGACTTGCTCGAATTCGCTTCCGATGTTTGGGAAGAACGCTATGGCTTCCCGCAAGCGGAGGCTCTAGACTACATTCAGGAGAAGTTGCAAGAGGGCGACGCTCTGCTCCTGCTTGATGGACTCGACGAGACGATAGTAGAAACCACCAAAGAGTCGGCGGAGAAACCTTATCTTCAGGTCTCCAAAGCCATTATGGATGTTGCCACCCGCTATCATCAAGCTACCATCGTGGTCACTGCCCGGAAAGCAAGCTATCATCAATGTACCCGCCTGGCTGGCTTTGCGGAACTGGAACTGCAAGGGGGGCGCCCGGAAGAGATCAAACAGTTTGTGGAACACCGGTTTGCCGCTCATCCAGACCCGTACAAGCGGGGCACCGCCCCCGAAATCCATGCGAAACTGGAACGCACTCCACGGATGCAGGCTCTGGTGGCAAATCCCTTCTTATTGTCGCTGATTGTCACCGTGTATGAAGATCGACTCGAACTTCCTGAGCGGAGAGCAGAACTCTACAAACAGTGCGTGGATATCCTGCTGACGAAATGGGATACCAGCCGCAATATTCGTCGCATTCAAGCATTTCAGCCAGCACATCAGCGACAACTTCTGGAAAAAGTGGCCTGGCATTTTCATCAGCAGGGACAGTGCTACTTTCCCGAACACGAATTGCTTGAGGTCATTGCTGCTTTCTTGCCTGCCATCGGACTCCCACCAGAGCAAAACGAGCGGGTGTTAGCTGAGATCGCTGCGGAAAACGGGCTGCTCAAAGAGCAAGCGCGTGGCTGGTATGGTTTTTTACACCTGAGCCTCCAGGAATATTTTGTTGCCCAATATGCCGCTCGTCATCAGGAACTCGATCTCCTCATACGGCGGCGAGACGATCCATGGTGGGAAAAAGTACTCTTGCTCTATGCGGGACTCATCTCTGATGCGAGCTTGCTCTTACAACAATTACTTGGGCTTACACAAACAAACCCTTTGCAAGATGATTTGTTCCACACCAACCTGATCCTGGCTGGCCATTGCCTGGCAGCAGCAGAGCCTCCTGTTCGACACAATGCCATATCCCAAGAGGTCGTCACGCGCCTGTTCCAGGTGTTGAAGACCACGCCCTACGCGTTGACACAAGCGCAGGTTGCCGAAACATTGGCTGAGATTGGTGATACGACAGTACATGCTCAACTGGTCGGGCTGCTCTCCGACGAGCAACTGGACTGGTCGGTGCGCCAGCGTATCGCAGATGCGCTTGGACGGTTAGGAGAGCGCTCCATTGTTCCCCAACTGGTCCAACTGCTCTCCGACGAGCAGTTGGACTCAAAGGTGCGCCAGGGCATCATACGTGTGCTTGGGAAGATTGGAGAGCGTTCATCATGCTCGCGACTGGTCCTACTGCTCTTCGACGAGCGGGTGGAACTTCGGCTGCGCCAGCACATCGCAGAAGCGTTTGAGCGGCGAGAAGAGCGCTCTGTAGCCCCCCAACTGGTCCAGCTGCTCTCCGACAGTCGGCTTAACTCGGAGAGTATCGCAGGAGCGCTTGAGGAGTTAGGAGAGCGCTCCATTGTTCCCCAACTGGTCCAGGTGCTGTCCGACGAGCAAGTGGAATTCTCGGTGCGCCAGAGCATCGCCTATACGCTGGGTCGGTTAGGGGAGGGCTCCATTGCCCCACAAATGGCCCAGTTGCTCTCCAACGAACGGCTGAATACCTATGTGCGCCAGAGCAGCGCAGAAGCTCTTGGGCAGCTCGGGGAGCGTTCCGTTGCACCGCAACTGGTCGAGCTACTCTCCGATAGGCAGCTGAACCCACGTGTGCGCGGAAGCATTGCAGTAGGGCTAGGGCAGCTCGGGGAGGGCTCTATTGCCCCTCAATTGCTCCAGTTGCTCACTGATAGGAAGCTGGACTGGTCGGTGCGCCAGAGCATTGCGGGAGCACTGAGGCAGTCAGGTGATCGCTCCATGGTGCCTCAATTAGTCCAACTGGTCTCCGATAGGCAGCTGGACCAGTGGGTACGCGCGAACATCGCCCATGCACTTGGGCAGATAGGAGGACGCTCCGTTGTCCCCCAACTGGTCCAACTGCTCTCCGACGAGGAGCTGGTCTCGCAGGTGCGCGAGAGCATCGTCTCTACGCTAGGGCAGCTGGGAGAGCGGTCCGTCGCACCCCAACTGGTCCAACTGCTCTCCGATGAGCAGGAGGATTGGTCGGTGCGCAGGAGTATCCCACGTGTGCTAGGGCAGCTGGGAGAGCGGTCCGTTGCACCCCAACTGCTCCAGCTGTTCACTGATGAGCAGCTGGACTGGTCGATGCGTTTGCAAATCGCAGAAGCACTGGGGCAACTAGGGGCACGCTTCATGATGCCCCAACTGGTCCAGTTGCTCTCCGAAGAGCAACTTCGCTGGCCAGTGCGCCAGAGCATCGCTTATGCATTGGGACATTTGGACGAGCGGGCCATTGCATCCCAACTAGTGGAGTTGCTCTCCGATAGGCAGCTTGGCTGGCCAGTTCGCCAGAGCATCGCCTATGCACTGGGGCAGTTAGGAGAACGCTCCATTGCCCCCCAACTGGTTCGATTGCTCTCCGACGAGCAACTTGACGCATCGTTGCAACTGCGTATCGTAGGATCGCTTGGAAGATTGGGGGAGCCTTCCATTGTGCCACAACTGGTCCAGTTGCTCTCCGACGAGCAGCTTGACTCGGCGGTTCGTCAGAGCATTGCAGAAGCGCTCGGAACACTTGCCACCGACGAAGCGATGATCCATGTCCTCACTGCTCTCTTACCTACGTCAGACATTGCCGATGGCATTCATCACCTCTTATGGACAATGAGCCGCCAGATCGGTGTCAGAATCTTCATCGCTGACAGACCCAATGGTAAAAGTGATCAAATGGCCTTCAGAATAGAACCCATCTAGACATGGAGACACCTTGCCAATCGTGACCCTTACTACGTGTATTGAAAGAGAAATGGCTTGAGCTTACTGGTGATGATCATGTTGACTCAGTAGAAGGGGCTGTTGGCATTGTCCAGCAAGTCGGACACAATGTTGTTGGCTTTCGATATCAAGACTTAATGAACGCATTGAGTGCGGGTACGCTTAGAACTATCGAAGACCTGGAGCAGGTTCCATCCATTACTAATAACGATGAGCGGTCTGAAGAAGAGAAGTCCAGTAGTGAACAGTCTGAAGACGAGCCAGTCGACGAATTAGCGAGCCTTCGTGCAATGCTGTCTGGGCATAAAATAGAGAACTCGAATGAAATCGAGAGCGGCTCAGAAGAGGAGCACTCGGCTGAAGGTGATAACAGCACTGAAGAGTGATGGGAGAGCGCGGGGCAGAGGTGGCAGGGATAAAGGAAAGAAAAGAGGGTGTACTTGGCGCACAAGACGATGTGAGGAACGAGCCAGAGGAGCGGGTGGAAGAGAAACAATCTCCGAATTGGATACTGAATGAAGGGCAAGAGGTAACTACTCAGGTACTCCATGCGACCGGTAGAGAAATTCTCTTCGCTTTTTCATATGAGAGTAAGATTGGAGAAGTTTTTCCGGTGTGAGCGTGTTAAACTAGAGACGAGGCTCTACAGGAACATGAAGGAGGTATGTCATGCGTAAACTCATTGTCAGCAACATCATGTCACTGGATGGCTATTACGAGGGGCTGGGTAAGAATGTCATGGTGCTGCCGATGGACGAAGCCTTCGACGCCTATAACGCCGAACGGCTGCGCGCAGCTGATACGCTGCTGCTGGGACGTAATACCTACGATGGGTTCAAGGGTTTCTGGCCGTACGTGGCAGATGATCCCAACTTCACACCCACCCATTGGGAGATATCACGGCTTGATAACGCCATAGACAAAGTGGTCATATCAGACAGCATGACAAGAGAGCAGACGGAACCGTGGCATAATACCACCCGCATCATCAGCCGCGCAGACGCGAACGCGCAGATTGCCGAACTCAAACGCCAAACCGGCAAAGACATCTTGGTCTTTGGCAGCCGCACACTTTGGAACGACTTGCTGGCCCATGGTCTGCTTGACGAACTCCACCTGATGGTCGGCTCCGTCATAGTAGGCGCAGGCACGCCAATATTCGACGGCCAGCCGACCGTTTCCCTTCGACTCATTGATACACGCACGTGGGATGGCTCAAATAACGTACTCGTACGGTACGAAGTCCGCCACAAAAGCGTTTAAACGAAGTAAAGTTGCACGGTAAATAACAAGGAGGGTAGTTATGTTTCAACCAAAAACAGCATTTAGCGGGTTTTCGGTGAACGATTTGGCAAAAGCCAAAGAATTTTATACGCAGACTCTGGGGTTAAAAGTGGTCGAAGAGGGCGTTGGGCTACGGCTTCATTTGCCTGGTGGCGGCACAGCGTTTGCGTATCCAAAAGAGGACCACCAGCCAGCCACGTTCACTCTGCTGGACTTTGTGGTTGATGACATTGATGAAGCGGTCGATGAACTGAAAAGCCGAGGCGTCAGCTTTGAGCACTATGCAGGTCTGTGGCAAGACGAGAAGGGCATCATGCGCGGTATTGCTCAAAATATGGGGCCTGATATAGCTTGGTTTCAAGACCCGGCCGGGAATATGCTGGCAGTGTTACAGATGGGATAAACCAACGCCTACATTGTCGGCAAAAGGATCTACAGGGAAGGACTGACTCACTAAAGAGGTAGACGAGGCAGAACTTCGGCAAAGAACAGGAGATTCTATGGAAACCATAACATCTACAGTGACTTCAAAAGACGGAACCACGATCGCTTACGACAAAATAGGCCACGGGCCGACAGTCATTCTGGTAGCGGGGGCCCTTTGTTCACGGTCCTTCTGGTCCGGACCGGAGCTTGCCAAACTCCTTGCGAGTAGCTTTACGGTCTATAACTATGACCGGCGTGGCCGTGGCGATAGTGGCGATACCAAGCCCTATGCCGTCGCGCGTGAGATTGAGGATATCGAGGCGCTCATCGACGAAGCCGGCGGGTCGGCATACCTGTATGGCCATTCCTCCGGAGCTGCCCTTGCCCTAGAAGCGGCCTTAAGGCTCGGCAATAAAGTCAAGAAGCTTGCCATGTACGAGGTTCCTTACAATGAGGATGCTGAGTACCAACGGGCATGGAAGGAATACATCAAACAACTTACTGAAGCTTTGGCAGCAGATCGCCGAGGCGATGCCGTCGCGCTGTTTATGAAGTATGTTGGGACGCCAGCCGACCAGATTGAAGCAATACGTCATGCACCGACATGGCTAATGCTTGAGGCTATAGCGCCGACGCTTGCCTATGACCACTCCGCCATCTTGGGCGAAGATGCCTCAGTACCCACCAAACGGGCAGCCATCGTAACCGCACCTACACTTGTCATGAATGGCGGAGCAAGTTACGCATTCATGTATGACACAGCCCAAGCGCTCGGCAAAGCAATCCCGAATGCGCAAGTCCGCACCCTGGCAGGTCAGACGCACGATGTAGACCCAGACGTTCTGGCGCTGGTGTTGATGGAGTTCTTCTCTGGGTAGTCGCTCGTGAACCAGTTGGGATTCATGAGCACTAGCTTCTCCTACGTGATTCTGCTCTCGGCAAGTCTGGCCGCCCTGCAGCTGAAATTGCAGGGGACTGAACTCCTGACGGAGGCTCTCGAAGTGAGCGCGCAGGTGAGATCGCAGATCAACCAGATACAGGGACTGCACTGCTTTGGACCGGAGAGAGCGCAGCCAGGATTTTTGGCACTCGATCCCCTACGTATTACCGTAGACGTTTCTCAGTTGGGCATGACCGGTTTTGAAGCGGAGAACTTCCTTATAGACCGTTTCAACCTCTATCCTGAACTTGCGACCCTGCGCCACGTGTTGTTCCTGCTGACCCCTGCAGACGACGCGGCTGCCGGGCAACGAATCATTAAGGTACTGCGAGAGGTTGCCACAAACCGCCGAGTCTATCGGCCCCGGTTCGTGCTATCTCCTCCTGCCATCCCACGCCAGTTGATGCTACCTCGTGACGCTTTCTACAGCCGTCCTTGCCGCCCTGTACCAGTGAGGGCAGCTATAGGGCTACCCTCCGCCGAGACGATTGCGGCATTCCCGCCGGGAAGCCCGATCGTCGTGGCAGGAGAAGAGATTACCGCGGAGATCGTCGATTTCCTCACCGAGATCAGGCGTCACGGAGGCGTACTGAAAGGTGCGTCGAGTCCCGACTTCACAACCATCAGAGTGTTAGCGAACAGCTGATTACAGCTGTGTTTACACTTTATATTCCCGATGTCCAGAGGTGCTGCCCATGTGCTGGATGTCGTCGATGTACGCGCCTGCAACGGAGAGCAGGCGCGTATTCTCTTTTGCAAAGAGGATGGGCCATTCGGGATGCCTCGCTTGGATTGTGATCAGGTAACTACACAGGTACTCCATGCGACCAGTAGAGAATTTCTCTTCGCTTTTTCATAAGGGCCTGGTGCGACTTGAGGGAATTTATGGCAATACTCGTGAAGCAAATCGTGGCAATGCTTTCAGTCCAGAAGCCTGTTTAGAGCAAGCAGGCTCTAAACAGAGAGAAACGGATTTGTAGGATGCGGATTACCCGAAAGATTGGCCATTTCCTACCAAAAGATTGGCCGCACAAGAAAAAACTGGCGAAACCGCTCTGCAAGCCAATTCACATAGCTTGGTAGAGGCAGGCTGATGCCTGCGAA
>Ga0137371_10001118_pt1 | contig 21065 bp, 20 predicted proteins | sample SagtaG_7_FD_104919 | JGI IMG/M metagenome (GOLD analysis project Ga0137371, IMG submission 104919) | Vadose zone soil microbial communities from Sagehorn Ranch, Mendocino, California, USA - Sage1_R_40_16 metaG | ecosystem: Environmental > Terrestrial > Soil > Vadose zone | place: USA...
CCGCGCCGTCCGCGACACGCGCCATCCGTTCGATCCACCGGTCGCGGGGGTGCATCAGAGCTTCAAGAGGATCTGCTGAGGGATCACCTGGAACGTGACGGGCGTCGATCCGAGCATCGAGCCATCGGCGACGACGGGCAGCGGTCTCGGACCATCGATCCGGAGGGTCAGCCGCGCCCGGAGCTCCTTGATCCCCGGGTCGGGCACATGGTCGCCGTGGCGGAACATCCTCGGAAGGAGCCGGTACGCGTCCGACTTCGGGCCCGTGAACACGAGCGCGTCGAGCACACCGTCCCCCGGGAAGGACCGGGGCGACAGGCGCAAGCCGCCGTCGGCGAACTGACCGTTCCCGACGATCACGCTCCACGCTCGATGCCGTTGCTCCCGCCCATCCACGACTACATCGAGCGTGGAGACGTGCGAGCCCGCGTAAGCCGACCAGAACGCGGCGAACCGCCTGCCGTTGCCCATCCACCGCGGCAGGCGAGCCGCCTTCCCCGTCGCGGACGCGTGCAGCCCGACCTCGGCCACGTTGTGCGCGTAGCGGACCTCCGACCCACCGTCTCGACCGCGGGCCGAGATCTTCATGACGTCGAGCTCGTACGTGTTCTCGCCGGTCAGATGGGTCGACGCTCCGTCGACGTCCCCGGGTAGCCCGAAGCTGCGCACCAGATCGCATCCCGAGCCGGCCGCGACGACGGCCAGCACCGGCGACTCCACGATCGTTCGGCCGTCGCGGAACATGCCGTTCACGATGTCCTGGACCGTGCCGTCGTCGCCCACGGCGGCGACGAACCGGTAGCCCTCGTCGAGCGCCGCGGCCGCCAGGCGCGTCGCGTCGCCGGGGGCGGCCGCGATCTGGACCCGGTGCTCGAGCCCTCCTCGCTCGAGGGCCCGCTCCACCGTGCCGACCTCCGCGGCGACGCTCCCCTCCCCCGCCCTCGGATCCACGATCACGGCGAGCGCACCGAACGGGCTGGTGACGACGCTCATGGTGGGCATCGTAGCTAGACCCCCGTGTAGGCGACGACGCCGTGCAGGACCCGCTCGTGAGCGCGCCGGACGAGGGTGGCCGTCTCCGGCTGGGCGACCTCCTCGATCTGCCGGAGAAGGTCGAGCAGCTGTTTGCAGTTCCGGACGAAGTCGCCCGGAGCCATCTCGGTCTCCTCGAGCAACGCATCGAGCGAGACGCCCTCGGCCCAGCGATACACGGGCGTCGCGAACCCGGGCTCCAGCTCGCGGCAGAGCTGGACCTGGTGCTCGTCCTCGGTCCTTCGGATCTGGCGCCACAGCCGCTGGAGCCGTTCGTAGCGGTGCGCCGGATCCGCCGTTGGCAGCTTGCCCGGCAGGGGGTTGCGTTCACGGGTTTCGTACACGACCGTGGAGACGACCGCAGCCACCTCGCTCGGCTCGAGCCCGTCGAGCACCCCGCTGGCGAGGGCCTCACCCACCAGCAGGTCGCCTTCCCCGTAGATCCTCGTCAGGGTCCGACCCTTCGGGGTCAGCGCCCATCCCCGGACGTACCCGAGATCGGTCAGGACGGCGAGGACGCGATCGAAACGCCGAGCCAGCGTTTCGGTCCGGACGCGGATCCTCCGCTCCACCCCAGCCATCTGCTGCTCCAGCTTGGTGCAGCGCTCGGCCCAACGCTCGTGCTTCGCGCGCTCGGGGCAGCCGTGACACGGGTGTGCGCGCGCGGCGGACTCCAGGCGGACGGCCTCTCGCTCGACCTTCCCGTCCGAGGCATGGCCATGTCTGGACTTCGGGGGTTTGACGTGGAGGGCGACGAGCGTCGAGGCGACGTCGCGGCGGAACCGTGCGCTCCGGGACGATCCCGTCCTGGGCAGCACGATCCGCGTGAGCACCGGCGGTGGCTCCCGGAAGTCCTTCGCCGAGACGCGGAAAGCCGCTCGGTCTTCCGACAGCACCGTCGGCTTGCCGTCGCGGGTCGCGACGACGACCGCCAACCCGCGACGGCGCGCGTCGGGCACATGGATCACCTCTCCGGGCTTGAGCGATGCGACGGCCATGCGGACCTCGTCCGCGCGCGCCGCCTCGCGACCTCGTCGATCCTCGTCGCGGAGGCGGCGCGCCCGCTGGACCAGTCCCCAGTACTCGTCGAAGTCCCCGAGGTCGCAGCGGAGGTTCTGTCGGTAGCCCTCGAGCACCGTGCGATCCTGTTCCCGCGCACGTTCGAGCGCCACGACGCCTCGATCGGCAAGGAACTGTGCGAAGGAGGCGTTCAGGAGCTCGTGGGCTTGGTCGGGCGTGTAGTTCCTGACGAGGTTGACCGCCATGTTGTACGAGGGACGGAACGACGACGTGAGGTCGTAGGTGCGCGTGGCGGCGAGCCCCGCCACCCGTTCGAACGGCACCTGACGCTGGTAGACCACGACGGCGTGTCCGAGCTGGTCGATCCCGCGCCGCCCGGCCCGACCCGTGAGCTGGGTGTACTCGCCGGGGGTCAGGAGCTCGTGTCGCTCGCCCTGGAACTTCCAGAGGTCTTCGATCACGACGGTCTTGGCAGGCATGTTGATCCCGAGTGAGAGCGTCTCGGTTGCGAAGACGACCTTGACGAGGCCGGCCTCGAAGAGCTCCTCGACGGTCTCCTTGAAGACCGGGATCATCCCCGCGTGATGCGCGGCGACCCCTGCCTCCAAGCCATCAAGGAAGTCGTAGAACCCCAACGCGAGGAGATCCGCCTCATCGATCCACGAGGCGCGCGTTTCCGCTCGCTCACGGATGCGTTCGGCTTCGTCGCTCGTCGTCAGCCGGACCCCGGCCTGGCGCATCCACCGAACGCTCTTGTCGCATCCGGCGCGGCTGAAGACGAAGTAGATCGCCGGGAGCATGCCCTCCCGCTCGAGGACCTCCACGACCTCCTCGCGCCGGGGCGCGTAGACGCCGTGATGGCCGTCCCGCTGACGGTCCCGCGCGGGCGCCCGGCCCCGGTGGGTCCCCGGTCGCACCCGTGTCTCCTGCTGGTCGAGCGAGACGACGTACGGGTTGGGCAGGAGCACCCCGTCCTGTTCGACGTGTATCGGGTGGAGCCGCCGGCCGATCAGGTAATGGTGCTCCAGCGGTACGGGCCGCTTTTCCTCGATAACGACACTCGTCTCGCCGCGGAGCGTGCGGATCCACTCACCGAACTCCTCGGCGTTCGAGATGGTCGCGGACAGACACACGACGCCGACCGATCTCGGCAGGTGGATCAGGACCTCCTCCCAGACCGCTCCCCGGTACGGGTCCTGGAGATAGTGGACCTCGTCCATCACCACCCACTGGAGACCACCGAGCGTCTCGCTCCGCTCGTACAGCATGTTGCGGAGCACCTCGGTGGTCATCACGACGATCGGCGCCTCGCCGTTGATCGTGTTATCGCCGGTCAGCAGGCCGACCTGGTGCGGCCCGTACGACGCGACGAGGTCCCCGAACTTCTGGTTGGACAGAGCCTTCAGAGGCGTCGTATAGAAGCACTTGCGGCCTGCGTCGATCGCCTGCTCGACCGCGAACTCGGCGACCACGGTCTTCCCCGACCCGGTCGGCGCGGCCACGAGGACGGAGCGCCCGCTCTGCAATGCCTCGATCGCCCGTCGCTGGAAGCCATCGAGGGGGAACGGGTAGCGCTCGGAGAAGGTCTGCGGGGAGATCACGCTTCCAGTGTAGGGGCGGGTTCGCGCGCTACGGCTCGATGCCGCACCGCTCGAGATGGGCGTCGACGAGCTTCGAGAACCCGGTCGGATCCTCCAGGTTCGACAGGTGTCCGGCGCCACCGAGGACGGCGAGCTGCGCCCCGGGGATCTGGTCTGCCATCGGCGCGCTCACGTCGGCCGGGATCAACAGGTCGCCGTCGGAGGTGATGACCAACGTGGGTGCGTCGATCGTCGCGAGGTCGGGGGTCGAATCCGGACGCTCGGCCATCCCCAGGGCGGCGGCGGCGATCGCCTCCGCGGGCTGCTCGCGGATCCACCCCTTGACGACGTCCCACAGTCCGACGGGCGGATCCTCGGAGAGCAGCGGAGGCGGGCTCTCCACCAGGACGTTGCCCTCGCTCCTGAGCCGGACCGCCAGCGTCCGGCGTGCCTCGGCGGCCTCCGGGGTGTCGGCGCCGGCCCGCGTGTTGGCGAGGATCAGGCCTGCGATCCGCTGGGGCGCCTGACGCCACAGCTCGAACGCCACGTATCCGCCCATCGAGAGACCGCAGACCGCGGCGCGATCGACCCCGGCGTGATCGAGCGCATCCAGGCATCGCCGCGCGCCCAGATCCATCGTGAGCACGCCGCCGTCTGCCGCCGGACTCCCGCCGAACCCCGGCAGGTCGGGGGCGACAACGGTACGTCGGTCCATCTGAGCGCTCCACATCCGCGCGTCGAGGGGGAACGCGTGGATCAACAGGAGGCCGTCCATCAGCGCACCGCCTTCGCGTTCGGGCCGACGACGACCGGGAGCGCCCCCGGGAGGATCTCGAACGACGCCGGCGCGGGCCCCACACGCTCACCGTCCGCGTACACCATCACGCGACGGTCGGCCTCGATCCTCACGTGGGTCGCGCGTGCCATCCGGACCGCTGGGTGCGAGACGTGGGTACCGCGGAACACCTTCGGGAACGCACGGATGAAGGCAAACTTGCCGATCTCACGGAGCAGGCACACATCGAGCCATCCGTCCACGAGCGACGCATCGGGGGTCACCTTCATCCCACCCCCGTAACTGATCGAGTTGCCCACGACCACCAGCATGTGCGGACCCACGACCACCTCGTCGTCGAGCTCGATCCGGAAGCCCGCCGGGGTGAACCGGGACAACGTCTTCACCATCGCCGCGACGTACGTCCCGGTCGCGCCGAGCGTGATGCGCATCGCGTTCGCAGCTTCGTTCACCTCCGAATCGAAGCCGCACCCGGCGACCGCGACGTAGTGGCGGCGTGTCGCTCCGGCGTCGACACGGACGACGTCGATCTGCACGATGTTGGCCTCGGCGATGGCGCGCACGGCGGTGTCCAGTTTCGGAACGCCGATGGACGCCGCGAAGTCGTCGGCGGTCCCCGACGGAAGGACGGCGAGGGCCGCGCCGGTGCCCAAGAGGCCGTTCGCCGCGAGACCCACCGACCCGTCGCCCCCGAGCACGGCGACCACCTTCGCGCCTCGGTCGGCCACCTCGCGCGCTCGCCGCTCGAGGTCCTCGCCGGACGTGCTCACACGGATCTCGTGGTCGACCCCGGCCCGGCGGAGCTTCCCCTCGATCGTGCCGATCCGTCGACCGGCCCTGCCGTGGCCCGCCGACGGATTGGCGATCACCACGACCGGAGCGGCAACGCTCATCCTCAGCCGCCCGGGAGACCGAGCCCAACGCCCGGCGAACCTCCCGCCGAGAGCTGGGACAGCTTGAGCGTGCTCGCGTACTCGCTCCAGCCGGACTGGAGCAGCGTGAAGGCGGCATCCGAGACGCCCTTCGCGCGTTCGGCCAGCTGGGTCGTGAGGTGCGTCGGTGAGCTCAGCGACAGGACCGCCAGCGTCGCCGCCTGCTCGTACAGACGCAGCGCCTCGACGATCTCGGCTTTCGACGACGTGAGGGCGCCCGAAGCCGCGACGTCGAAGCCCTGCTCGGTGATCGTACCGGCGAGGTCGAACGAGTCGATCGCAGCCGCCGCTTTCCCGAGGGCCTTCGCTGAGGACGTGAGCGCCGCCGGCTTCGTCTTCGCGTCTTTCCCAGCGGCGAGCGCGGTGACGGCCGCCGTCACGTCCGAGGCGACCGTAGGCGGCGTGTCGCCCTGCAGCTGGCCCACAGCCGTGATCTGGGGCTCCAAGACCGCTTTCCATCGGGAGAGGGCCTGCTGGCGACTGGCAAGGTCGGTGGCCGCCTGCTTGCTTGCCCGTTCGCGACGGAGCCCGTTCGTGGCCCACACGAGCACCATCATCGCGAGGAGGCCAGCGATGAACACCGCCGTGAGCTGGACCCAGCGACGTTGGGCGAAGGGCTTGGGGACCGGGACGGGGCCATGTCGCGGACCCTTGGACGCAGGGCGTGCCTTCGTCTTTCCCTTGCTCTTGATCGCCATCAGACCGTCCTCGGCTGTCGTTTCAGGAAGCGGCCGATGATGATACTGGCCTCGTAGAACAGATACATCGGGATCATCATGGCGAGCATCGTGTACGGGTCCGAGCTCGGCGTGATGACGGCGGCGAAGATCGCGATCCCGAGGATCGAGTACCGCCTGTACTTCGCGAGGATCTCGGGACTCAAGACCCCGACCAGCTCGAGGAATACGAGGAAGATGGGGAAGAGGAACGACACCCCGAAGGCGAGCGCCACGAGCGTCACGAAGCCGACGTAGCGGTCGATCGTGAGCAGCGGCACCACCCCTTGGCCGGCGAACCCAAGCAGGAACCCGAGACCCTTCGGCAGCATCAGGTAGGCCACGACGGCGCCGAGGAAGAACAGGACGCAGGCGGACGTCACGAAGGGGATCGAGTAGCGCTTCTCCTTCGCCGTCAGGCCGGGCGCGACGAACCCCCAGATCTGATACAGGACCACCGGCAGCGCGATCCCGAGACCGAGGAACACCACCACTTTGATCTTGACCAGCATCCCGTCGAGCGGCCCGCTGTAGACGAGGTCGCACTTGGTCGGCGGCGCCAGCGCCGGATTGGCCGTGATGTAGTTGCAGAACGGGGCACGGATCAGGCTCATGAAATGGGGGTACAGGAACCAGCCGACCACCGATCCGATCGCGACGGCGTAGAGGCAGACGATGATCCGGTGCCGGAGCTCCTCGAGATGCTCGACGACGGTCATCGTGCCGGTGCGCTGCCCGTCGTCGCGCTTGCGGCGAGGGATGACCTTCATGGAGTCGATCGCCTCCGCCTACCCGGTCGGCGGAGCCTGGCCGTTCCGCGAGGCGCCGTCCGTCCCGCCGGGCGCACCTGCGTCCGACCCACCGACGGCGGCCGGACGGCGGGTCCGGTGGACGCCCGGCGCCATGGGGCTGCCCGGAGGGACGGCGGACGGCGTTTCGGGCGCGTCCAGATCGACCTTCACCATGTCCTTCACGTCGTCCTGGATCTTGCGGAACTCGCGCAACCCGCGACCGATCTGCCGGGACAGCTCGGGGAGGCGCTGCGGGCCGACCACCAGCAACGCGATGATGAGGATCACGAGGAGCTCTGGGGTACCGACGTTCAGCATGGGGGCATCCGTTCGGGATCCTTCCTGCGCCCCATCGTACCCCTGAGCCCTAAGAATGCCCGCCGCGGCGTGCACGACCCAGGCGCTCCGCATGCTCCGAGGCTCGAGCCCCCTCACGGGCAACCTCTTCCGCGACCGGCCCGATCTCCTCCTGGAAGCGGCGAGCCGTCCGCCCTAGGAGCAGGACATGGCGACCGAGCGCGACGACGAGGGCGGCAAGGGCCAGGGTGCTGACGGCGCCGAGCACGATCCACACGACGAGCCAGGTGGACATCTCCGGCGATGCTACACGCGGGCCTCGCTGCAGGCGAAGCGCTCAGTTGCCGCTGTTCGCGAAGAAGTCGCGGATGTACGTGTCGTCCTCGAGGAGGTAGTGGAACTCGATCAGGTCGTCCGCCGTCAGTCGCGGAGCCGCGGGCTCCCGGGGTTCCACGTCCTGCTCGTCGAAGAGCTCCGGGGCGAACGCCGTATCCACGTCCGAGCGGCTGATGTCCACGCCGGCGGACACGAGCAGCGCCACGATCTTCCGATCAGCACGCTTCTCCACATCGTCCTCGCAGTTCGGGCAGGTGAATCGGTAGCTCCCTTCGCGACCGTTCGAGCGCACGGCGAGCGAGATCGCCTCGGGGCTCATGTCCACCTCGCCGCAGCGAGGACACGTCGTCCGGATGGTGGTCATCTCACCCGAAAGCATCGGCCCGAGCGGCATCACCCTTGAGACCCGTGTGACCGGGGCGCATCCTGCGCCGCAGGTTCCTCAGCGGCCGTAGCGGTCGAGTGCGGCGGCGGCGATCTCGGAGATCTCCGTGCGCAGCTCGGGCGGGTCCAGCACCTCCGCGTCCGGGCCCAGCCGGAGCAGGAGCTTCGCGACCCAGCCGGTCTGCTTCGCCGGGAGCGTCGCTTCCACCGTGCCGTCCGTGCGCGCGACGACTTCGACGGTGACGTAGTACTCGGCCACCCACCGTGCCGCCGGCCGGAGGAGGAGGCGAACGGCGAGGTCGTGATCCCCGGGCGTATAGAGCTGCCGGCCCGCGCCCTCGAGACCACGAGGCTCGAAGCGTTCCGTCGTGGGCTCGACGCCTGCGACGCGGTCGGCCCGGAACAGCCGCTCGCCGTCCGCCGCCACGTCCCATGCGACCACGTACCAGTGGCCGGCGCTCGCGAAGACCGCCTCGGGCTCGATCTCGCGGATGCTTCGCTCCCCCGTGCTCGCGGCGGTGTACTCGATGCGGATCCGGCGATGCTCGCTCGCCGCGGTCCGCAGCGCATCGAGATGCTTCGGAGCCATGCCCGTGACCGCGCCCTCGATCCCCGCCGCGTCGCCCAGGGTTTCCGCGCCGAGAGCGTCGCGGAGCTTCGCGAGCGCGCTCGCCAGCGCCGGAGCATCCGGGATCCCCGGCGTCGCCAGGAGCTCGGTCGCTCGCAGGTACACGGCGAGCGCCTCCGGGCGGGTCAGGCGCAGCGGGCGAGCGAAGTGATCCGCCATCGAGATCCACACGCCGCCGTCCTCGTCGATGTCCACGTCGATCAGATCGCCGGGCCCGTACGGAGGGAGCCCGGACATGAAGAGCAGGTCCAGATCACGGCGCAGCTGATCCTTCGGGACATCGAAGATCCTGGACGAGGATTCGAGGCTCGTCCCCGGGTGCTGCACGAGGTACGGGACGATCACCAACATCCGCCCGAGTCGCTCCGCGGTCGTGGCAGATCGCCGACGCTCAGGCATCCGCGGAGGCTTTCAACCGGCGGATCACCTCGTCACGAAGGGTCGGGGGCTCCAAGGCCTCGACGTCCGCACCGAATTGCAGGAGCAACGCGGCGAGCGCATGCTCATCCGCCGCGGGAACGGCGAGGATGACCCAGCCGTCGTCGCGCGTCCGCTCGCGCACGACGCCGGGGAACGTGCTTTCCACCAACACGACGGCTCCGGGTGCCGCGGCGACGAGCGCTCGGTCCTCGGCCGAGAGCTGCCAGGGCCCGGCCTCGACGTGATCGATCGCGCGGAAACCTCCCGGCGGGGACGATCCCTCGCCGGCATCCTCGAGCTCGGTCGTGCACCTCGACAGCCGGAACGCCCGGACGGCGTCCCGCTCCTCGTCGTGACCGACCAGGTACCAGTGGCCTCCACGGAACACGACGCCGAACGCGTCGACGATGCGATCCGAGACCGCGCCCTGCGAGGTCCGGTAGCCGAACCGCACCCGCCGACGCGCACCGGCGGCGTCCGCTGCCGCGACGACGCGGGCGCTCCTCGTGTCCGAACCGGCCACCAGGGGTCCGCTCTCCGCCCCTGCGAGGACCCCGCCCTCGGCGCCGTAGAGGAGCTTGCGAACGCCTCGGGCGGCCACGGTCTCCTCCGAGGCGCTCTGCGCGGCGACGAACAGGGCGGTGACTTCCTCTGGTGTGAACGCGATCTCCGGGAGGTAGTACCTATCCTTCAGGATCGTGTACCCCTGCTCCACGTCCCAGACATCGGTGGCCGACATCTCGAGCGGCACTCCGTACTCCCGGAGGATGTCCTTGTCGCGCTCGAACTTGCGCTTGGCGGAATCGAGGTTGTCCCCGCCGTACGCCGGGAGCGTGCGGCGGATCTCCTCGAACGTCATGGGGCGCTCCGTCTCGAGGAGCAGACCCACCAGGTTGAGGAGCCGTTCGAGCGGCTCCATCCCCTCGTCGACCGGCATCGCCGCGCATCATAGCGGCGACATGGGAAGGGTCCGAAGTCCTGCGTGATCCGCCGCGCTGGAGGCGGCGGCAGGGCCTCCGTCACATGTGTGCGATCAGCTGCTCGACGCGGTCGTCGGCGCTCCGGAAAGGATCCTTGCAGAGGACCGTTCGCTGCGCTTGGTCGTTCAGCTTCAGGTGAACCCAGTCGACCGTGTAGTCGCGCCGCTTCGCCTTCGCCTGTCGGATGAAGTCGCCTCGAAGTTTCGCCCGCGTGGTCTGTGGAGGCTCGCGCATCGCCAGGTCCACGGCGCCCTCGCTCACCACCCGTTCGACCTTACCCGTCCGTTCCAGCAGGTAGTAGAGACCGCGGGATCGGTTGACGTCGTGGTAGGACAGATCGAGCAGCGCGATCTTCGGCGAGCCCAGCGGGAGGCGGTGCTTCTGCATATAGCGCTCGATCATCAGCCGTTTCGTTACCCAGTCGACCTTCCGAGCCAGCCGGTCGGGGTCTCCATCCCTGAGCGCGTCCAACGCGATGCGCCACTCATCCAGGAGCATGGTGGACGCCTCGTCGGCTCCGCGCCGTTCGACGAATCGCGTGGTCTTGTCGAGGTACTCGGTCTGTACCTCCAGCGCCGACAGCTCCCGGCCGTTCGCGAGCTTGACCTTCCGCGTGCACGTCGTGTCATGGCTGATCTCGCGGATCGCTCGGATCGGGTTCTCGAGGGTCAGGTCCCGCATCACGGTGTTGCCCTCGACCATGCGGAGCACGAGGTCGGTGATCCCGACCTTCATGAGGGTCGTCCACTCGCTCATGTTCGAATCACCCACGATCACGTGCAGACGCCGGTAGCGCTCGGCATCGGCGTGCGGTTCGTCGCGCGTGTTGATGATCGGCCGGCTGCGCGTGGTCGCGCTCGACACGCCCTCCCAGATGTGCTCGGCTCGCTGGGCGATGCAGAACTGGGCGCCGCGCGGGCCGTGCAGCACTTTCCCTGCGCCGCACCAGATCTGACGTGTGACGAAGAACGGGATCAGGACGTCGGCCATCCGCGCGAACTCGCCGTGGCGTGCGACGAGATAGTTCTCGTGGCACCCGTAGGAGTTCCCGGCGGAGTCCGTGTTGTTCTTGAAGAGATAGACCTCACCGCTGATGCCTTCTTCGTGCAGCCGCATCTCCGCCGCCGAGAGCAGATGCTCCAAGATCCGCTCACCCGCCTTGTCGTGCGCGACCAGTTCCTTGATCGAGTCGCATTCGGGGGTCGCGTATTCGGGGTGGGAGCCGACGTCGAGGTACAGGCGCGCACCGTTCTCAAGGAACACATTGGACGAACGTCCCCAGTGGACCACGCGGCGGAACAGATACCGCGCGACCTCGTCCGGACTCAGCCGCCGCTGTCCGCGGAACGTGCACGTGACCCCGTATTCGTTCTCCAGTCCGAAGATGCGCCGATCCATCCCAGCAAGGGTATTCCTCCCGAGCGCGAACGCCGCCAGCTACCCGGAGAGGATCTCGGAGAGCCGGTCGTCCGCGAGACGGCGGAACTTCCGTCGTTGAGGGCGCGTCCGGTCGAGCACCCCGGCCTCGATCTGATCGTTGGGGATCTGGCGCTGCTCCGGCATGGTGCTCAACGCCTGCACCGCGGTGCGCACCGCCGTCTCCAGGTCCCAGCCGTCCTGGAACCCGTCCCGAAGCGTGTCGGTCAGCTCTTCGGCGTGACCACCGATCGCAACGAACCGCTGCTCGTCGGAGACCGACCCGTCGAACAAGATGTGGTAGATGCCCGACGTCCCCGCCCCCCCGTCCACCTCACCGACCACGATCTCGACCTCGTAGGGCTTCATCTGCTGCGTGAAGATGGTGGAGAGGGCCTGCGAGTAGGCGTTGGCGAGGTCGCGCGCCTTCACGTCCTCGCGCCCGTACTGGTAGCCACGAAGATCGGCGAGCCGGATCCCCGCGATGCGGAGCTCCTCGAACTCCGAGTACTTGCCGACCCCGGCGAAGGCGATCCGGTCGTAGATCTCGCTGATCTTGTGCAGCGTGGCGCTGGGATTCTCGGCGATGAAAAGGAGCCCGTCCGTGAACTCCAGCCCGATCACCGAGCGACCTCGAGCGATGCCCTTGTGTGCGTAGTCCGACCGGTCCTTCATGAGCTGCTCGGGGGCGACGTAGGGCATGAAGCTCACGATGCACCCCGCTCCTGCAGCACGGCGTCGACGGCAGCGGCCACCTGATCCTCGGGAACGTCCTGCGAGCCGGTCGCGGTCACGGTCACCGCGATGGGCCAGATCCGACGGATGGCGTCCGGGCCTCCCGTCGCCGCATCGTCCTCGGCCGCGTCGATCAGCGCCTCGGCGGCGACCTGCAGCCCCTCGCCGAGCGAGAGTCCGGGCCGCCACCGCTTCTTGAGCGAGTTCTTCGCGGACTGCCCACCGGAACCGGTCGTCTGGTAGTCGTCTTCCTCCCAACGACCGCCGGTGGCGTCGTAGTAGAAGATCCTGCCTTCGTTCAGGCGTTCATCGAAACCTCCGAACAGCGGGACCACGATCAGCCCCTGCAGCGCCATCGGGAAGTTCGACCGGATCATCTGCGCGAGGCGGTTGGCCTTGCCTTCCAGAGACAGACGATCACCGGTGATCTTCTCGTAGTGCTCGAGCTCGAGCTGGAAGAGCTTGACGAGCTCGACGGCCTGACCCGCCGCGCCGGCGATGGCGATGGCGCTGTAGTCGTCGGCCGCGAACACCTTGCGCATCTTGGCGTCCGCGATCAGGTTGCCGGAGGTCGCACGCCGATCGCCGGCCATGACGATCCCGTCGGCGAACTTGAGTCCGAGCACCGTCGTCCCGTGCGGCACCGGGATCGCCGATGCATCCGTCACCGAGCGGGGCATGGCCTCCGGTCGCTCGTGGCGCACCAGATCGAGGAAGCTCGGGCTCGCACCGAACGGGCTGCCGGCGAGCGACAGCTCGGGCCGGTCGCTCACTCGCCGCCCTTCTGGACGTACGACTTGACGAACTCCTCCGCGTTCTCTTCCAGCACGGAGTCGATCTCGTCGAGGATGTCGTCCATCTCCTCCTTGAGCTCGCTGGCCTTGGAGGACGAGGTGACCTGACCCGCATCATCGGCGGCTTCGCCGCCGCCCTTCTTCTGGATCCTCTTCTGTTCCTGCTCGGGCACGACACGCTCTCCTTTCCCGGATGCACATCCTAACTTCGGGTGCAGACGCGCGGCGCGTTAGCCCGTCAGGCGATCGACGAGGGCGGCCGCGTCCTCGCAGGCGTCGAGCAGCTCCTCGACATGGGCCCTCGTTCCGCGGAGCGGCTCGCGCATCGGGATGCGCTGCAAGGCATCCCGGCCGGTATCCAGGATCAGCGAATCCCAGGACGCGGCGGCGATCGCGTCGGGAAATTTCGAGATGCAGCGGCCGCGGAAGAACGCGCGGGTATCCTCCGGCGGCTCCATGATGGCCCGCTGTACCTCTTCGTCCGTGGTGAGCCGCTCGACCTTCCCGGAATGCGCGAGTCGATGGTAGAGGCCGCGATCCCGCCGAACATCGTGGTACTGCAGGTCGATCGCGCGCAGCTTCGCATCGCTCCATGCGAGGCCGTCCCGATCTCGATATCCCTCGAGCAGTCGGAGCTTGGCGACCCAATCGAGCTGCGCGCTGAGCGTTCGAGGATCGGTCTCGAGTCCTCGGAGGACGGACTCCCATCGCTCGAGGACCTCTCGATTCTCGGCGGTGTCGTCCTCGCGGTCGACGTATTTCCGGGCCAGCTCGAGGTATTCCCATTGGAGCTGGAGCGCGGTCATCTTGCGCCCGTCGGTGAGGGACACCTGGGTCGTGAGCGACACGTCGCGGGACACGTCGTGGATCGCGGCCACCGGGTTGACGAGCGAGAAGTCGGGAAGGAACGCATCTTCGATCATCTTGAGCACGATCGCCGTGGTCCCCATCTTCAGGAACAGGGCGACCTCGCAGAGGTTCGCGTCCCCGACGATCACATGGAGTCGCCGGTACCGCTCCGGGTCGGCATGTGGTTCGTCTCGCGTGTTGATGATCGGCCGCTTGAGCGTCGTCTCGAGCCCGACCTCGGTCTCGAAGAAGTCGGCACGCTGCGTGAGCTGGAACACGTGCTTGCCTCGCTCGTCCCACTGCGCCTCGAGCCCGAGCTTCCCGGCACCGGTGAAGATCTGTCGGCTGACGAAGAACGGCGTGAGGTCGCGAACGATGTCGCCGAACGGGGTCGCCCGGTCCATCAGGTAGTTCTCGTGGGTCCCGTACGAGTTGCCCTTCCCGTCGGAGTTGTTCTTGTAGATCGCCAACGTCGGGGACGAGGGCATCTCCGCGGCAACGACCGCGAGCGAGCGCTCGAGGATCCGCTCTCCGGCTTTGTCGTGGATCACGAGGGCTCTCGGCGACAGGCACTCGGGGGTGGAATACTCCGGGTGGGCGTGATCGACGTAGTACCGGGCGCCGTTCGGAAGGATCACGTTCGCGAGCCCGAGGTCCTCGTCGGAGAGCTCGCGACCGGCCGCCGGCTCGAACCCGCGGGCGTCGCGAAGCGGCGACTCATCCTCGTAATCCCACCGGATCCTCCGGAGACTTCCCGCGTAGGAGGAGATCAGCATCGAAGACGACAACACCGGGTTGAAGTCGGGCTGGCCGACAGCCGCGATCCCGTACTCCGTTTCGGTGCCGATGACCTTCGGGATAGCCACGGGGCCACCTTACCCGCGTGGGCGGGTTACAGGTACTGCCCGGCGCTGACGCGCTCGACCTGTCGCCCGTCTCCCTCGAGACCGAGCAGGGTCCGGACGTAGACGATCCGCTCGCCCTTCTTGCCCGAGATCCGGGCCCAGTCGTCCGGGTTGGTCGTGTTGGGGAGATCCTCGTTCTCTTTGAACTCGTCACGGATCGCGTGGAACAGATCCTCGCCTTTGATGCCCTTCTCCCCCTTCGAAAGGAACCGCTTGATGGCATCCTTCTTCGCCCGCCGGACGATGTTCTCGATCATGGCGCCGGAGTTGAAGTCCTTGAAGTAGAGGATCTCTTTGTCCCCCGACGCGTACGTGACCTCGAGGAACCGGTTCTCGTCCGACGCCGCGTACATCCGCTCGATCGTCTTCTCGATCATCCGGTGGCATGCGAGCTGAACGTCGCCCCCATGCTTGCCGACCTCGTCCGGATGGATGGGCACGGACGGGTGGAGGTACTTCCCCATCACGTCCATCGCCTGGGCGGCGTCCGGGCGCTCGATCTTGATCTTCACGTCCAAGCGTCCGGGACGCAGGATCGCGGGGTCGATCAGGTCCTCACGGTTGGACGCTCCGATCACGATCACGTTCTTCAGGGTCTCGACCCCATCCAGCTCCGACAGCAGCTGCGGCACGATCGTCGACTCGACGTCCGAGGAGATGCCCGTCCCCCGGGTGCGGAAGATGGAATCCATCTCGTCGAAGAACACGATCACGGGCAGCCCCTCTTCGCTCCGCTCCTTCGCTCGCTGGAAGATCTCGCGGATCTGTCGTTCGGTCTCACCGACATACTTGTTGAGCAACTCGGGACCCTTGACGTTGAGGAAGTAGCTGCGCGCGTCCTCGCGGCCCGTCCGTTCCGCGACCTTCTCCGCGAGCGACTTGGCGACCGCCTTGGCGATCAAGGTCTTGCCGCACCCGGGCGGTCCGTAGAGCAGGACGCCCTTGGGAGGCTCGAGTTCGTGTTCGTTGAACAGCTCCGCGTAGAGGAACGGCAGTTCGACCGCATCACGGATCGCTTCGATCTGTCCCTCGAGCCCCCCGATGTCCTCGTAGCCGACGTCCGGGATCTCCTCGAGCACGAGCTCCTCGACCTCTTCCTTGGGCAGGAGCTCGGTGATCACCACCGACCGGGGGTCGAACAACACGTTGTCGCCGGCCCGGACGGAGGTCTGGAGAAGGTCTCCGGCGAGGTACGCGAGGTGGACCTCATCGCCGCGACCGAAGACCAGCGCCCGGTCGTCCCCGAGGCGATCCTTCACCTTGACGACCTCGCCGGCGCGATCCGGATCGAGGACCTCCACCGCGTTCAGCGATTCGTTGAGGACGACCTGCGAACCGGGGACGATCTTCGCGACCTCGATGTCCGGCGCCGGCATCACCCGCATCTTGCGGCCTGCGGTCACGACGTCGAGCGACCCGTCGTCGTTGCTCTTGAGGAACACACCGAACGAAGCCGGAGGCTGGCTGAGCTTCTCGACCTCTTCGGCGAGGGCCTCGATCTTGTCTCGCTCGTCACGCAGCGCATCGGCGAGCTTCTGGTTCTGGCCCATCGCCTTGGCGAGCTGCTCGCGCGTCTCGACGAGCTTCTCCTCGAGGATGGAGACCTGGCGGGGCGCATTGGTCAGCCGGCGGCGCAGGAGCCCGACCTCTTCCTCCAGGAACTTGACCTGGGATCGCAGCTCGTCGACCTGCTCACCGTGTCCGGGCATCTGCGCCTCCTCCGCGCGTTGCGAATGTACACCTGCGGACCGACGCGACCGGGGACGCCGTTCGGATCCGTTCTGCTCTCAGTATCTACGGCACGGGGTGTCGAACGGCTTAGGACCTGGGAAGGAAATGGTCCGTGCGGGTCAGGAGGTCCGGCGCGCGATCGTGAGGAAGCCGGTGTGTCCGATCATCCGGTGCTCCGGTCGGACGGACCGCTCCGTCACGTGCCATCCGCGCCGCAGGACCTCGAACGTCTCGATGTGCAGGAACCCGTGTGTCGGAAGCGCAAGCACGAGCTGTTGGACCTGGACCGTCGTGGGCAGGTAGGCACAGAGGACACCGCCCGCCTCGAGCGCCCCGCCGAGCGCCCCGAGCGGCCCCCATGGCTCCGGGAGGTCCAGGACACATCGGTCGAACCGCTCACCCGTCCGGCCGACATCGTTGACGTCACCGACCCTCAGATCGACCCGATCCGGCACCTTGCCGAACATCCCCTCGATGTTGAGGACCGCCTGGGCATGATGTTCGTCCCGCAGCTCGTAGGAGACGATGGTCCCCTCGGACCCGACGGCACGACACAATGCGATCGTGAGCGCACCCGAACCCGTCCCCGCTTCCAGGACCTTCGCGCCCGGATACACGTCCGCGTACGTCACGATCGGACCGAGATCCTTCGGATAGACGACCTGGGCGCCTCGCTTCATCTTCAGGGCGTAGTCGGCGAACCGGGGGCGGAACGCGGTGACGACCATGCCACCGGAGGTCTCGAGCCGGATGCCTTCCTGCCGACCCAGCAGCAGGTCATGCCGGAGCGCGCCGGAATGCGTGTGATAGGTCCCCCCGGGCTGGAGCACCACAACGTAGGACCGCCCGCGTTGGTCGATCAGCAGAGCTCGCTCCCCTGCCTCGAAGGGTGCACTCATGCCGGGAGGCTAGCGCACCGCCGTCCGCCTCTATGGGAACCGGGTCGGCAACGGACGGACGCCGAGCGTCACGTCGACCGAGCGACGAGCGCCCGAGGACGACACGAGATCGACGCTGACGCTCTGACCGGGATGGAGCCCCGTGAGGATGCTCCCCACGTCGTCCGCGCTGGCGACGGTCTTGCCATCGATCGCGACGATCACGTCACCGTCCTTGATCCCCGCCTGCTGGGCTGGGCCCGCCCCGGTGGTCGCGATGACGTAGGCGCCGCTCTGGACCGGAAGCCCGAGCTGGACCGCCATGGCCGGGGTGACGCTCTGCGACGAGACACCGAGGTACGCCGCGGCGGCGAGCGGATCGGCGATCGCCTGCTGGATCGTGTCCTTCGCGGAGTCGATCGAGATGGCGAACCCGATGTTCTCGGCTGTGTCGGCGCCCGCCGAGTTGATCCCGACGACCTGCCCGGCCATGGTGAGGAGCGGCCCCCCCGAGTTGCCGTGGTTGATCGCGGCGTCGGTCTGGATCACGTCCGAGTACACGCGAGCGCCGTTCTTGCAAACCTTGCAGCTCGGATCCTGGACCGTGATCGTTCGATTGAGCGAGGACACGATGCCCGACGTGACCGTGGGACCGCCTTCGAGCGCCAAGGCGTACCCGATCGCGATGACCCGCTGCCCCAGGACGAGCGCCCCCGAGTCCCCGAGGGGAACGGTGGGCAACCCGGTCGCGTCGATCTTCAGCACCGCGAGATCGTGCTGGCAGTCTCCGCCGATCACGCGAGCGTCGTATCGCTTCGGCGTCTGGGCGGATGTCGAGACCGTGATCTTCGACCCGCCCTCGACGACGTGGCAGTTGGTGACGATGATGCCGTCCTGACGGACGATGAACCCGGTGCCGACGCCCTTGCCCTGCTGGACGTTGCCGAACTGATCCGGTTGGAAGACGTCCGTCGTGACGTTGACGACGGCAGGGAGCGACTGCCGTACCACGGCGGCGATCGGTTCCGCCTTCGCGTCCAGAGCTCCTCCGTTGGACAAGGCGTCCGCCGAGGACGCGGGGTCACCCGTCAGGTCCACCGAGCAGGCGGTGGCGACGAACGCGAGCGCCACCACGCCCAGCAGGATCTTGCGCATGCGGGAACCTCCATTGGTTGCCCTGGGGTACGTTCCGTCATTCGCTGCACAGGCCCGGACGGTTCTCAGCGCGGCCCGGGGGCGCCGTGCCGTTCTCGTGATGACTACGTCAACGACCCGGCGGGCCGCTCCTTCCGGGGATCGACGAACGGGATCGCCGCGGTGACGCCTTCGAGGTGGGCTCCGTCCTCGGTCTCGATGTCCAGCCGGTTGCCCGGCTCGGCGAGCCGGATGGGCACCCACACATACCCGATGTTCTTCTCGAGCCCCGGGGACCAGACCGCGTCGGTGAGGTAGCCGATCTTCTGGCCGTCCTCGTACGCGTTCCAGTACTCGGACATCTCCGCGCGGAGCTCGGCGCCGAGCAGCTCGACGCCGACCAGCTTCCGGTCGACCCCTTCGCGGCGGATCCTCTCGAGCGCGTCCTTGCCGACGTAGTCCTGCGGCTGCTCCTCGACGAGTCGCTCGAGCCCCATCACGTGGAACGGGGTGTCGGTGAGTCGCATGTCCGAGCCGTAGTTGAAGATGCCGGCCTCGATCCTGCGAGCCTCGCTCGGCGCGGTCGGCTTGATCCCCAACTCATCACCGGCCTCCATGATCGCGTTCCAGAGGTCGTCCCCGCGGGCACCGTCGAGCAGGTTGACCTCGAAGCCCGGGATCGCGGTCCACCCGGTCCGCGAGATCACGACGGGGATCCCGTTCGCGTCGAACCGATCGCACCAGTAGTACTTGAGGTCGTAGATCCCGGACCCGACGAGCGTCTCGAGCGCCTTGGCGGACAGGGGACCTTGGACCTGGACGGGGTGCACATCGGGGAAGGTGACCTCAGCGTCGAGACCGGACTGCGCCGCGACCCCCAAGGCGTAGAGGCCCGCGTCCGAGTCCGCCAGCTGCATCCACCAGACGTTCGGTTCGGGGTGCAGGAGGACCGGGTCGTTGACGATCCCGCCGTCGGGCGCCGTCACCAGCATGTACTTGCACTGCTTCACGGCGCATCTCGTGAGATCGCGGCAGGTGATCCGGTCGATCAACGCGTCCGCGTCGGGACCGCTCACCTGCACGGTCCGCTCGACGCCGACGTCCCACAGCGTGACGCCCTCGTTCAGCAGCTTGTATTCGGTCTCCGGGTCGTCGTAGTACCCCGGGAGGTACATGTGGTTGTAGATGTCGTAGGCGGTGCATCCGGCCCGCAGCGTCGCCTTGAAGAACGGCGACTGCCGATACCACGGGCCGAAGTACAGCGTTGCGCTCTTGGCGAGCATCTCCTCGCGCTCGTTGACCATCGAACAGCCTCCTGAGAGCTCCGGGCCGGGCGATGCCCGGCGGTCCCGGGTTGAAGCATCGTTCAGGGGACGGCGGGGATGCAAGTCCACCGACGCCGCGTCCAGGGCGGACCGGTTGAACGCCGCTTCAGGAAACGGGGATCTGCTTCGACGGATCCACGAAGGGCATCGGGGTGACGGTGGCGGTCCGCGTCCCCCACTCGGTCTGCACGGTCACGGCCTGGCCCTCGTGGCTGCGGCCCGCCGGGAGCCAGCCGTACCCGATGTTCAGCTTCAGACGCGGCGAGTAGATCGCCGACGTGACCTTGCCGACCTGCTGCCCATGGATCGATGCCGGCCACTTCACCGCGTTGAGGGCCGGGAACGGGTCGCCGTCGAAGACGACACCGTTGATCTTCGTGTCGACCCCCGCACCGCGGATCGCCCGGTACGCACGGATCGAGATGCACGCCTCGGGCGAGACCGAGTCCAGGTCGATCAGCCGGTCCAGGCCCATCTCGAAGGCGTTGTTCTCATACGTCATGTCGGCGCCCCAATTGAAGATCGCACCTTCGATCCTTCGGATGTCCGACGGGCCGGTCGGCTTGATGCCGAACTCCTGACCGGCGTCCATGATCGCCTCGTAGACGTCGTTCCCGCGCGCCGTCTCGGTCGTGTACACCTCGTAGCCGATCTCCGAGGTCCATCCCGTGCGCGTCACGACCACCGGAACGCCCGCGATCTTCGCGTCGGTCCAGAAGTAGTACCGGAGGTCCAGGATGTCTTCCCCGAGTAGCTTGACCATCAGGTCCTTGGATCGTGGTCCCTGGACCTGCAGCGGCGCCACATCCGCCTCCTTGATCGTGACGTCCAGATCCGGGTAGGCATTCTTGAGGCCCCTCGCGAAGAGCAGGGCATCGGATGAAGCGAGCGCGAACCAGAACGTGTTCTCGTCCATCCGCGTCAACACGGGATCGTTGACGATGCCGCCGTCGCTGTCGCAGATCAGGACGTACTTTGCCTGGCCCACCGCGCACCTCGACAGGTCGCGCGGCGTGAGGAGCTGTGCGAACCGGAACCCGTCCGGTCCCGAGATCTCGAGGCACCGCTCCACCGCGACGTCCCAGAGCGTGACCCCGTTCAGTAACGCATCGAACTCCGCCTCGAAGGAGTCGAAGCGGATCGGGAAGTACATGTGGTTGTAGACGGTGAACCCGGCAGGGCCGTACCTCTGCGTGGCCTCGTGGTACGGCGTGCGGCGGTCGCGTGCGCCACGCTGGACGAGGCTCATGTCGAACGGCTGGGTCATCGGGTCCTCCTTCGAACGCTCGCGTGCGGGGAGCTATCGTGCGGGGCGGCGCACCCGTTCGCAACGACGGCCGTCGACCCGGGGTCATGGCCGCGTGCTCACGCGTCGGCTGCGGCGAA
>Ga0137371_10001123_pt1 | contig 21036 bp, 27 predicted proteins | sample SagtaG_7_FD_104919 | JGI IMG/M metagenome (GOLD analysis project Ga0137371, IMG submission 104919) | Vadose zone soil microbial communities from Sagehorn Ranch, Mendocino, California, USA - Sage1_R_40_16 metaG | ecosystem: Environmental > Terrestrial > Soil > Vadose zone | place: USA...
AGAAACGGAAAGTGCGTTAGGTCGAACGCGGAGGCGTGTTGTGTAAAGGCCAGGCCAGCATTATAGCTGCAGTCGACAACAATGTCGTTGGTCGTGGAGACCGCGTGGTATGACAGGCAGACCTTGTTCGCTCCGTCGGCAGCAAGCCATTCTCTGTCGTCGACTGGAATGCTCGCGCCAGTTGGATTGATAGACCAAGAAGCACCTCCATCGCTACTTGTACTGACGACAATCTCTGCAAGGGTGCTGTCTAGACTTCCGACGTAGACATTGTAGAAACCGTTAGAGTTCTTCTGCGATGCGACTGCGAGGTCGGTATCACCCCCCGATGGAGAGACTCCCGGTCGTCCGGCGGAGACCGTGTCGGGTGATGGTATGGTGGTGAAGTGTTGTCCGTTGTCAGATGATTTCCAAGCGAAGGTTCCGGCAGCTTGTCCACCTATGACAATGAACGTGTTCTCGCTTGAGCCGTAGAAGTTGCCTGCCGGGTCAGCTCGGATGGCAGGTTCCCCAGTGGTGTTGTTACACGATCCGTCGTTGTTGGGGCATGTGACTCCGGTGCTGTGGTTGGTTACGAATGGATTGCCGGCGAGTTCGTAGTTGAGGAACGTGGCCGGTTTTACGTTGACCGCGTTGACTTGTGGGATGGTTCTGGCGGCTAGATATAAGCCGCTGGTGAGGGTTAGTAGAAGGACGAGTATTGTCACTGTATGGGTTAGTAATTTTCTTTTGATATCCATGAAGTCGGGAGAGAAACGGCGTCCTGCCTATAACGGATGTTCCGCACGACAATAATTTCGAAGTCCGAGAATATCGAAATTGGAGAATATTGAAACACAACATATCCGCATCGATAACAACGATACTTCCGGGCAGCACTCTTGGTAATTAGGGACAAGTCCGCATGGACCTTCGAGGACTTTCTATGGGGCGCACGATTCCTTCGTGGAGGCTTGTTGTGAACGATGAGATTGAAAGAATAGGAAGGTTCAGGCAATTTCTCAGAGTCGAGGACAAGGAAATATTCGACGATCTCCTACGCCAGTGCAAACACTACGCGCCGTACGCGAGCACCATGGCTTCGGTGGTGAAAGAGGTCCCGCTAATGTTCTCGATGCTGTTCGGCCAGCACAAGATGATATTCGAACTAGAAAAACGACTATCGAAGCTAGAGGCCAATCAGACTCGACCGTCTGGAGTACAAGACCCAGACCCTGGCTTGGAGGTGTCTGTCCCGGCGAGCCAACAGTAGATTTTCTTCAGCCTTCTCGGTTTCCAGCATAGTGTGTCTTTTTATCGCCGTTCAGAGATTTCCACGCTGAGGATTGTGGGGAAACTTCTGATTGCTAGTTTCTAGACTAGATAAACTGGAAGAAGAGGTCTTCAATCAAGTCTTCAAGTTGAGTCCGAGGCAGGCCGTGATGCTCGGCCTGCACGACTATGATGGCTCGTTGCCTGATATTTCGCCAGGCGGGTTGAAGGCGTGGACGGACAAGGCGGTCGGGTTGCTTGACCGGGTCCGGAGCGAGAGCCACGGGCTTGACAAAGACAGGAGGCTGGACGCGTTGTGCATGGAGACAATGCTGGAGCGAATGTTGTTCGATGTCCAGGATCTTCGAGGTTATGCGACTAGGCCAAACATCTACTCGCTGCAGCTGAGTGTGACGCCCTACATTTCCCGGGAATACGCGCCTGTTGACGCTAGAATTGGAGCTGTGAATAAGCACCTGGCCCGGGTCCCGGGTTTTCTGGACCAGGCTTCGCGGAACTTGGATGAGACGTTAGCGCAGTCGATTGTTGATGTCGCGACCAAGCAGGTCCAGGGTGTTCTACGGGATCTTGATGGGAACGCGACGCAGGAAGCCGGGAAAGCGTCCGCGGCGGTCCGGGAGGAGTTTGAGAGTTCGAAGCGAGAAGCTGTGCTTGCGATGGCATCGTTCACCGAGGATCTCAGTGAGGAACACTCGCTCTCAACGGATTTTGCCCTCGGAAGAGAGAGATTCCAGAAACTACTCTGGGTGAACGATCGGATCAACAAACCGGTAGAGGAAGTATTGGCCATGGGTTTGCAGGATCTCGAGTCAAACCTGAAAGCATTACGGGAATTAGCGGAGAAGATTGGACCGGGGCAAACAGTCGCGAGTGTCATTGACGGGATTCAGGAGAACCATCCTTTGGCTCATCGGTTGATCGATGAGACTGCTGAGGGATTGCGGGATCTGGAGCTATGGTTGAGAGAGCATGATCTCATCTCTATTCCTGCCGGGACACGGGTCCGAGTTGTGCCAACCCCGCAACACATGCGAGCGACTACGACCGCGGCGATGTCTTCGCCGGGTCCGTTTGAGAAGGAGGGTTTGGAGGGATTGTACTATGTGACGCCGCCGGAGGATTCGTGGGACGCGAAGACCCGGGAGGAATGGCTGCGCCATCTCAACTACGTCACGTTGAAGGATATCTCGATTCACGAAGTCTTTCCGGGACACTACACTCACCGCATGTTTCAGAGAGAGTTTGGGACATCAATGATCAGGAAAGCGTACTGGAATTATGCGTTCGGCGAGGGCTGGGCACACTACTGCGAAGAAACGATGCTCGACGAAGGATACGGAAACGAGCAGTTACGATTGATTCAGCTGAAGGAGGCGCTGCTGAGAGATTGCCGGTTCATCGTCTCCTTCTGGATGCACACGCAGGGACTTGGCGTGAATGAGGCACGGCAGTTTATCATGGAAAACGCGTACATGGAAACCTTACCCGCGGAGCGGGAGGCGTTGCGGGGAACCTTTGACCACTCCTATTACGGGTACACGCTTGGGAAGCTGTACATCAAGAAGGCTAGGGAACGCTTCTTTCATGAGCACCCGTCCGCTTCAGCTAAGGAATTCCATGATAAGCTGTTGGGACTTGGGGGCGCGCCAGTCGGTCTCTTAGAAGAACTCATCACCTAGCATGTCCCGTGTCAACTCGTTAATGTGCCGGTAGCCTTGAACTGATAGGGGACGTTCCCCCTTGGAGAGTAGGCTCGATTCAGGCCTCGAGATCAGACGCATCCTACTATTGACGAGGCTGAAAGAAGTCCCGAAGGGAATGACGATGCCGCAGCTTGTCAAGGATTCCGGGAAGGTTTCCGGATGGAATATTCCGGGGAAGACGGGATGGGAGGTTATGCAACAAGTGCTTCAGACGCTGATCGATGACAAACTGGTGGCGCTAGGGACGAGGTTTGTTGCAACGGTAAAGGGACATGAGTATCTGAAAGATCCATTGAAGTGGCGCATTGACGAGAGGACGACGGAGGAGCTTGCGGACAGTATGTTCTGGAAGGAAATCTACGACGTATTCGACAAAGCCTACCGCAGACTTAGACCGAAGAGCTAGACCCTAAGAACGAGGCTGTTGAAGCTGGACGTTTCGAAGAAGAGCAGGGCGTGATTGAAATGATGAGCCAATCCGGATACGTAACCGCGCGGGAGACAGAGATCATCAGGATCCTCAGGGTTCTGACCGAGGCCTCGGAGGGTTTTGTGGTTATCGGAGGATACGCTGTCAATGCCCACGGTCAACACCGGTTCTCCGTCGACTGCGAACTCGCAACCAACCGGGACAACGTTCCGGTAATAGACGCGACACTTCTCCGAGAGGGGTACGAGCTGAGAAGAAGTGAGGTTCGGCCGCCGATAGGCGTGACGATCAGGGAATACGCCAAATCGGTCGGGGGAGAAACAGCGTCCATCGAGCTCTCCGTCGACACCGTTGTCAACACAACAACCCGGGGAATCTGGACTTACAAGTTCATCCGCGAGAATTCCGTTGAAGCGATAGTCACTGGAGCAACAGACTCAACCCCGTCCAGAGTCGCCCAGAGAAATCTGCTCGTCGCGATGAAGCTGCACGCAGGTGAGACCCAAGACTTCGAAGATGTTGTGATGCTCTCAGAAAGGGTGGACTGGAAGACTGTCGCGAAATGCGCAGCCTGCGGCTCAAAAGAACAACTGTTAGAGGATATAGAAGCCGCGATCCAAGAGATCTCTTCACCAAAATTCGCATCAGAACTGAAATCTATCTTCGCCATGCGGAGCGATCCAACACTCCTTACCAAGCGGGCGAATCTTGGTCTTCAATCGCTTAGAACACTTGTCGCCCAGGAAAAATTCAAAGATTCCCTATAAGACAGCGACCCAGCAGGCACGGACCCTAGAATTTGCGCTCAGGACTACTTGGTCAAGCGTCATGCTCTAAATCTGCAGAGAAACCCGATGCAGAAGCTATTCGTCCGAGTCTTCGTGATCCTCTATCAGGTGTTCGGGCTTTGGATGGTTGCGATCCGCGGGATGGATGAAGAACTCCAGCATTGGAGTCGCACTCTTGTCATTGTTTGTCAGCGGCGGAAGGTGCCAATTCATCTCGATTGTTCTCAGGTATGAATAGTGGGTGTACTGATTGGACGACGTGAAGCCGGTCTTCGCGACGGAGCCGGCCCACACGGCGTAGACTTGGTCGCTGGGGTATTGGCGGTCTCCGTTGCCTTCGTCGTATGCGATGAAGAGTGCTGCTTTCTGGTGGGTGAAAAGTTTGCTGGCTAGTATCTTCGGGACCAACATGGAGAGGTAGGTGTCGCCGGTGGAGACGGGGCAGTCATGCGTGTCGTTGCAGAGGTTCGGTGTCAACCACATGAAGTTGGACGAGGTGGAGGGTGATTGTAGGTCGGCGAGAAAAAGATCGTCCGGGGCAACGTCTCCGCTGGAGTTGGCTGGAACAATTCTTGAGCATCGCGCTGAGCTGTTGACAATGTCGTCGAAGTAGACGAATGGGTCATGACGGGCCGCATATCGGCCTGATATTCCACCATCTCCCAGGTAGCAGTCGCCTGGCGAGCACTGTGTCGTGCAGCTTGACGGGTAGTCTTCCATGTACGCCTTCCACGTCAATCCCCTAGAATCCAATCTATCAACGATGTTGGGAGCGTTGCCCGCGTTGCATCCGGGTCCTGGAGGGCAGTCGGATGTGCTCCAGGAGGCGAAGTCTTGGCCGGAGATGAGTGCTAGATAATTCGGGAGGCTTGGATGGTTGATCGCAGAATATCCTGTTGCTAGGGACCAGGAGGAGGCGAGCTGGTTCATGAACGGGGCTGAAGAACTCCCGATGATTTCGCTGAGATCATGGTTCTCCATGAGTATGGTTACGATATAGTTGAACGAATGATTAACCGGGGCTGACTGATGAGCCACATTCATCGGCGCGCCTAGGGCGAGGGATACAAACAGGAGAGGTAACAGCATCGGTTGCGTCCACCCTAAGTTGATAAGTCGATTGGGAGGGGCCGCACTTGAATATTCCGGAAAATACAAGTTTTATGACGAATCTGGCTTCCCAGTGGTATCCAGGGATAGCAGTCTATAGCGGGTGCCAATCAATACCTGGACTGTATTAGCTAGAACGCTCTTCTTACCACAATTGCAGAGGTCACTCGCTCTCCCAGCGTGCCGTCTGGATTAAGGAAGCGGTAGTGTTCTCCGCAATCAACTACAGATCTCCAATGGACATAAGGAACCTTCACTTCGCCCTTCTCCGTGGATATTGCCATGAAGAAGACTTGTCCGGGTTCGAAAACGTCCCTGCCATTGAGCTTCTTTCGTTCGGGCTCTGGCACAAGGTGGGCTTTTCGGACTAACTCCAAGTGCTCTGCTCTGATGGTCTCTTCGGCATGGAAAACGGTGTCGGCTATTTTCCAAGGTTTGAGGCGTTTTCCATCGGCTTTCATTGTGATCTTCATCGACGCCTCTTCCATGGTAGAGTAGAGCTGGGAAGTTCTTAGCCGAAGCGAAACCCTCAGTCTGGCAGGCGAGGACACGTTTCGAACCGTTGGAATAACACGAAATGCAGGCCTCTGACTCGTTGTCTACGACTATTGAGCGCTGAGCTGTTTATGCTCTCGATGGGCTCGGTACGCGAAAAATATTATTTCGAGTTGGAAGAGAAGTAATAGATCGCCAACCGGGCTGTAGAGAATTCCAAAGGCTAGACCAGAGACAGCGATGGCGGTGAGGGTTGAAGCCAGGAATCCCCATTTTTTCAGGGTCCAACAAGCGTACGCGAGAACTGCTTCAACGATACCAAGTACTAGGGTGAACGCAAAGTAGAGCATCCCAGCAGCAGCGGTGACCGCGAAGGTCAAGTAGACCAGTAGAATCGCGCTGACTAGTAGCCAGTAGACTGTTCCTTCCGCGGCGAAGGTCTTTGCGTGTTCCGGTTTTGTCTGGTTCAACTCTTCCGCCATTGGTAGCTTTGATCAGTAGATTCCAGTTGTTATCGAGATATCGACTTGGGTCCAAGCGTTCGACTCAACAATAGCAGTCTTCGGTAAGCCGGGGCAGAAAGGAGTGAGGCCAAGATAATGGTCTGAGTAGACTGTATAGCAACTCGTTATGGTCAGGGAGTATACTCCAGGGTTCAAACCGACCGTGAAGGTTCCATGGACCGTGCACCCACCTATTAGGACCCAGTTCACCGGGACCATTAGAGGAAGATCAGAAGACGGCGAGGGCGTTATCACAACCTCGATCTGGTTGTAGTATGCTGGCGCCGGCGCCGTGGTCGGAGGGACTCTGCAGAGAGGGGCGACATTTCCGATTGAGATACTTCCCATGATTCCACCAGTCGCACCCTGTAGAGGAGGGCTGGCGAGAGGAGCCAGGTACCCGCCCGGCGAAACCATGAACCCCGCTACTGTCGAAGCAGTCGTAAGCAAAAGCGCCGCGACGATAACAGCCGTGGTCCTAGTTACTCGCATGATTCTTACCTGGGTATCTATAGAGTGGTACTGCTGTTAAGTCTACAGGTTAGAACGATGCGTTCGGATCCCAGAACAAGGAGCTTATTCGTGGATGGCCAGCTAGACCGGCAGATTATTAGTAGAGCAACAGTGTTGTCATGACGAAAGGGGTCGGGATGGTTTTGACTCCTAGGGAGCGGGAACTCATGACGGGAATGGGGAACTGCTACGCCTCATGTCACGAGGACTTTGAACATACATTAGAAATGGTGGGCGACGCTCGTGGTTTAACGATTGATCAGGTGAAAGGGATGCTGGAGGATATTCGTGGGAAATACGGGGGAGACGTTGAGTATCAGAGGCTTCGCGGTCGGTTGCCGAAGGATTTCCCATTCTAAAGGGTTGGAAATAACTGACAAAGTGTCCTAGTTGCGGTGTGGGTTTCCAGAAGCATGATGATTGGGATGATCTTGCAGGCCATTTTGTTGCCGAGGCGGGGCGGAGTGATGCGGGGCATGTGATGTGGTTGAACCGGAACATTACCAAGAACAAGTCTGATCGAAAGACGTTGTCGAAACTGCTCGCTGGATTCTTTGATCTTGGAGATCGTGGCCTAGAGTCGTGGGTTAAGCGGCGTTTTATCGAGAAGTTCTATGGTCAAAGTCCGCACCCGTTTGTGGTGGCGTTGCAGCATCCTTCCCGTGCCACGTTGCTGGGTTATGTTGTTGAGCATCAACATTTCCTTCGTCAATGGGTCCGGTCCTGCAGCTTCATCATGGCGCGGACGAACGAGATGGAGGTAGTGCTGTATGAACTGGATAATATCAACACGGAATACGGTGGTGTTGGGACTGGTCAGCCTAGTCATTATGAGTTGTTGTTGAGGATGGGCGAGAGCCTAGGGCTAGATCGACAGAAAGCGTTCCGGATGCCACCCTTGGAAGACACCCGAGAGGCGATACGGGTCTGGGATATGATCTGCCAGACTGACCACTGGGTCGAAGGATTGGCGGCGATGCACGGCTTGGAGCTGATCGCGAATCGGAAGCTTAGGAGTGAGGGTGCGAGCATCGGCTATTTCGATCCCATGATTCTGAAGAACGAGGAAATATCGAAAGAGGCGAAGGCGTTCTTGCGGGAGGGGTATGAGGCGGATGTGGGCCATTCGGAACAGGCGTTGGGCCTAGTCGAAAAGTACTCGAAAGTCTTCGGGAATGTGGATGATGTTCAGGCCACGTTTCTCAGATCGATCGATTATTTTGATCGGTATTTGATGGCGCGCTTGGAAAGGAGCCGGCAGTTTTGAAGGTGGCTGAGAAAGGCTGCGCGATATGCCAGGCAACATGGGGCGACTACTGGGAAGAGATCCAGGGACAACGCATGTTCTTCTGCTGCGACATATGCGCTATCGAATTCAAGAACATGATCAACGAGGTCAAGAAAAAGACCGGATGGAAAAAGATCGATGAGATCAAAATGACAGGGAACTATCGGGGACGCGAATGCACGGCTTTGTATGCACGTAAAAGATACAATTTCTCGATACGGTTTGACTCGAAGGGCGGAATAGACGCCTTCAGCGAACGCGTCTAGATCTCTAGCCTTTCCATATGCCTATGGCTAGGCCGACGAGGAAGGCCGCGGAGGTTATTGGCAGAATGCTTGCGAGGCTGGAGGCCTGGCCGGCGAGGGCGGGTGCTTGTGAGAAGGCTCTGTAGATTGTTGTCTTATTGTTGTCGCTCAGCGTGAGGTTGATGTAGCCTGTTGCGACCAGAACGCCGACTAGGGATATTATGGCGAGGCCGAGTTTCACAGTTTTCTTGAGAACTACCCCGACTAGGAAGCCTATTGCCAGAACGATTAGCGCGGAGACGACTAGCCCCGGTCCGAGATCAAATGAGAATGCCAGTGATGTTCGATCATATGCTCACGTTGGGGACTCTTAAGTTCATCCAAATAACAAACACTCCCGTGATCATTTGGTATTCGTCTGCTGAGAATGCGCTCGTCTTCGCCGGAGCCTCTTGTAACCTAAGGCAATGAGCCTGACAAGGTTTGCGAGGAATCTGTTCTTTCTCTGGAGGTTCCTGGTGAAGATCGCCTCTTCAGACGTGAACAACTGCTTGAGATCGTGAATGTCGGTCTTGGGGCTGAAATAGATGTAGAGTGGGATCCCGATCAGTATGACTATCGTCCCGGCTATTTTGTCGATGAGGCTTGTGGAGTAGAGGAGGTAGAGGCATATTCCGGCTCCCAGCCAGGGGAGAACTTTCTGTCCGGGGAGCTTTTTCTCGCTGCTCTTCCGCAGGACTACTAGTGATAGGGATACGAGGAGGAAAGAGAAGGCGAGGTTGAAGACGGAGAACGAGATTAGCTGCCCGAGCCCAGAGAACAAGGAGAGGACTAGGGCGATGATTCCCTGGACAATCAGGGCGACGTAGGGGGTCTTGAATTTCGGGTGGACCTTGGAGAAGGCTCGGGGAAAGAGTCCGTCTATCGACATGGCGTAGGCGAGGCGTGCTGTGCCGAGGATTGCGGATTCGTCGGAGCCTGAGACAGAGACTAGTGCTCCCGCGCTGATCACAACTGCGCCCGCGGTTCCCAGTAGTGCCGCGCCCACTAGTACGAGAGGTGTGACTGTCTGGGCTAGTCTGGGACTGCTGACTGTTCCGAAGATTACGAAGTTGGTTGTCAAATAGAAGAAGATGACTATCGCCATTCCGGTCATTATCGCTCTCGGGATGTTTTTCTTGGGATCTTTAACTTCTGCCGCGGGAAGTGTTCCGAGCTCGAAGCCGACATAGGCCCAGAAGATGAGGACTAGGGCTGTTCCGAAGTTGCCGAGGCCAAGTGGCGCGATCGGATTATAGTTTGTGAAGAATGCGGGGTTGTAGGCGATCGAGGCGAGGCCGACGATGACGAGCAATAGTAGGGGTAACAGTTTCAGGATGGTTAGTATGTCATTTACCCGGCCAGCGGCTTTTACGCCGAAGATGTTGACCGCTGTCAGGCCGAAGAGGAAGGCTGCTTTGACGAGTATCTGTTCTGGGAAGTTGAGGGGTATGAAGTATTGGAGATAGTTGGTAAAGGTTATCGCGAATACGGGGAGGCTGAGAACCTCGGCTATCCACATGCTCCAGCCCGCAATGAACCCGTAGAAATCGTCGAAGGCGGTGCTGACGAAGGCGAAGCTGCCGCCGACCTTGGGTACGTAGTAGGCGGAGTATGCGAAGATCATTGCCAGGACAGTGGCGAACGCTCCCGCGACTAGCCAGATTATGATGGAGAAGGGGCCGATGAGCCCGGCTGTTATGGCGGAGGCGATGTAGATGTCGCTGCCAACGATCGCGCCAACAACTATGTTGGTCAGGTCAAAAAGGGAAAGGTCCCTCTTCAGCTCCAAAGGCAAGGCCCGCCTAGAGGTCGGAGGCTCAGGAAGGGTTCCCTATAGAAAGATGATTCAACGGCCTTTAGAACTGGCTCCTGAAGCTACCGCAGATTAGGGCCCAAGACGTAGACCAAGGCACGAAGGAAGGAGGGACAGGCATGGGCCGGTAAGCGTGGATTCCGAGCGTTTTCACGAAGGGCGCGGCTCGCGAAAAACAGACCCCCGGGGGGTCACACTTTAGTTAACAGAAAAAAAATAGTTACAAGAAAAACAAAAGTTGGCGAAAGGGAAATGTTTGAAGACGTAGGCGTTTCCATACACCAATGTGGGCGTAACGGGTCCAGCGTCGATTTCTGCTAGGATCCCCGTAGCGCAATGATCGCCACGATTGCGGTTAACAGGAGGGCGGCTGAGAATGTCCCGGTGGCGAGAATTGTCCACCTGTGTCTTCGGCGGATTAGCTTCGTGCGAGCTTTTTGAATGCTGTTTAGATCGTCGAGAGACATCTTGCCTCCAATTGGCATGATAACAATCACGAAGCAAACCAGAGCGGCGATCAGCAAGATCGGAGGCGACAAAGCGAGAACGATCAGGTAAGCAGACGCCGAGACATTTGCCCCAAGCAGGGTTTCCAGTCCTAGGAACTTCATTAGGGCAAAATAGACCGGGAAGAACCCGGCGGTAATTGTAGTCATTTGAACAGCGAAGTCTCTTTGAAGACCTGCGGAGCCAAGGTAGAGGTTCTTCCCGAACTCGGCGATAATCTTGTCGGAGTCTGTTTGTGGCGTAGGAGTTCCAGCGACCGCTTTCTGCTGGTTTGGTTGTGTCAGCTTGCGGACCTCCTAGATGTTGGTAACTGAGTCTACCGAAATCGGATCAGCGTCCTCCTGGACTGTGACATTAAGGGTGAATATGCCTTTTCCATTTGGACACGTAACTGGTACTCTCCGCACTTCAGTGGTCGAACCCGGGTTGGCCCTGAGGGCCACTAGCCCCATAAACGGCACGTAGTCATAACTTATCTTGACAAGGTGGCCCTTCCCGCAGAGAAGACATTGCGTCACAGTCAATGATTCCTCCGATTTCATGCGCAATACGTGGTCATTGAAGTCGGATTTAACATTCCACCAGTAAGGCCACAGTTTAGAGTAATCCGTGGAGGACAGGGTTGGCAATCGACTGCCTGAGGCGGGCCCCAAGGGGTCGAATTCTAGATCAGCAGGAGCGCGAGGTGAACCGGTATCTCAAGATGAGAACCCTTCGTGGCAAGAGTGTCCCGTGTGAGTATGAGCCCACTGGTGGATTTTCCAGCTTTCTGAAAATCGAATATTGGTTTCGCGTCGTCAGATGATATTCGGCTCTGATATTTCACCTCCAAGGGAAGATACTTGTCGCCAAGACGGACAGCGAAGTCCAATTGTCTTGAGCTTGGTCCCTCCCAATAGAAGAGCTGGCTGGCATAGTCAAACAGGGTCGATGGATTGTAGCTGAAGAGCAACCTCACAAGATGGCTCGCCACAACCGATTCCACCAGTTTCGACGCTTTCTCCGGTTCGGAGAGAAAGTTGAGAGCTTCGCGGTAGGGTTCCCTGCCAAGTGCCCACGACCTTAACGCGTGAAAAATGAACGGATCCTCAAAGTGCGACTTTCTTGGGTCTCTGACATTGGATGCGTCCTTGCTTAGGTCCAACTTTGGAATTACCGTGGTCACGAAACTATCTTTGAGGAAATCCAGGTAAACCCCAGTTGTATGATGAGATGATACATCAGTCTCTTGGCGGAGACCATTGAGGGAGATCGCGGTCCCAAGCGCTTCTATGAGCTTCCTGACGACTTGTCTGAGGACGATCTCCTTCCCGTTCCACCGAGTGACATCTCGCAAAACCAGATTCACATAATCTTCGTACAAGTTCTTGGAGATTGAACCAGAGGAAATGTAGCTATCGACTACTTTCGGGACGCCCCCGGTAAGAAGATATTCGCCGAAGAGCGTCTGAACTTCCTTGGAGAGAAGCTGTAGCTCCTCCAGTTCCTTGGGCATATCTCCCTTCATTAGCTGACCCCAGAGGGCATGTCTCCCGGGTCTCTTCAGCAGATCCAAGCCACGAATCATATTCCGAATGTTCTCACTCCGCGTCTCCACATACTCTGCGAACTTGGTGGGCAGGAGTATCTTGTCGGGCAGTTGATCCTTGAGCTTGTCAACTTCTCCTCTTCGACGGGCAAGAGTCTCGGTAGCTTTCCGCAGGTCGATACTGTGAGACCCAGTCAAGACGAGGGTGCACTTCCTAAGTCTTCCAGCATCGTAGAGTGACTTGATGCCTTTCTGCCAGTCTTTCACGGAGGAAATTTCGTCGAGAACAATGTAGAGTCTTGTCGTCTTGTCTGTAGGAGCCTCTGCCTTGGTGTTGTTGGATTTTGGTCCTGAGATCCAGCCTCTGATCCCGACCCCTCTATCTTTTGCCATGGTGTCCTTTCGCGAGAAATCCTGGTAAGACGTTATTATCCGGACAAGCCGCTCTGGGCCCTCGACTAGGTCGCACGGCCAGTAAAATATGTGTCTCGCTTCTACTCCAGATTCTAGCAGGTCCCGAATCTTCAGCTTCATTAGCGTAGTCTTGCCGACTTGGCGAGGACCTCTTAGAACGTAGATTACGTCAAGGTCCCATTCGAAGGTGTCGCCGAGCCTCGGTGTCCACTTGAACCTGGAGGCTTCCCACTCGACTATCCGAGGGTCTTCGTTAATTGCCTTCTTGTCTAGCCACCATGGGTTGTTCTCGACAAGATCTGCTTGGGACAATCCGTTCTTCCCTTGGCAATCAACTGCCAAGCTACATATAAAGACCTTGGCAATGCATTGCCAAGACCAGATCCCTACCAAAAGCCACTTTCGCTATGGTCAAAGAGGCTCTACCGCCTGGCGTTCTGCCTCTCTTGCCGTTCGAGCTCATCGAGACCGAGACGTATTGCCTGGCGAATGATCGCGCTCTCGGTTGGAGCGTCACTCTTAGCGGCAGCCGATTCTTGTCTGGCGCGGGTTAGGAGGGCCCGGATTTTATCGTCATCTGAAGGCTCGATTCTCACAACTTTGATGAGCTTCGACTCATAGATCGGGATCTTCCCCTCTTTCGTTCGTCCGAGCTGAGCCGCGGGCGGCCTCAGCTGTTGCGGAGCAATCATGCCGGCGTCAGCGAGAACTTCCACTGCAATTACCTTCCATGCATCCTCCTTTGACATGCCCGTCCCTAGGAGACCGCTGAACCGGGTGGCGAGATGATCCTGTGTTGCCATGCGTATACGACCGAATACAACCCTTCAGTATCACATCGACCACTCTTTAGTCAGAGAGAAGAACGACATTGACAGTATCAGAGAGCAATGGAGCGAAAGAGAAACCGGACGACGGGAAACACGCCAGAAAAGAAGAACTGCTCGTTAACATCCAGAGACTAACCAGCATCGTCCTGGACAAGCTGGAACAGGGATGCAAAGACGGAACACTCGACCAAGCCCAGATTAGACTGCTCGGCAGCATCGGTATGCGAGCACTCGGGCTCTGGCAGGAAACACTGAACCCACCATCCAGGCGATCTTCGAGAAGACTTGAGGAAGCTGCAGCCGAGATCGCTGTGGACGCGGCCTACGTCAGCTAGAGGCGAGTTCGGTCAGTGGGGAAGATAGAGGGTCCAAGCGATGATGAAATGCGTGCCCAGATCGTCCAACAGCTGAGGGAGAGCTTGGCTAGATCTCAAGAGATGATGACCAACACGAAGCTCGACCCAAAGACCCGGGAACGTTGGACGCAACTTCACACCAACACCGCCCAAGTCCTAAACCAGGTCTTACGCGATCAGCAGGCAAAAGACTGGGAGAGACGACTCAAGGAACTGGAAGCAGTCGGGCGCATTCCACGAAGGACTAGCCTCCCAGGGACCCCGAAAAACAAGAACCCATTCAGCTAAACCAGTAAGGTATCCCAAACGCCAGCAACCATCAGGGTAAAAATCGACCAATACTACGCGAAGCTGCAGAGAGACAGGGAGCGCCACGAGGCGGAGAGCAAGCCGCTCATCGTCGGAGATCCTGTCGAGTTCTGCCTAAACTATCTCCACTTCGTCCCGAGGGACGATTGGCATCGCCGCATCCCCAAGTTCCGTTCTCATTACCTTAAACCCGTCCCTGAACAAGGTCTCACATTCATTTCCTCGAGGATTTGTTCTGGCGACAGCTAAGCTCGTTAACTGCTTTTACATAACGAGAGAGATTTGGTTGATGCCTTCTTCAGGGAGTCCACTTAGCGCTCGCCTCAGTACCCAACCAATTCCCGATGGGAATGGTCGGAACTGAGCTCTCCACTCAGTGGCAATTCCCAACTCTTTCAACATCACGCGATACTGCGGGGCACGCGGAAGATTGACAACATCAGACCACGAACGATATCACAAGGAGTGAACTCTATGTATGCCACAGCAGATGGAGGAAGATAGCCAAGGGGCCGGTAAAATGGATCCTAATCCTGGACCTAGGGACCGTCTAAGAGTTAGGCACAACATTCTTATGACAGATGCGCCCCTCAACTAGCTTATGTTCGTAAGGGTCAAGAAGGTAGGATCACGACGGTACGCCTACCTGGTAAACGGTCTAAGAGAGAAGGGACGCGTTAGGCAGAGAACCCTTTGCTATCTTGGCCCCGTCTCAAAACTTGTCTCTGGCATACCAGACAATACCAGGAAGAAGGTTGAGAAACTATTCACGGTGGACTGGGACAGAATGAACAATCAGCTTCGCCGGATTCCACTTACCTTCGAAGAACTCTCCAGGGCAAGACGCGATCAATACGCTGTTTCCATCAGAACGCGCCGAGAGGGTTTTCGCAGTCGGGGCGGCATGCCCAGAGCCAAGGGAGAACTCTCTGTTCTTTCCAGACTCGCTGCGATAAGGTTCAGGGAAATGTTCGAGCAGATCGGAGAAAGAGAATACCGCATGCGATGACATCTGGAAAAGCCTCCACCGGCCACTATCCACGTCCGCCTAGAGCGAGAGCAGTTGTCTCACAACTCAAGAAGGAACCGAACGAGCTGAGGAGGAAGATGTTGTTTCTCGGATACTTAACCGACCGGCTTGACAGAAAATCACAGTCTATCTATCTCGTCGGGGGCCAAGCTGTCGAAACCTATACCGCCGGACAGTTCACGACAGGAGATATCGACATTACTTCTACAGACAGAGAGACGACCGAGGGGATTCTTGGGCGCATGGGTTTCAAACGAGGAGGAATGGTCTGGATCAACGCGGCGCTCGGGATGGCCGTTCACATCGTCGACATGATTCCAAACAGGACTGAAAAGACACGACTGATCCGCGTCGGCCCCTTTACTGTTAGGGTTGTGGGAATCGAAGACCTGATTGTCGACAGGCTTGCCGCGGCAAAGTTCTGGAAGAGCGATCGCGATGCTGAACAGGCTCAGGCTCTCTTCAATGCTTTCGTCCGACAGATTGATATGAAATATCTAAGGAAGAGGGCCGGAGAAGAGAAAGTTGACCTCCCGAGACCAAACAAGAAACATCTTAGCGTACCGGAGATGAAGCGCCTGCTCGACCGGGTGCGAGCAGAAGACGCCTAGGTCCACCTAGGACCACCCAAGAGGCTTCTATCCTGGATTCTTTTGAGGCAGAAGTCAAGTACAAGCGATTTCCGACTTTACTAGCCGAAACCGTTGGAGAAGCAGGGGCTGTGAGTTAGGCCTCGATCTCTACCGGGGTTGGATGCTGGGTTGCTTGGGCTCTTGATGGGCTCGGTAGGCGAATAGCACGAACTGGGAGCTGCAAGAGATCCCAGAACGCGGCCTATTTCCCTTCAGGCTTATAGTCCGTGGACTGATTCTGTTCAGAACTATACTCCGTTAGGCGTCTTGCTGTAATTCTTCAGAGAACTCGATGATGAGACGACTGGTCGGAGTTTCCGTGGTCCTTCATCAATTGTCTTTGTTTTGGATGGTGACCATGGGACCATCTGGTGGAAGGTTGAAGAACTCCAGCATTGGGGTCGCATTCTGGTCGTTGCTGGTCAAGGCTGGAAGGTGCCAGTTTGTTTCGATGGTTTTCAGGAATGAGTAGTGATTGTACTGGTTGGATGAGTTGAAGCTGGTCTTGGCGACAGAGCCGGCCCACAGGGAGTAGACTTGGTCGTTGGGGTATTGGCGGTCTCCGTTGCCCTCGTCGAAGACGATGAAGAGCGCTGCCTTCTGGCGGGTGAAGAGGTTGCTGCCAAGTATCATCGGGACCAGATGGGAGAGGTAGCTGTCTCCGGTGGAGACGGAGCAGTCGTGCACGTCGTTGCAAAGGTTGGGCGTTAACCACATGAAGTTGGAAGAGTTGGAGGGCGATTGGAGGTCCGCGAGAAACAGGTCATCCGGTGCACCGTTTCCGCCCGAGTTGGCCGGAACAATTCTTGAGCATCTGGCTGAGCTGTTGACAATGTCATCGAAGTAGACGAATGGATCGTGACGGGGCACATATTGGCCCGATATTCCGCCTTCTCCCAGGTAACAGTTACCAGGTGAGCAATTGTTGGTGCAGGTCAACGGGTAGTCTTCCATGTACGCTTTCCATGTCAACCCGTTAGCCTCCAGACTGTCAACAATGTTGGTAGCGTTCCCTGCGCTGCAGCCGGGACCTGGGGAACAGTCAGATGCGCTCCAGGACGCGAAATCTTGGCCGGAGACTAGCGATAGATAGTTTGGAAGGCTCGGATGGTTCACCGCAGAATATCCTGTCGCTAGAGACCAGGAGGATGCGAGTTGGTTCATGAACGGGGCTGAAGCGCTCCCGATGATCTCGCTGAGATCATGGTTCTCCATGAGTATGGTTACGATATAGTTGAAGGCATGGCTGTCGGAGGCCGACGCTGGGAGAACGACGTTCATCGGAGCGCCTAGGGCGAGGGATACGAACAGGAGTGGTAGGAACATCATGCGGCCTGGCTTCCATTCCTTGATGGGATAAGTCGGGTGAGGGGCCTGGGCTGCACTTGAATATTTCGGAAAAACCCGGCTTTCTCCACGAAGCTGGCACGCCAGCGATATCCCAGTATAGATTCCTATAGCGCACGACAAACCCAGCAGGCATAAGCGCTTCCAGCAAATGGGCGTAGGTTCCATAGACTAGGATTCAGGGCGTAGGCCAGCATGAAGGGAGGGTGGCCGCGCAATGGCCCGTGAACGTAGACTCTCGGGGTTTTCACGAAGGGCGCGGCTCGCGAAAAACAGACCCCCAGGGGAGTCGCATACTAGTTAACAGAAAAAAATAGTTAGCCCAAAACAATAGTTACAGAAAAGGGAAAGTTACAAGAAAAGAAATCTTTGAGAAAACGATGGTGTCTGGGTCAGACGCGATCCCTCGCCTCACATTTTCTTAAGGGTTGGACCCCATGAGCGTCTGATCATGGGCTGTCCCATAGCCTGTGCTAATCGAGGCTGCTGTGCTTGAGGAACTGGCTGACCGTGCAAGCTGACTAAGTAATTGGCTTCGAGGCTGAAACATCTTGTTATACCGTTAAACAGCAGGAGTCTCAGCGGGCGCTACTGTTTCTTGTAGCGTTCCTTCTTCATCGGGGGCGGCTGTCCCTCCCATTCAATCATGTCTGACGGTTTGCCCCAGCGTGGAAGGCCTCCCAAGCCTATGGACTCTGGGAGCATCGTTGGGCGGAGGGTTTCGTGTCGCTCGGTCCGTTTCTCTTCAGGTTTGAGACGAACTATCTCGAAGTTTCCTCCAATTTCGAGCACTCTGTAACCGCGAAGGTGTCGGGTGTAGAGGAACTTGTTGACTAAGAATTTGATCTTCGTGTTGGAGAGACCGGTGACTTCGACGAGCTTCTCGTGCTGAGCTATCTGACCGCTGGACACGGCCGTCACGTATTCAACTAGGGAGGAGACTTCCTCGTTCTGGAGGTCGTCAGCAACGATCTTGGTCAATCGCTCATCCAGCTGGATTCCGTGGTATACCGGTCCAGTTATGATGGATACTTTCTATAATAGATTCTGGCTCAACAATGCGTCGGCAATCGACTGCCAAGCTGCATATAAAACGGCTGGCGATTCATTGCCAAGCCGAACTCTGACTTCGTAACTGAGGAGCTAGAGTATCCAGACCCGAAAAGTCTAAGGAAAATCGTGTCTGTGCACGAGAGGGCCAGAAAGCTATATGTTTATGTTTACACGTAAACAGAGTAGCCATGGGCGTCAAAACCCTCACCATAACAGAGGAAGCCTATGAGCTCTTGGCCCGGGAGAAGAAGGGCAAGGAGAGCTTCTCAGAAGTGATTAAGAGACTGGCCAGAGAGCGCGGTGAACTCAAAGACTCATTCGGCACCTGGAAGATGACCGACGATGAGGAAGAAAGAATCTTTTCAAGCCTCAAAAAGAATTGGAAAAAGACCACCCTCGCAATTCGCGGCCGACGAGGAACAACCTCCTGAAATGCCTTGACACCAACCTCCTTGTCGCCATCCTCCGAGAAAAGGAGGAAGCCCAGAGGCATATGACCATGTTGGACACTGAAGGACGACAAGCCACAACCAGCGTCAACGCCTTCGAACTATTCTACGGAGCGCACAAGTCACGAGCAACCGAAGAAAACGTGAAGCAGACCCGAAAGCTGCTATCCCGCCTCCTGGTCCTCCCGCTCGCAACAGGGTCAGCAGAAAGAGCGGGCAATATCTTTGCTGCACTTGAGAAAAAGGGAGAACCCATAGAATTCAGAGATGCAATGATCGCCGGGATAGCACTTGAGAACAGATTGGCAGTTGTGACGAGAAACAGGTCTGACTTCGCAAGGATCCCAGGACTATCCGTTGAAGAATGGTAGATGGCAAATTCCTGTCCGACCCCTCAGCTTCTTGCTTCCTTCCTGTGCTCACGTTCCAGCTCACGTATGCCTTCCCTGACCGCCTTCTCCCGGTTTTTGAAAACGCCTCGAAGCTCGCTAAGGCTCTGGGCTCGGCTTAACTTAACTCCAAACTTCTTCCGGAGATATGTCACAGCCGGCTCGTAGACACCTCCCTCTCGATGCAGTACTCCATGACTTTGACCAACGGAATCACTGGAACCCCATCCTTTGTCTCAGAACGGACTTCTCGAACAGGGTGAAGCAAGAACACGAGTCCAAACAATGTCTTGCGATCACCTTCGAAAGCGTAAGCAGCATGGTTGACGCGAAAGAACTGTTCCCAGCGTCGGGCATCGGTTCTTCTTATCTGGATGTGAACGGGCTTGTATCCAGCGGTAAAGCCTGTCCAGTAATAGCTGTCCGTCCAGATTCTGACCGCGTCATCATGCGAGTAAGCGAAAGAGGCCGGAGCCGAGGCGAGCAGTTTCTCCTTCGACATACTCTGCTTGACCATCATTCGTGAGAAGTCGAGCGGCGAGGCCACCTTGTAGATCCCGGTTTGAAGACGGGTAATCAGGTTCAACTTGGCAGGTACACGATGAAGGAGTAAACTATCTAACGCAAGTCGAGATACCTGTAACCACGGCTGACTTCTACTTCCCTCTAGAGTCTCGACCGTTAATTGTGTTCGTTTGACGGCCAGGTCCACCTGAAGGCAACCCAGATGATGAAAGACGAAGAGCTACGAACACTATTACGAAAGGGAGGTTACAGGATCCTGGAGCTGGAGCTACACTGGCTACACGGATAAGAGAAGAGATGAATTATACCGGAAAATAAGGAACAGCCTCGGAAAGGAGTAAACGCTCTTCAATGGTCTTTCGGTTTGCCGTCCTCCGGAACACTTACATGTAGATGAACATGTAATGTTGCATGGAAGTCTAATGGAGCGAAAGGTTGCTCAGACTGAGCTAGACGCTGAAGAGTACCGTGCCTTGGTCAGGATAGCGGAGAAGAAGGGTCTCACGATAAAGGATGCGCTACGGGAGGCGGCGCTCCGCTGGACCAGCGAGGAGTCAGGTATTGATCCGAAGGACCCGATTTTTGACATAGCGCTCGGTCGGCGCAAGGCTCAGGACTGGGGAAAGGGTACAGAAAGGGCTTCCAGAGAAGTTGACGAGACTCTGTACGGCAAGTAGCCTTTGAAACTCTTCCTCGACACGGGACCAATTGTGGCCTACTACAACAAGAGAGATAGCGACCATCTGACTGTGCTCGAATCCTTCGAGAAAATCTCCGAGAACAACACGGAATACACCAAGCTGTACACTTCAGATTACGTGTTGGATGAGGCGATCACTAATTGTCGAGCCCGAACAAGGAATCACAAACTCTCGGTTCAACTGGGAACTGATATCTTCTCTTCCAAGACTATCGTTCTCCTGAAGGTCGACGAGGAAACGTTGCAACGGTCTTGGGACCTTTACAAGCAGAGGAGCGATGTGGAATTCAGCTTCACGGACTGCACGATTGCAACCCTGTGTAGGGGGCATGGGATCAGTACTATTTTCACATTCGACGACAAGCACCTCGGAACAATTGGTTTCCACTCGCTGGCCAAGCTGTAGTACTTCTCGGCAGCGCTCTCAGTAATTAGAGACGGCATGAGTGACATGACTCCGACTTTTCCAGACATTTCTCTTTCCGTAACTATTTTTTTCGCTGACTAAACGCGACCCCCCGGGGGTCTGTTTTTCGCGCGCCGCGCCCTTCGTGAAACGCCGAGTTTTCCACGTTCACTCTTCTCGGCATTGCCCTCCTTCCTTCGTGGCCAGCTCCGGGTCTCGAACCCTGCCCTGTGGACCCTGTATCCGCCCTACTGGAAGATGGAAGCTTAGACGACTGCTCGTGAGCATGTACTAGCAATCCCTGAAAAACAGGTCCCCCAACGGGACAAGAGTAGGCTAGCCTAGGGTTTTCGGAAAAA
>Ga0137371_10001125_pt1 | contig 21030 bp, 20 predicted proteins | sample SagtaG_7_FD_104919 | JGI IMG/M metagenome (GOLD analysis project Ga0137371, IMG submission 104919) | Vadose zone soil microbial communities from Sagehorn Ranch, Mendocino, California, USA - Sage1_R_40_16 metaG | ecosystem: Environmental > Terrestrial > Soil > Vadose zone | place: USA...
ATCGCGGGCGAGGCGCTGATCTACTCGTACGCGCGCTGCTACGGCCTGCGCTACCTCGTGTTTCGGTTCTCGAACGTGTACGGGCGTTACGACAACGACCTCGCGCGGATGGTGCGCGTGCTGCCACTCTTCATCCATACGATGCTCCGCGACGAGCCGGTGACCGTGTTCGGGCCGGAGAAGACGCTCGACTTCACCTATGTCGACGACTGCATCGGCGGCATCGCCGGGGGCGTCGAGGCGCTGGCCGAGGGCCGGGTCGTGAACGAGACGATCAATCTCGCGTACGGCGAGGGCAACACGCTCACGCATGCGGCCGAGCTGATCGCAGCCGAGCTGGGAGTCGAGCCGAAGATCGCTGTGGCCCCGTCGCTGCTCGGGGAGGTGACCCATTACGTGGCCGACCTGACCAAGGCGCGGCAGCTGCTCGGCTACGAGCCGCGTGTACCGCTCGAGGAAGGGATCCCGCGCGCCGTCGCCTGGTTCAAGGAGCATCGCGTCGAGCATCCCGAGGAGGACGGCCCGCTGCCCGCCGACGCGCTCTTCCCGCAGGATGCCGAGATTGGCTGGAAGCCGAGCTCCTCGATCCCCGCTTCCTAGCGACTTGGTCCTCGCGATCTTCGGCCCGACCGCGTCGGGCAAGACGGCCGTCGCAGAAGCGGTCGCCGCGCGTGCCGGCGGCGAGGTGGTGTCCGCCGACTCGATGCAGGCCTACCGCGGCCTGCCGATCCTCACCGCGCAACCGGAACGGCCGACACGGCTCGTCCGGATCTGGCCGCTCGTGCACGAGGGCTCGGTCGCAGAGTACGCACAGCTGGCACACGTGGAAATCGACCGTCTCCTGGCCGAGGCGAGGACGCCCGTCGTCGCGGGCGGCACCGGGCTCTATCTGCGCGCAGCTCTGGTCGACCTCGCGTTGCCCCCGGCGCCGACGCACGAGCTGCGGTCCGAGTGGGAGCGCGTGTACGACCGGCTCGGCGCCGCGCGGGCGCACCGCGTGCTCGGCGAACGCGATCCGGAGGCGGCCGCACGACTCCACCCGAACGACCGCCGCCGCGTCGTCCGCGCACTCGAGCTGACCGAGCTCGGCTCGTCCTTGCGGCCGCAGACCGACCGACTCTGGACCGCCGAGCCGAGGCACCGGACACTGATCTTCGGCCTCGACGTCCCGCGCGACCTGCTCGCGGAGCGGATCGCCCAACGCGCTCGCCAGATGTTCGACGCGGGCGTCGTCGAAGAAGTTCGTGCCGCGTTGGCGTCGCCGATCTCGTCGACCGCGGTCCACGCGCTCGGCCTGCGCGACGTCGCAGAGCTGCAGCGTGACGATGCGCTCGACGCACTGATCACGCGTACCCGCCGGTACGCCGCGTATCAGCGCAAATGGATGCGGCGGATTCCCGGCCTTGTTAGCGTCAACGCGGACCGGCCGTCGGACGAGGTTGCGGATGAAATTGTCGAAGTGGCAAGCGCTCGGCAACGATTACCTGCTGGTCGAGCAGGCTGAGCTCGCCGAGCCGTTGACCCCGGACCGCGTCCGGCGACTGTGCGACTACCACTACGGGGTCGGTTCCGACGGTTTGCTCGAGGTGCTGTCGGTCGACGGCAGCCAAGCTGCCGTGAAGATCTGGAATCCGGACGGCTCGACGGCGGAGCTGTCCGGCAACGGGGCGCGCATCGTCGCGGCGTGGTTGTCAAACGCGGCGCGCTCGCCCCGCGTCGCGCTCCGGATCGGCGCGCGCGACGTCGAAGCGCTGGTCGGCGACGACGGCCTCGTCCGGCTTGACGTCGGACACGTCGACGTGGGGGAGCCGGAGGTGCTCGATCTCGGCGACGAGCGGGTCGAGTTCACGCCGGTGTCGGTCGGCAACCCGCATGCCGTCGTGCGCCGCGAGCCCGAGCGCGGCGAGCTGCTCCGGCTCGGGCCGCGCATCGAACGGCACTCGCGCTTTCCGGAACGCACGAACGTCCAGCTCGTCCGGGTCGACGGGCCCAATGACGTCACGATCGGCGTCTGGGAGCGCGGCGCGGGGGAGACCCTCTCGTCCGGCACGAGTGCGGTTGCCGCCGCTGCGGCGGCCGCTGCGAACGGCTGGTCCGAGAGTCCCGTCAACGTGCACCTGCCCGGCGGAGACCTGCTCGTGGAGCTGGACGGCGAACGGGCGACGCTAACCGGCCCGGCGGTCGAGATCTGCCGCGTCGAGCTCGTCTGACGGCAGCCCCCATGGGGGTGCGCGAGCGCCCCTACCGGCACGCTATCGAGGTCCGGCGCGCGTGTCTGTGCCGGTTTCGTGCCGAGAGTCAGGCGCCGAGTCCGTGCTCGCGCAGCGCCTCGTTGAGGCTGACCTTCAAATCGGTCGTCTCGCTCCGCCAGCCGACGATCAGCGCACACGCCAGGTGATAGGTGCCCGCGGGGAACGCCTTCGGCCGCGTTCCCGGGACGACAATCGCACGGGGCGGCACGAAGCCGCGATGCTCGACGGGCGCGCTGCCGGTGACGTCGATCACCGGCACAGACGCGGTCAAGGAGACGTTCGGCCCCAGTACCGCGCCGGCGCCGATGCGCACGCCCTCCGTGAGGATGGAACGCGACCCGACGAAGGCGCCGTCCTCGACGATCACCGGCGTCGCCCCCGGCGGCTCGAGCACTCCGCCGATGCCGACCCCGCCCGCGAGGTGAACGTCGGCGCCGATCTGCGCACCCGAGCCGACCGTCGCCCAGGTGTCGACCATCGTGCGCGGCCCCACCCACGCACCGATATTGACGTAGCTCGGCATCATCACGACGCCGGGCGAGAGATAGGCGCCATATCGCGCGACCGCCGGAGGCACGACCCGGACGCCCAGCTGCTCGTAGTTCCGCTTGAGCGGAATCTTGTCGTGGTATTCGAACGGCCCGACCTCCTGTGGCTCCATCTCGCGCAAACGGAAGTACTCGAGGATCGCGGCCTGCGCCTCACCGTTGACGCGCCAGCCACCATCGACGGGCTCCGCGACCCGAAGCTCGCCCCGGTCGAGCGCGGCGATCAATTCGTTGACACGCTCCGCGTTCACAGCACCTGCTCGAGGATCTCGGCGGCGCGCCGGCACTCGGCCTCCGTCGGGACGAGGGCGATTCGCCAGTACCCCTCGCCGGCGGGACCGAAGAACGTCCCCGGCGAAACGATCAACCCGTGCTCCAGCAGCCGGGACGCGAACTCTTCTGACGACTCGGCTCCGGGTACCTCCAGCCAGAGAAACATCGTCGCCCCGCCGCCCGGGACGCGCACACCCCTGCGCGCCAGTGTCGGCAGCAGTGCCTCCCGCTTGCGGCGATACGCGTCGCGTGTGCGCTCGACGTGCTCTTCGTCGTTCCAGGCGACGATCGACGCGCGCTGCACGAACTCCTGGGGCGCCGTTCCCACGGAGGGCCGGTAGTGCTTGAGCGCCGCGATCAACTCTGCGTCCGCCGCGACGAAGCCCGAGCGGTAGCCGGTCATCGAGGAACGCTTGCTCAACGTATTGAAGACGGCGATGTTGCCCTCTTCCCGCACCTCGAGCGCAGAGTGGGGCGGGGCGTCGAACCACAGCTCCGAGTACGCCTCGTCGCAGGCGAGCAGGAACTCGTACTCCCGCGACAGCTCCGCCGCGCGCCGCAGGAACTCGACCGGGGCGACGGCTCCTGTCGGGTTGTTCGGATAGTTCAGCCAGACGATTGCGGCCCGCTCCCAGGTTTCCTCCGGCACCGTCTCGAGGTCGATCAGGAAACCGTTCTCTTCGAGCAGCGGCAGCTGTTCGACGTCGGCGCCCGCGAACGTCGCCCCGCGGTCGGGCACGGGATAACCGGGCTGCGTCGTGACGACGAGTCGCTTCTCGCTCTCGCGGTCGACGACGATCTGCGCGAGCAGGAAGATCGCCTCCTTCGACCCGTACGTCGGAACGATCTCGGTGTCGGACTCGAGGCCGACGCCGAAGCGCCGCGCGCACCAGGCCGCGACCGCCGAGCGGAGCTCCGGCAGGCCCTCGGCGAGGGGGTACGTGGAGATCTCGGTCAGGCTCTCAGCCAGCGCGCGCCGGATCATCGGGTCGGTCGGCTCGCGCGGGTCTCCCTTGCCGAAATCGATCAGGTCGACGCCTGCCGCGGCGAGGCGGCGCTTCGCCTGCTCGAGCTTGACGAACGGATAGGTGCCGGTCGCGGCCAGGGCGGGGGAGAGCTGCACGCCGGGGACGCTATCGAGGAATGCGCTGCTCGCGTGCATAATCAAGCAGTGATCCAACGCCAGCCGGACCCCGCGCTGGAGCGTGGGTTCATCGCCGCCGTGCTGGCTCAGGGAGTCGACTCCGAGGACGAGCTGGGCGAGCTGCGGGAGCTCGCACGCACAGCGCTCGTCGAGCCGATCGGAGAGGTCGTCCAGCACCGCACGCGCCCCGAACGACGGACGTACCTGGGGAAGGGCAAGCTGGAGGAGCTCAAGCGCACGTACCGCGAGTCAGGCGCAGAGGTATTGCTCGTCGACGACGAACTCGAGCCGTCGCAGCAGCGGACGCTCGAGGACACGCTGCAGGCGCGCGTCGTCGACCGCACGCAGCTGATCCTCGACATCTTCGCGCAGCACGCGGTCAGCGCGGAGGGCAAGCTGCAGGTCGAGCTCGCCCAGCTCGAGTACAACCTCCCGCGCATGCGCGGCATGTGGCAGCACCTCGAGCGGCTCGGCGGCGGCGTCGGCACGCGCGGCCCTGGCGAGTCGCAGCTCGAGAGCGACCGCCGGATCGCCCGCCGCCGGATCACGCTCCTGCGGCGGCGCCTGAAGGAGCTGAGCAAGCAACGCGAGGTTCGGCGCCAGGAGAGGACGCGCGCCGAAGCGCCGACCGTCGCGCTGGCGGGCTACACCAACGTCGGAAAGTCCACGCTCCTGAACGCGCTCACCGCCGCCGAGGTCTCGGTCAACGACCGCTTGTTCGAGACGCTCGATCCGACGACTCGCGCGTTCGAGCATGACGGGCGGAAATACCTCGTCACCGACACGGTCGGATTCATCCGCCGGCTGCCGACACAGCTCGTCGAGGGCTTTGCCGCGACACTCGAGGAGACCCTGGTGGCGGACCTCGTCCTGCACGTCGTCGATGCCTCCGTCGCCGACGATCGCCTCGACGAGCAGACGCGCGCCGTGGCGGCGGTCCTGCGCGAGATCGGCGCGCATGAGCTCCCGCTCGAGGTCGTGATCAACAAGGTCGACGCGGTTGACTCCCTTCGCCGCCGACGTTTGTCGAACCGCTTCCCGGAGGCGTTGCAGGTCTCCGCCTTGACCGGCGAGGGGCTGGACGCGTTGCGCGAACGAATCGCGTCGCGCTTCTCCGACCGCTACGAGGCGGTTCACCTGTTCCTGCCCTACGGCGAGGGAGGCAAGCTCGCCGAGCTGTACGCGCTCGGGGCGCCGATCGAGGAGCGCGAGGACCAGGCCGAAGGCGTGTTCGTACGTGCGCGGCTGCCGCGACGGGAGCTGCGGCGGTTCGCACGCTATCTCGTCGCGGAGGCGCGCTCAGAGCCTGCGCAGCGCACGCGTTGATCGAGTTGCCGATCCAAAGGCTGCGCGCCGACGCGGTCGTGCCCGAGCGTGCCTATGCCGGCGACGCGGGCCTCGACCTGGCTGCGTGCGAACGGGTCGAGCTTGATCCCGGCCAGCGTGCGGTCGTCGGCACGGGACTCGCGGTTGCGATCCCGGAGGGATACGCCGGTTTCGTCCAACCCCGTTCGGGCCTCGCCGAGCGGCACGGGATCTCGATCGTGAACGCGCCGGGCCTGATCGACTCCGGTTACCGGGGCGAGCTGAAGGTGATCCTGCTCAACACCGACGCGACGCATCCCTTCGTCGTCGAGCCGGGCATGCGCATCGCGCAGCTCGTGGTGGTGGAGGTGCCGGAGCTAGAGCTTGTCGAGGCCGACGAGCTGCCCGCGACGGAGCGTGGCGTCCGCGGACACGGCTCTTCAGGGAGGTGATGGCCACGGAACCGCGGATCCGCGTCTCGGCCATCCTCCGCTGGAAGGAGCAGGTTCTCCTGTGCCGCCACGAGAAGCCCGGACGCGAGTACTGGCTGCTTCCGGGCGGCGGTGTCAACTCGGGCGAGAGCCTCGTCGACGCGCTGCACCGCGAGCTGGCGGAGGAGATCGGCATCGACGAGGACCTTCCGGTCGAGGGGCCCGTTGCGATCGTCGACTCGATCGCTCCGGTGCGCAGCTTCGCCGCAAAGCACGTCGTGCACATCATCTTCGCCGGCGATCTCGGCGCGCGCTCGCTCGAGGCCGTCACCTCGCACGACGCTGCCGTGCGCGGTCATCGCCTCTTCGGCGTCCAGGACCTCGACGGCGTCGTCCTCCATCCACCGATCCAGCGTTTCCTCAGGCGCTGGCAGCCGGGCGATCCCGCCGTCTATCTCGGCGCATTGTGGGCGCCTTGATCCCCTTCCGGCCCACACGCAGCACAGAAACGTGCATCTTTGGCCGGTAACGTCGACCGCGAGGGTGGTGGGTACGAGCCCCGCCCTTGAGGGTGGGGGTGCACTCAGACACGGCCGGCGTGGCCGCGTCGAGACGCGCTAGCGGCGGCCGCCCCGTGTTTGCGCTCGCCGCGCCGACACCTCGTGCGCTTGCTGTTCGAGGTCGTCGCCTAGGGGCGTGAGCTCCGGCGGCTCGCCGAGGCGATGCGCCAGGGCCTGCGCAAGCAGCCAGTCGGCGAACCACGGATTGCGCGGCAGCAACGGGCCGTGCAGGTACGTCCCCACGGCGCGGCCGAGGCGACAGCCTTCCCAGCCGCTCTCGCCGTCGTTGCCGAAGCCGGCCACGACGCGCCCCAGCGGCTCCGCACCAGGATCGAGGCGCGTGCGGCCGGCGTGGTTCTCGAAGCCGGCCAGCGTCCGGCTCACGCCCGGCTCCAGCTCGCACTCGAGCAGGACGTCGCCGATCATGCGCGTCTCGCCCGCCACCGTCTCCAGCGGGAAGAGCCCGATGCCGGGCAGATCGACGCTGTGGACGTCACGGTACGAGCGGCCGAGCAGCTGGTAGCCACCGCAGACCGCCAGCAGGGCGGCCCCGGCCGCGACCGCCTCGCGGACGCCCTCCGCCTTCGCGGCCAGATCCTCCGCGACGAGGGCCTGCTCGCGGTCCTGCCCGCCGCCGACATAGAGCAGGTCGTGCTCGCCCGGCCGCACCGGCTCGGCGACCGACACGGTGCGCACGTCGAGCTCGTGGCCACGCCAGGCGGCACGCCTCGCGAGCACGGCGATGTTCCCGCGGTCGGCGTAGATGTTCAGGTAATCCGGGTAGAGGTGCCCGACCACGATCTTCATGCGGCGCGCTCCCAGTACGGCCGGACGAACCCGCGCGCGGCGACGATCTTCCGCAGCGCGAGCATCGCCGTGTAGGTGGGGAGGAGGACGAGCTCGCCGCCCGCGGGCGTCAGCTCGAGGCCGCGGTCGAGCGCACGCTCGAGCGAGGGAATTACCTCGATCGCTCCCGCATCCAGCCCTCCGTACTTGAACCGGAGCGCCAGCTCGGCCGCGCGGTCGCCCGTCGCAACCAGCCGGTCGAGACCGCCGATCAGCGGCTCGAAGTCGACGTCCCAGATCCACGAGACGTCCCGGCCGTCTGCGATCGCGTCGTTCAGCGCGACGACCGCGAGCGAGGGCGCACCCCCGTCGACGATCGTGCGCACAGCCTCATTCGCGCCCGCCGGATTCTTGATCAGGAGCATCAGGACGCGGCGATCCCCGACCGCGATCCGTTCGAAGCGACCGAACGCGGCGCTGAAACGCTCCAGCCCCGACGCGATCTCGTCCAGCGACGCGCCCAGCAAACCGGCCACGGCCGCGGCGGCCAGTGCGTTGTAGACGTTGTACAGCCCCGGCACGTTCAGCCGCACCCCGCGCGCGCCCACCGGCGTCTCGAGCCGGAACGTGACCGCATCGAGCCCGTGAAGCTCGATCCCGCGTGCGGCGACGGCGAGCGCGGGGCGTCGATGGCCGCAGGCGGGACAGCGGTAGTCGCCGAGATGACCGACGTACGCAGCGGCGTACTCGTACGGCGTCCCGCAGCGGACGCAGTACTTCGAGTCCGCCGCGTGCTGCAACGACGGTCGCGCGTACGCCGGATCGTCCACGCCGAAGACGACCGCGTCGGGGCGCGCGTACGCCAGCTCGCCGACCTGAGGATCGTCGCCGTTCAGGGCCAGCGCAGCGTCGCCCGGCAACGCACCCACGGCGGCACGCCACCGCGCGGCGACGTGCTCGAGCTCGCCGTAGCGGTCGAGCTGGTCGCGGAAGAGGTTCCCGAGACAGACGGCCCGCGGCCGCAGCCGCTCCGCTACCTCCGGAACAGCCGCCTCGTCGACCTCGAACAGACCGAGCTCCGCGCCCCGTGCGTCGAGCAGCGTCGAAGCGACGCCGGAGACGAGATTCGCCCCGGAGCTGTTGTGCGCCAGACGCACGCGCCCGCCCAGGATCTCGGCGGCCATCGCGGCCGTCGTCGTCTTGCCGTTCGTCGCCGAGATCAGCGCCGAGCCGAGCGGCAGCCGCGCCGCCAGGCGGTCGACGGCGCCAGGGTCGAGCCTCCAGAGCAGCTTGCCGGGAACGGTCGTGCCGCCGCCGGCGCCGGCCAGACGCGAAAGCCGCCCTGCGGCGCGCGCGAGCGCGATCTCGGCGGCAAGCGGAACGGGCACGCGCACGACACGAGGGAGGCTATCCGAGCCCCGCTGGTCACTCGGACGAGGGAACTTTGACGGCCCATACCGCAGAAGGGTGACGAAGGCGCAGACACGACTCTCTACGTTCCTACCGGTCGAATGCGGCTTTGAGAGGAGCGGGATGAGGGACGGAGAGCAACGGCGGGGCGTGCGCGCGAGCGCGCTCTGGGGCAGCGGCAAGCGAGACGACGGCTCGCGCTCGAACGCGCTCTGGGGCAGCGGTAAGCGGCGCGCGGCCGTCTTCGCCACGCTCGCGCTCGCCGTGCTGGTTCCCATCGGCGCCGCCGCGAGCCCCTCGAAGCAGGACGTCAGCGCATACGTGACGCCTTCACTGCTCTCGGCCGTCCAGGCGAATGCGACCGGGACCTTCAGCGTCATCGTGCAAGGCAAGGCCGGCAACCAGGCCGCCAAGGCCGTCGCCGACGTCCTCGGCACGCAGCTCAAGGCCGTGCGCAACCTGAATTCGATCGACGGCGTCGCCGTCGACCTCCCGGGCGCCCAGGTCCTCGCGCTCGCGGCCGACAAGCATGTGAGCGCGGTCACCCTCGACGCCCGTGTGCGCCTGTCCTCGGCCTCGGCGCCCGACAGCAGCGAGAAGTGGCCGTACGTCACCGGCGTGAACAAGTACGCCGCCGCTCCCGCGGCGACGATCGCGATCGTCGACTCCGGCATCGACGCGACCCGACCGGAGTTCGCCGGCCGGATCGCGGCCAACGTCAACCTGTCGACGCTCCCGGGCAACTCGCCGGGCGACGGCCGCGGCCACGGCACGTTCGTCGCCGGCATCGCCGCCGGTCACCTCGCCGGCAAGGACGGCGCCGCCCCGACGGCGAGGCTCGTCTCGATCGACGTGATGGACGACCAGGGGATGGCGCGCACGAGCGACGTGATCGCCGCCGCCGACTGGATCCTCGCGAACAAGACGAAGTACGGCATCCGCGTCGCGAACTTCTCGCTGCACTCGTCGGTCGCGAACAGCTTCATGTACGACCCACTCGACAAGGCGGTCGAGCGGCTGTGGTTCAACGGCGTCGTCGTGGTGGCGGCCGCCGGCAACTACGGCTACCCCGATCGCCCGAGCGGCGTGCCGTTCGCACCGGGCAACGACCCGTTCGTGATCACCGTCGGCGCCAGCGACACCGGCAAGTCGGTCGCGACGAACGACGACGTCGCCGCCCCGTGGTCGGCCTACGGCTACACGCTCGACGGCTTCGCCAAGCCCGACCTGGCCGCGCCGGGGCGCTACATCGTCGGCCCGGTCCCCGTGACCTCGACGCTCTACAGCGAGCGCCCCGAGCACATCGTCGAGCCCGGCTACATGGAGCTGTCGGGCACGTCGTTCGCCGCCCCGATGGTGAGCGGCATCGCGGCGCTGATCCTCGGCAAGCATCCCGACTTCACGCCCGACCAGATCAAGGGGGCGCTGATGCTCGGCGCGAAGCCGCTCCCGCGCGCAAGCGACATGTCCGAAGGGGTCGGCGAGGTCAGCGCCTCCCGCTCGATCGAGTTCACCACTCCGCCGAACCCGAACAAGGGCCTGGACAGCTTCATCGCCGGCGATCCCGTCACGGGTGCCCCGGTCTTCGACTCGGCCAGCTGGGCCGAGCAGGCGAAGAGCGACGCCTCCTGGGCGAGCACCTCGTGGGATTCCGCCTCGTGGGCGGCCGCGTCGTGGTCGTCGGCCAGCTGGGCCGAGGCCTCCTGGAGCGACGTCAGCTGGGCGTCTGCGTCCTGGGCTTCGAGCGCCTCGGCGACGGCCTCCTGGGCCGACCTGAGCCTCGCGAGCGCCTCCTGGGCCGACAACGCCGAGGGCGAGTCGGCGGACGTGAACGGCGGCGCGATCGACCCGCTCGAGCTCGACGCCATCCTCGCCGGCACGCTCGACCCCTAGGCCCGTGCGACAGCTCCCGGTTTCACCCTTTCGGGGGAACCGATCGAGTGATCCCCGATCGGGGGATGCCCACGAGTGGTGGCGACCGTACTTTCCGTCCTGGGCTTCGGTCCTGCGGCCCTGCGTCGAGAAGGAGAGACCCCTGCAGTGAGTGCGGCGCCAACCGATATCTCGCTCGTCGGTGAGCCTGGTTCCGGCCGGACCGAGCGGCTGCCGCGCAATGCGCGGATCTACTTCGTGCTCGTCGCGCTCACGGCGGCGGCCGTCACGATTCCCTTCGCCGGCCGTTTGCAGACGACGCACCATTGGACCGCCTTCCTCATCCTCGCCTCGGCCGCGGCGATCGCTCGTCTCTTCGTCGTGCGGACTCCGGCCGATCAGGCCTACCACACGGACATCGTCTTCCTGATCCCCGCGGCGTTGATCCTGCCGCCGGAACTGCTTGTCCTCGTGGCCGTGGTGCAGATGGTCCCCGAGTGGCTGAAGATGCGCTACCGCTGGTACCTGCAGACGTTCAACATCTTCGACTACCTGCTGTCGGCGATGGCGGCCTGGTGCGTCGGCCGTGTCCTGCTGCTCGAGCACACGGGGATCGCGAACGGAGCACTGCGCCTGTCGATTGCCGGTGTCGCCGCCTGTGTCGTCTTCGTCGCCGTCAACCACACGCTCCTCGCGGTGATGCTCCGGCTCGCGCGCGGCTTCAGCCTCCGTGAGACCGGTCTCTTCGACGCCGAGTACCTCGCCACCGACCTCGTGCTCGCCGCGCTCGGCGTCGCCGTGTACGCCTTCTGGAACTCGAATCCGTGGCTGGTCCCGTTTGCGCTCACGCCGCTCTTCCTGATCCACCGGTCGCTCAGCGTGCCGGCGCTCCAGGCCGAGGCGCGCGTCGACCCGAAGACGGGTCTCTTCAACGCCCGCCACTTCGCCGCGGCGCTGTCGGAGGAGATCGGCCGCGCCCAGCGGTTCGAGCGCCCGATGTCGCTGATCATGGCCGACCTCGACCTGCTGCGCGACATCAACAACTCGTACGGCCATCTCGCCGGCGATGCTGTTCTGAAAGGGATCGCGGAGGTCTTCCGCGCGCAGCTGCGTCACTACGACGTCCCGGCGCGCTTCGGCGGCGAGGAGTTCTCGATCCTGCTCCCCGAGACACCGCCGGACCAGGCGCTCGAGATCGCCGAGCGGATCCGCCGCGCGGTCGCGCAGCGCACCTTCGACGTCGAGACGTCGAGCGAGCCGATCCGCGCGACGGTCTCGATCGGCGTCGCCGGCTATCCGAAGGACGGCACCGACGCGAACGAGCTGATCCACCAGGCCGACCTGGCGGTGTACCGCGCCAAGCTGCAGGGCCGCAACCGTGTGCTCGGAGCGAGCTCCGAGCCGCTGCTGGTCCCATCCGACCGCACCGCGCGGCTGATCGCCGTCCCAGACGACGGTGACCACCATGCGCCGATGGCCGGCGCGCCGCACGTGCAGCCGGCAGAAGAGCGTCGCTCGGAACCGCGCCATCCGCGGCCGCACGCGATGCACGGGCCCCGTTTTCTCTCGCTCGACCGGCGGCTCAGCCTTACTGTCGGCCTGGTCAGCACGCTCGGCGTCGGCGCCGGCGTCGTCGGGCTCGCGCTCAGCTGGACCTCGCACGACCTGCTCGGGCTGCTGACCGTCCTGCTACTCGTGGGAGTGGGGCAGGCGCTCGCGATCGAGGCGGACGAGGGCGCCGCCGTGTTGTCGGTGAGCGCCGTCGGCTGTCTGGCGGCGTCGTCGCTGTTCGGCTGGCGCGCCGCGCTGCCGCTCGCAATCACGAGCGTCGCCGTCGACTGGAGCGCGCGCCGGCATCCGCTGCACAACGTGCTTTTCAACATCGGTGCGCTCACGCTCGCGTCCCTGACCGCCGCCAGCGTCTTCAAGCTCGGCCTCTTCTTCCCGGACGGAACGACGCACCGGCTCGCGGTCGCCGGTCTCGGCCTGCTCGCGGGCGCGGGCTACTTCGTCGTCAACATGGGTCTCGTCTCACTGGCGCTCGCGCTGCAGGGGCACGAGCGCTGGTCGAGCGTCTTCAAGGAGCAGTTCGCGTGGCTGCTGCCGCACTACGTCGTGTACGGCTTCATCGGCGGCGTGATGGCGCTTGCGTACGAGGCCGTCAACCTGCTCGCGCTGGCGGTCTTCGCGGTGCCGCTCCTGTTGATGCGCAAGACGCAGGAGGCGTACCTGAAGCATACGCACCGCAGTGCGCAAAAGCTCCGCGAGGCCGCAGAGACGATCCAATCCCAGAACGTGTCGCTCGAGATGGCGAACAAGCTGCTGAAGGAACGCTCGACCGCTGCGATGGAGTCGCTCTCGGCCACGGTCGACGCGCGCGACTCCTACACCGCCGGGCACTCCCGCCGCGTGCAACAGCTCGCGCTGGCGGTCGGCCGCGAACTGGGGCTCTCGCAGGCCGAGCTCGACCTGCTCGGCCACGCTGCGCTCTTCCACGACATCGGCAAGCTCGCGATCCCCGATGCGATCCTGCTGAAGCCGGCCAGCCTCACGCCGGACGAGTGGTCGCTGATGCAACGCCATGCGGAGGAGGGCGCACGCATCATCGACCGCCTCGGCTTCCTCAACGACGCCGTGCCCGCGATCCGGCACCACCACGAGCGCTTCGACGGGACGGGCTATCCCGACCGGCTCGCGGGCGAAGAAATCCCCCTGGGCGCGCGCATCATCCACGTTGCCGACGCGCTCGACTCGATGCTGACCACCCGCATCTATCGCGCCGCCCGGCCGGCCGCGGAGGCGCTGCAGGAGCTCCGCACCTCCGCCGGAAGCCAGTTCTGCCCCCGCTGCGTCACCGCCCTGGAGCGGATCCTGCCGCTCGAGGCCCTGGCGGGCGACCCCGAAGGGCCCCGGCTCTCCGCCGTCGCTTCGTAGGCCCTGCCCGCCTAGACTTGCGTTCCTTCCAGAACGCTCTATCCTTATTGCCATGGCCCGGAAACCGCCCTACCGGGCGGTCGCCAAGATCGACCCCGCTGCGCTCGCGTCGTTCCAGGCCGGAATCCGCAAGCGCTACTCGAACGATCAGATCCTGACGGAGCTGCGCGCCAGCGCGGAACGGCTGGGCCGCTCCCCGACGATGCGCGAGTTCGCGGCAGACACCGAGACGACGGTGCACCCGCAGACGGTGATCGAGCACTTCGGCAGCTGGAACGCGGCGAAGCGTGAGGCCGGGCTCGTGCCGCGGCGATTCGCGACCCGCGAGGAGCTCGTCGGCCTGCTGCGCGAGCTGGGTGCCGAGCTTGGTCGCGTGCCGACGGCGAAGGACCTCGACGCCCGGCGCGGCTCGATGCCGTCGAAGTCGCTCTACTGGCACACGTTCGGCTCGCTGGCAGGGGCGCTGCGCGAGGCCGGCTTCGACGTCCCGGTCGGCGAGGAGCGGCTGGAGCGTGCCGTCGAGCAGGGCGTGAAGCTCGCACGCAGGCTGAAGCGCCTGCCGAAGTTCGCGGACTGGGCCGCCGCGCGGCGCAAGGACGAGACGCTGATGACGGAGTGGCAGGTGTACAGGATGTTCGACGCCCGCCGCGGCGCGTGGTCGACGTTCCAGTTCCTGATCAAGGAGCGCCTCGAGGACGACGGCGTCGCCGTCAACGACGACGGTCGGTTGCCCTAGGCGCCGACTGGGCGGCGCCGCACAAAGGTCGGCCGCGCTTCGCGCGGGCGGCCGTCGGCCTTAAGCCGCTTCCTCGATCTCGTAACCGACCGTCCGGCCGGTCGACGTCATCAGCTCGATGTCGTAGGCCTCGCCGTGGATCCACGGATAGGGAATGACGATCCGCTCCGCGTCACCCGGGTCGACGGTGCCCTGGCTCGCGTGGAAGTCGACGAACGCGTCATTGAGAATGACCTGCGCCACGCGGGTCGGATCCTCCGAGCCGTTGGCGAGCACGAGGACGATTCGACCGGGCACCAGCGTCGCGTGCTCGACACCCAGCTCGCCGACCGCGTGACCGCCGTCCCACGGCCGGAGAAGCGCCAGCACCGCGGCGACGACAACGAGGACGAGGGCGACCGAGACGATCGCGGCCTTCACTCGGTCACCTCGAAGAACCCCATCCATCCGAGCGCGGCGAACTCGGTCTTGTGTGCGTGGAACATGTACCGGCCCGTGTACGGAAAGCGGAGCTCGAGCACGTCCCGCTGCCCCTGCCCCTGGATCACCGTGTCCGTGTACTCCGCAGGCTTCACGAGGTGCCGACCGGAAAGCGGTGAAAGAAGTTCCCGTGCACGTGGAACGAGTTGACCGGGTCGAACTCGACGATGTTGACGAGGTAGATCCGAATGAGCCTGCCTCGCCGCACGCGCACCGGTGCGTGCATGAAGTGGAACGCAACCGTGTTGACCGCGTAGACCTCGTTGTCCTCGTCGAAGTTAGGGTCGAAGGCGTTCTGCACCATCAGGAGCTCGTCGGCCGGCGGCCTCGCCTCGACCGGGTCGACGATGAAGGCGCCGTAAAGGCCCTTCGCGATGTGCCCGGCCAACGGAGACGCGTGGCAGTGGTAGAGGTGCAGGCCGAACGGGCGCGCCTCGAACTCGTAGGTGAAGTGCTCGCCGACCTGGATCAACCCGCCGCCGACGTCCTCGCCGACGCCGGGCGTTCCGTCCATCGCGGCCGGATGGATGCCGTGGAAGTGGATCGTGTGCGGATGCGTGCCCGCGTTGACGAAGTGAATGCGCAGCAGGTCGCCTTCGCGTGCGCGCAGCGTCGGGCCCGGGACACGGCCGTTATACGTCCAGGCGGCGTACTTGACGCCGGGGACGACCTCGATCTCCTTGTCGTACGCGACGAGCTGCCACTCGCGCAGTGTGCGGCCGCCGGACAGCCGGCGCGTCGTGCCCCAGTCGAAGTCGCGCAGCATCGCGCTCGGGTCGAAGCCGTTGACGGTGGGGTCGACCGTTGTCTTGGCGTCGGGAAAGCCGGGGTGCGACGAGCCGTGCCCCAGGTGCGGCCGCCGGGGCGGCGCGGCTCCGCTCAGCCTGGCGGATACTCCTGCCCCGACCACGGCCGCCGCGGCGGAGAGCGCGCGGCGCCTCGTGAAGGAGCTGCGCAACACCTCGCAACGACGGTCTCACCGTCCCCTAAGAGGAACCTGAAACGGGCGTAAAGACTTCTTGAGGACTACGCGGCCGCGTGCAGCGTCGCGAGCCGCTCGAGGCAGGATCGCGCCTCGTCGGGCGTCCGCACGGCCGGGAGCGGCTCCTCGACGAACGAGAGATCTGGGCTGAACCTCTCGCGCGCGACGATCACGCCGTGCTCGACCGCGACGACGGTGCCCTCGTCGAGCTGGGACTTCTTCAGCCTCAGGGCGGCATAGCTCTCGACCAGCTCCAGCGCCAGACGCGTCGACGCGAAGAACAGCTCGCGCTTGCCGGCGCCGACCCAGAGCGGCCGTCCCATCCCGCGCGCGAGCAGCAGCTCCGGGCGGTCCTCGTCGAGCCAGGCGGCGGCCATGGAGCCGTAGAGCTGCTCCAGCACGGCCGCCGTGCGGCCACGCGACCGCTCCGCGAGGGCGAAGATGATCTCGGAATCGACGGTCATGCCCGGCTCCGCCCGCGCGATGCCGTGCTCGTCGAACAGCTCGTCGTCGTTGTCGATCGTCCCGTTGTGGACGCCGACGACGGCGCCGTGGCGGATGGGGTGGTTGTTGGCGGTGCGGCTCGGATGGCCCTTGGTGTAGTCCCGGACGTGCACGAGCAGCTTCGTTGCCTCCTCGGGGACGCGAATCCGGTCGAGCAGGGCCGTGGCGCCGGAGCGTTGCTTGTGCACGGTGATCGCGGAGCCCGGGGAACGGAAGGCGTACCCGACCGCGTCGGCGCCGCGCTCGGCGATCCCCGCGAGTAGGGCGCGGGCCGCGACAGTCCGCTCGACGCGGCTGTCGAGTCCTAGGCTATATCCGGCGATTCCGCACACAGTGTTTGAGCAAATGCGGAGCGACCTTCCGGTCGCTCATCCTCCTAGACGCATCGGCTGTTCTCCTTGTTAGTTCAACCTCCGTAAGGGGATTTCGAACGCGTAACGCGCCGACCCCTCGTTTGGGGGAACCTTCTTTTGACGGCCGACGGGTGCTTGGGGGAACCTCCCGGTTCCCCCAAACCCCCTCCACTGGTCGAGCTTCGCGGACGGGCGCTACGCGCTCTTCCTTTGGGCTGACGGATGCCTGGGGGAACCTCCCGGTTCCCCCAAACCCCCTCCACTGGTCCGCTTCGCGGACGGGCGCTACGCGCCTCCCTCTCCTGAGGGTTGACGGATGCCTCAAGCGTCCTCTCGGCCCGGCCGATACCACTGGCATGCGGCCGCTCCCTGACGTGCCCTCGGACCCCGCGGTCGAGCCGCGCCTCGAACTCGTACCCGAAGTCGACGACGCCGAGGAGACCGAGGCCGAGGAGGCGGAAGACGCCGAGGACGGGGAGGAAGACATTCCCGTCGCCGTCAAGGCCGAGGCGACGCAGGACCCGCTCAAGCTCTACGTCCGCGCGATCGGCGACGGGCCGCTGCTGACTCCGGCCGAGGAGCGCGAGCTCGCCCGGCGGAAGGACGAGGGGGACGAGGAGGCCAAGAAGAAGCTGATCGAGTCGAACCTCCGGCTCGTGATGTCGATCACGCGCAACTACACGAAGGCCGGCGTTCCGCTGCTGGACTTGATTCAGGAGGGCAACCTCGGCCTGATCCGCGCCGTGGAGAAATTCGACTACAAGCTCGGCTACAAGCTCTCTACGTACGCGACCTGGTGGATTCGCCAGGCAGTAACGCGCGCGCTCGCCGACCAGGGCCGGACGATCCGACTGCCGGTCCACGTCGCGGACCAGGTTCGACGGCTCATGCGCGCGCGCCGCCAGCTCGCACAGAAGCTCAATCGCGAGCCGACGCAGGATGAGCTCGCCAAGGAGAGCGGCTTCCCCGAGAAGCGCGTCCAGGAGCTGCTCGACCTCGTCGAGGACCCCGTCAGCCTCGAGACACCCGTCGGCGACGGCGAGAGCATGTACGCCGACCTGATCGAGGACATCCACTCGGAACGTCCCGACGAGTCGACGTCCCAGAAGCTTCGCCGCACGGAGCTCGCCGAGGCGATGCTCCGCCTCAACCCGCGCATGCGCCGTGTGCTCTCGCTCCGCTTCGGGTTGGACGGCGATCCGCCGCAAACCCTGGAAGAGGTCGGCTCGGGGCTCGGGATCACGCGCGAGCGCGTCCGCCAGCTCGAGTCACGTGCGCTCCGCGAGCTCCGTGCGGTCGCGCCGGACCTCGAGCTGTACCTACGCTCCTAGCTTCTCGCTACGGTGAAGTAGTGGGTCCGTTCGTCGACTGTCACTCGCACGTGGTCCCGTCAGGGGACGATGGGGCGGCGACGATCGAGGACGGGCTGGCGCTCTGCCGGAGCGCCGCCCAGCACGGGACCGCCGTGCTGTTCGCGACGCCGCACGTCTGGCCGTACTTCACGCTGACGGCGCAACGGGAGCAGGAGGTGCGTGACGCCTTCGAACGCCTGCGCCCCCGCGCCGGGCTCGAGCTACGCCTCGGCTACGAGCTGACGCCGGCCCGACCGCTGCTCGCCGAGGATCCTCACCGCTACGTGCTCGAGGGGACCGACCGCGTCCTGATGGAGGTCCCGTTCACCGGCCCGGCCGATCTCACCTTCGCGCTCGCGGAGCACATCGAGGCGGCGGGCCTGCAGCCGGTAATCGCGCACCCGGAGCGAACCGAGGCCGTGCTCGACGATCCGCTGATCGCGGCGGAACTGGCCGGGCGCGGTTGGACGCTGCAGGTGAACGCAACCTCACTGACGGGGCGGCACGGACCGGAGCCCGAGGGGCTCGGCTGGTCGTTCCTGGAGCGCGGGCTCGCGACCGTGGTCGCCTCGGACGGCCACCGCACAACGCGGCCGGCGCACCTCGACGACGCCTACCGGCTCGCCCGCGAACGGCTCGGTGAGGGCGCGATCTCCTTGTTCGACGGTAGCGCGCTCGGCGTTGACGTCACGCAGTCACAGACTGCATCTCGCGCAGCGTCGCGAGGCGCCTGAGCGACCGAGGCGTCGTCTTGCGACGCCGACCATCGAGGAGGCGCGGGCTTTGCCCGCGCTCCGCCTGGGTTTAGGCGGTGACGGACTGCATCTCGCGCAGAGTCGCCAACCGACGTAGGGACTCGAGCTCGATCTGACGCACGCGCTCTCGGGTCAGTCCTAGGCGACGCCCGATCTCCTCGAGCGTCTTCGGCTCGGAGTCGTCGAGGCCGTAGCGGAGGACCAGCACCTGCCGTTCACGCTCGTGCAGAGCGCCGAGCGCCGCCGTCAGGGCCTGCGAGCGCAGCGAGACCTCGACCTCTTCCTCGGGCAACGGATCGTCGCCGGCGACGAAGTCTCCGAACACCGCGTCCTCCTGCTCGCCGACGGGCTGGTCGAGCGACGCCGACGCGCGCGCCGCCGCGCGCACCTCGAGCGCCTGCTGGATCGGCAGGCTCGCTTCCTCGGCGATCTCATCGAGCGTCGGCTCGCGGCCGAGCTGCGTCCAGAGCGTGCGTTCGGCCCGGTTCATCTTTTGCAGGCGCTCGACGATGTGCACGGGCATCCGGATCGTGCGCGCCTTGTCCGCAAGGGCCCGCGCCACCGCCTGCCTGATCCACCACGTCGCGTACGTCGAGAACTTGTAACCGCGGCGCCAGTCGAACTTCTCCACGGCGCGGATCAGGCCGAGGGTGCCTTCCTGGATCAGGTCGAGGAAGGGGAGCCCCTGGTTGCGGTAGTTCTTGGCGATCGACACGACCAGACGCAGGTTCGACTGGATCATGTGCGTCTTCGCACCCATGTCGCCGCGTTCGATCCGCTTCGCGAGCTCGACCTCTTGAGGCGCCGTCAGCAGCGCGTGGCGGCCGGCCTCGCGCAGGAAGAGCTGCAATGCGTCGGTCGTCGTCTCGTACGAGGTCTGGAGCGGGGGGGGAGGCGGCTCTTTCTCCTTCTCCTGCTCCTCGACGATCTCGATCCCGCGGCGGTCGAGCTCGTTGTAGAGCGCGTCGGTCTCCAGCGCGTCCAGCTGGTGCAGCTCGATCAGCTCGGCCAGCTCGAGCTGCCGGATCGAGCCGGTCGCTTCAGCGTTCTCCAGCAATCCTTGGATGTCCTCGTGCTGGAGGATCGACTCGATCTCTACCGTCATCTCCCGCCTGGTTCTTGCCTGAGCGTGCGCAGTCCCAAACGCGCACGCTCTCAGGCCCGGCACCGCCAGTCAACCCCGTATGGCCGCTCGCTAGCTTCCTGGCCCGAGGTAGCTGCTGTTCTCAGCCCTGCTTACGAGGGATCGAAAGGAAGCGCCAAAAAGGGCACCAGCCCGATTGCAACGCTCACGAAGATCGCGGCCAGGGCGTACCGCCTGGGTTGTCGGAGTTGCCTTGCCCTCAAAAGACCCGAGACGCTCAACACGAGGCAGAGAGCACCGACCAGCGGTGAGATCAGGCCGAACGACCTGAACGAGTAGAAGAGCACGAACTTGTCCGTCAACGCCTCGACGAGGCCCCAGATGCCCCAGAGGGCGAAGATGCCCGGCGTGACGCCGAGCATCCACCGCGACATGCCGGCCGTTCGCATGCCACGTGGATCGGCGTGCCGTGCGGGCGTCTTGAGCCGCCGTACGCGGCGTAAGCCAATGCACGGAAACGGTCGTTATGTCAAGTTGGCGTGGATTGGCCTGCTTTCCGCGCTCGCCCTCCCCGCACCGGCCCGGGCGGAAATCGTGTCGCCCACCACAGGCCCGGGGCTGCTCGCGGTCGCCGGGGACGGATCACCGCGCGTCGCGTTTCTCTCGGGCCGCGACGTCGTCGTCGCGCGGCGGACCGCCGCCGGCTGGACGTTCGCGCGTGCCGGCCGCGCGCCCGGCCAGATCCCGGTCCTCTCCGGGCTCGTCGTCGATCCTGCCGGCCGATCGAGCACGCTGGTCGAAGCCGAGAACGGCTCCTGGCTCGCGCTCGCGGGTCGCGGCGGCAAGCTCCGGGTCGTCGCCCGCCCATCCCGAGGAACGTCGCTCGGTCCCGCTGGTCTCGCACTCGACGCGGCCGGGCGGCCCGCGTTCGCGTACGCGCTGAGACAGCACTCCGGCAAGACGTACCTGCGCCTCGTGACGACGGACGCGCGCGGACGTCTGCACACGCTCAGGATCACGAAGGGCGGCTTCCCGTCGAGCGCGATGGTGCCGGGCGCGGCGCCCGTTCTCGTCCGCCGTCGGCTCCACGTCGTCGAGACGTACACGAACGCCGCGATCGACTGGGGCCGCAAGGCCGGCGGCGGTTGGGAAGGCCAGTTCCTCTTCGCCAGCATCTCCGGCTCGCCGGCCGGGCGCGTCGGTGCCGCGGCCAGCGGCGCCAACCTCTGGTCTGCGTGGACCGAGCTGACCTCCGAGGCGATCAGCGTG
>Ga0137371_10001127_pt1 | contig 21023 bp, 16 predicted proteins | sample SagtaG_7_FD_104919 | JGI IMG/M metagenome (GOLD analysis project Ga0137371, IMG submission 104919) | Vadose zone soil microbial communities from Sagehorn Ranch, Mendocino, California, USA - Sage1_R_40_16 metaG | ecosystem: Environmental > Terrestrial > Soil > Vadose zone | place: USA...
AACGCGCTGGACCACGCTGTCGGTCGCGCTCGACTTCACGCTCACCCGACCGGGCGGCCTCCTCTCCGGGAAGCGTCTCGTCGAGATCTTCTCGCCCCTGAGCGGGCCCGTGAGGACCTTCGCTCAGCTCGCCTTCCCGTGCCGCGCGGTGGCGGCCGACATCGAGACCGGCGAGCGCGTGTCGATCGGCACGGGCGCGCTGGACGTCGCCTTCCGCGCCAGCTCGGCCGTGCCGATGCTCTGGGCGCCGGTCCGGCTCGACGGACGGGTGCTGGTCGATGGGGGCGTGATCGACCCCGTTCCCGCCGAGGTCGTGCGGGAGATGGGGGCCGACCTCTGCATCGCGGTGAACGTCGTGCCGCAGCTCAAGAAGGGCGTCGATACCGTGCTCTCGCGTCTCTATCGCGGCTTGAACCAGTTCAACCCGCTCGTCTACCTCGCGCGCGACGCGCACGGGATGCCGAGCATGTTCGACGTCGTCATGAACACCCTGCAGACGCTGCAGTACGAGCTCGGCAACTTCAAGGCGATCTCGGCGGACGTCCGCATCAACCCCGATCTGTCGGCGTACACCTGGATCGAGTTCTACCGCGCGCTCGAGCTGATCGAGCGCGGCGCCGGGGCGGCCGAGCGCGCGCTGCCCGAGATCAAGCGGGTGCTGGCGGAGCGGCTGCGGGCGCCGGCGCCGCGCGGCTGAGCGCTGGACGGCCGCAGCCAGCGCCGCGGCCTCGCCCTCATCGCATCGGCCTTCCTAGGAGCAGCCCGGATCGCTGGCGGTCGGGGGCGGTGCCGTCGGGACGCTCGTGTTCTTCGAGGGCGCCTTGTTGAAGTCGAACATGTCCTCCAGCGTGGCCGCGTACTGGTCACGCGCGGTCAGGTGCGGCCGCGTATCTCCACCGCCGGTAAGGCTGAAGAAGCGCTTCTCGATGAGGGCGAGCAGCGACGTGTGGTCGCCCACGGTATGCGACACGTAGTGCGGCTTGGAGAACGGCGACACCGCGATGAACGGCACCCGGAAGCCGAGCTGATTGAAGTTGGCGCAATTCGCGGGATACGGACCCGTCGCGGTGAACCCTGGACAGATCGCAGCCGCATCCGACCGGCTGACGTCGCACTGCGCACCGCCGCCGGGCTGCTCGCTCGCCGGCGGGTTCGAGAGGTCCTCGCACTGGCCGGGGTTGATGCCGTCCGGATTCAGGGCGCCCCCCTGCCGGGCCGCCGCCGGGGCGACGTGATCGTAGAACCCGCCGTGCTCGTCGTAGGTGATGAAGAGGATCGAGTCGTTCCAGCTCTGGCTGTTCCGGAGGGCGTTCACGATCTGCGAGACGAAGTATTGGCCGGCGCGGATATCGTGCGGCGGGTGCTCGTCGTTCGATTGGTTGCCTTGGGCACCTGTCAGGATGGGATCGACGAGCGACACGGCGGGCAGCGTTCCGGCGGCTGCCTGGGTGGAGAAAGCGCTCACCGGCTGCAGATGGGAAGAGAAGAACGGCCGGAAGATACCCGACGTCGGCAGGTCGGAGAAATAGTTGACCCAGCTCACGCCGTTCTGATCGAGCAGGTCGAAGATGGTTCCGGTGATCGGCTTGTAGCCGCCCGACGGGGGGAAGATCTCGTTGGTCGTGAGATGGCCGAAGGACGTCGCCGCCATCTCGTAGGAACGGTTCGGGAAGGTCGGGCCGATCAGCGAGCAGAAGTAGCGGTCGTCGATCGCGAAGCTCTTGGCGAGCCCGTAATAGAACGGCAGATCCGTCTCGTTGTAGAAGCCCATCGTGTCGTCGTCGGTCGGGCTCTCGCCGTCGTCGATCTGCTCGGTGGCGTCGTTCACCAGGACGAAACCGTCATTGGGACTGAACGCCAGCGTGCCGGCGGGATTGTTGTAGTTGGCTTCGCTGTGGCTACCCGGCCAGTTGTGCTGGAGGTCCGGTCCCGTGCAGTACTTGGCGTCGTGGAAGGCAAAGACGGTGCTGGAGTCGTCGTCCACGTTCGAGTTGGTGCAGGTGTAGTTGCCCGCCGAATCCCGCGTGCAGCTGAGCCCGTCGACGCAGGTGTGATCATTGGAGGCGCATTTCCCGCCGCCGCCGTGATACGGCGTGCCGCTGGCGTAGGGGAGCACGCCAAAGTAGTTGTCGAACGAATGGTTCTCCTGCATCACGATGATGATGTGATTGACGTTGTGCAGGTTGCCGTCCGCGCGAACGGAGCCGCCGGTCGCGACCAGCAGCGCGAGCGTCGCGGCCGTCGCTGCGAGCACGATCCGTGCGCGCGGCAGGCGATTCCCCCTGGCCTTACCTTCCGGACCACCTGATCGCTTTGCCATCGATTTCTCCCCCTCCAATGTGCTGCGTAGAGGGGCGCACCCTACGCTGCCCCGCCGATGGCGGGCAATCCCCTCTGGAGGGGAGGCGCACGTGAGCGATCACCCGTTCATGGTCGAGAAGATGCGCCTGTGACGATGGCGACTCGACGCAATGACACGGCCGTGCCGATGCTCGCACACGATGTTCGGGTGGGATGCGAGGTGGTGATCGCGGAGAGGGCACTCCTCTTGGAGGAGATCGAACGCCGCACCGGTAGCGCCTACCGGGAACTGAAGGAAGCGCATCATTTCGAGTACGTCATCCCCAACCACGATGGCGAAGACAGGGACAACTGGGAGGCGTTCGATCACCCGTTGGGAGATGCGCGCCTAGCGTCAGCAACGGTCACCGCGCAAGACGCGGTGCGGTGAATCGCCAGGCGGTAGCCGGGCCGGTCCGTGACCGATCCGGGGCGCGCCCCACGTGGCTCCCGTCGGCCAGCAGAACTCGGCAAGCGCCCTAGCCGACTGTGACCGCCTGCTTGCCGTTCACGACGCTGACGGCACGGTAGCGGAAGGGTGCGCTTTCGCTGTCGCGCCAGAGCGGGGAGTGGAGGCGACCCGGGCCGGAAAGACGACCGCGGGGCGGTCAGCCGAGCGGCGGAGGTAACGATGGCACTTTACGACCTGACGACGCTCCCGGGCCTCGTGCCTTGCCACGTACGCTCGCTGGCACGCGGTCTCGACGCTTGCTCGTAACTCACCCACCAAGTCGTTCAGCACGCTGGTTTGGTAACATAACTCCCGTGCGCGCTGGGCGACGCCGTAGACATTCACCGGCATCACGACCCCCGGATAACCTACACCACCGACGATGCGCCCGGCATCCCTCGGAACAGGTACGGACCGATTCCGAAGGCCGGGAGAAAGGTGGCGTCCACGTCAGGTGTCCGTAGGACGGCGACCCGTTCTTCTGCTAACCGGGATTCGGTACGAGACTGCGCGCGGGCCGTCCCACGGGTCAGGCCGTCCTCGGGGGGGGGCGACGCTGGCATGTGGTCGACGAGGGGCGGCCTACATCAGACGATGGGCTATCGCAGCCCACGTCAGTATCGGGCCGAAACACTCAATCAGGGGGGTGGGTTGATCCGGAAGGAGACTACTGCTTTGCCTGCTAACCGACGGGGTGGTATCTGACCGCTGCGGGAGGCGGGATGACACGGATGCTGGTAATCGTTGTCGGCGTGGTTTTGAGCCTGCTCGCCGCCGTGCCGGCGGCGGAGGGAGCAGCGACACGCGCCGAGAAGTGCGCGGTCGCGAAGCTGAAGGCGGCCAGCAAGAAGGCGGCGGCGAGGCTCCGCTGCCACGAGAAGGCGCTCGTGCAGGGAAAGCGCGTCGCCTCCGCGTGCCTCTTGGCCGCCGATGATCGTTTCCTGGTGGCGTTTGCCAAGGCCGAGCTGAAGGGTGGCTGTGCCACGACCCGCAATGAGGCGGAGGTCGAGGACCAGGTGGACCGGTTCGTCGCGGGCCTGCTCGACACGCTGACGGCGGGCGACTGAGGCGGAACCCGTCCCCAAGGCCCGGCGCTGATCTCTACTCGGTCAGCGGCGGGAGAGCTGGGGTAGGCCGTGCCCTTTGAGTGGGAGGCGGCCCGTGCTGGAGATCACGAAGCGCAGGAGCGCGGCGACGCGATTCGCGCCTTCACCCGGAAGGTCGTTCCGAACGCGGGGTCCGCTGCCCTGAGTGCGCTGGCATGGTCCATCCCCGCGCTTGCGCGAGAGGTCGCAGAGGCGGGCGGGGATGTCCCGGCGCCTGTCCCAAGCTCGCCTACGCCGCAGGCCGCGACCCGCTCGACGCCCGCCCGCTCGAAGCGATCGCGACCGTCGAAGGGGACGACGCAGAGCATCGCGGCGAAGAGCCCGAAGTTCAGCCAGCGCGTCACCGCCAGCACGCGGTCACGGCGGCGGAGCTCCGCGAGGAGGCTCCGGGCGCTCATGCGGCCCTCAGCGGACGCCGCGGGGCGCTCCGTCTCATCTACTCGGCTGGCACTGCACCGACCCAGCCGTGAAGGACTCTTCGAGATAACGAGCGTGTACGTCAACAGGGTTCCAATTGATTTCAGCGAACAGCCCGAATACATCGCCCGATGTGAACGCTTGGCGAGTATTGATCTGCGACAACAAGTCCTCGCCGAAAGTCTCCCACAGAAAGCCGAGCGGGTAGCCCATGATCTGGAGAACGGTCGGAAGGATGGCGAAGTGGTTGGCGCGATCGTAGTTGATTGCTGCGGCTTCGGCGAACCGGGACTTGAGATCGGGATCGTCCGAGATCAGCAAGAGCGGGACGAGCCCCTCGCGCGGATCCGCATCGCTCACGGTACAATGCGTGAGGCGGGCGGGATCGAACTGCTGGCCATGATCGGACGTATAGAAGACCGCGGTGTGCGAGAGATCGATCTCGAACAGCTTCCTGAAGAAACCGTCCACCGACCAGCGGACCGAGTTACGGTAGGAGTTGATACGGGCTGCCATGGTGTTCCCGCCGTCGGCCTCCGACATGGTCGGACGAAAATGAGCCTCGGCCGCCGGATACGTCTTGTCGTATGGAAAATGGGCGCCGTTCTTGTTCACGTAGATGAAATACGGCGTGTCACCTTTGAGCTTCTCGCCGACCATCTCGAGCGCCTTGAAGTCCAGCATGGGCGAGGAGGTGTTCTGGATCACCTCGAACTCGTCGATCCACTTCTCCTCTTCGACGGTCATGTAATTCTGGAGGCGACCAGTGTTCTTGTCTTCGGGGGCCTGCGCGTCGACGTACATGGTCCGGAAGCCGGCCTTTCGGGCGTACTGCCAGATGAACGGGTTTGTTGTCATCGTGTGGGTCAGGTCGTTTCGGGCACCTCCAAGCCGGATGATGGCGTTGGAATACTGGCTGCAATTGCCGCCCGACGATGCCAGGCCGAAATCGGCGACCCTGTCCCGTAGTCCGGGCAGGTTCGGCGTGTACGGGTTGCCCGGCGTGAAATCGAGGTAATCGCCGCGAACGCTCTCATCCACGAATATCACGATGTGCTGCGCGGACGGGCGCGCGACGGGATCGACTGGAACCTCGCGCCGAACGGCAGGCTCCCGGGTCGCGGTCTTGGCGGCGAGCAGCAGGCTCATGGCGACCGGCGTAAATTGCTGGGGCAGGGCATGAGTGCCGCCGCCGGCCCTCAGAAGGATGATCGCCGTGATCACGGCGACAGGCACCGCCGGCGCCCAGCTGAGCCAGGCGAGCGCCTTCCTGAACGGCTCGCGCGGGATCGGAGGAGTCGCCATGAAGGCGACGAAGCCGACGGCGACGACGAGGAGACCGACGACAACATCGTTGAAATAGAACTCGTAGGCCCTGCCGGCCTCCTGCCGCGAGTTCCATAGCGATAGGAGGTCGTAGACCGTGAGCTGGGTGCCGCTGGCCCTGTGGTAACCGTAGGCCGCACCGCTCGACAGCGAGAACAGGAACGCCCACAAGGCGCGGACTGGCCAACGTGGTTGAAAGGCCGCGATCGGAAGACAGCCGAGGCAGAGCAGCCAGACCGCCGCGAACATCACCAGGGTCGAGAGCCGATCCTGGTCGATGAGGAGCTGCGCGTGCGCGCCGACGCCATCATTTGTCACGAACAGCAATCCGGCGATCGCCAGCAGTTTTAGCGTCCCAATTGCCCGCGGTTTGCTCCTCACCCTTCGCACCGTGACCCGTTCGTTTACCACGCATGGCGCGGAGGACGCACGGAAAAACGACACAGTCGTTTCAAACGGGTCGGGGGGGCGGGGAAAGTTTCCTCTCGGACGCCATCCTTCTCGCGCAGAGTCCAAGGCGCATGTGCACCTCGGGCCCGCTCCGGCGGGGCAGTCCTTGCTGTGTAAGACGCAGGACTGGTGCTCGGCGCAGCCGATCGGCTGCCGGCGATACTTCGCGTGGGCACGGAACGATTAACGATTACTGGCGTACCCGAAATTCGGACAGATCATGCCGCGCGTTCCTGGAGTGGTTGACCCGGTACTCCAACGCGGAAGGCTCGGAGCGCGCTCTGCTCTCGGCGGTGGAGCTGAGCATTGCAATCGCGGTAGTTGACAGAATCCATGTCGGATGCCAGGCGAAGTCCCCGAGAGCGCGAATTGCGGCACTCCGCATGGCGGATGCGCGTTCTCTGCACAGGGCAGACCGTGCTATCTTCGCGCGCCGTGACGCACGATGCCGTCCGGAACCTCTTGCCTTTCTATGCGGCCGCCAGGCTGACGGAGCCGCAGGCAGACGAGGTACGCGACGGTGCGTGAGGGGCAGCGGGTCGGGGATGTGAGTACGCAGGACGCCACGGCCTTTGTGAACCAAGCCGTCCCCACGGGGGGCACGGTCGTCCTGTCGACCGCCCTCGACCGGAAGGAGAGGGATGGCCTTCAAGAGCCGCAGCACGATCTCCGCCTTCGCGCGCGCACTCCACCGCTCGGGTAGCTCCTCGCCCGTCTCCCGCCGAAAAGCTTAGGGTTTTCGCGGGCCGGTATTGCGCCGTGTGGCCCCGTTCAGCCCCGTTTGGCCCCCAGGGGGTCAAACGGGGGGAAGGGCAGGGACCACTGCCGTTGCTTTCGCCCGACTGGCTAGAGCGCTCCCGTTCTTCCCCAGCATCGCCCCGGCTCCGCGACGAAATCCATGACCGACGTGTAGCGGCGCTTTAGTTTTCGCCGCCCTCGCTGGCGTCCGCAAGCGCCGACCGGAGCATTCCGGAGCACTCGGCGGAGACCCTGCTACTGCGCGCCGCCCGGCTCGCCACGGCAGCGCCCCCACGAAGCTGGCGCGCCGCGCGTCCCAGCAGGACCTCTGACCCTTGCCCTCCGTGCGCGCCAGCACGCGCGAGCAGACGCTCCGCTCGCTCGAGGCGCCGCTGGAGCCCCCGGGGCATCCGCTCGCCGCTGCAGGCTGCCGAGATCGCGTCGAGCTGGCCCGCGACCCGCTCTACCGCAGGCTGCAGAGGCCCCCCGGTCGCCGTTGTGCTGCAAGTTGGCGTCAACTCGCCGTCATTGTACGTCGCCAGGATGCTCGCGGCGTGGAACATCGCCCGCCCGGTGACCGAACTCGGAGCGACGGCGCACGGGAGCTTCCCGGCAAAGCCGCTGAGGAGACCGTCCGCGTCCGCGATGGTCTCGGCGATCGGGGTCGGGTCGGAGCCATTCGCGATATTGAGCTTGGCTGGGATGAGCTTGCGAGCCAGGAGCACGCTCGCGTCCCCCCGGACCGGCGAGGTGAGCAACGTGAGAAGCTCGGCCTGGGCATAGGCTTGGCTGCCGAGCGTGAGCGAGCTGACCGTCCACAGCTCGGGATGGGTCTTCCAGAATCCCAAGCCCTCCGGGCACTGCCCCGTCGGCGGCGCCGTCGTCGTCGTGATCGAGATGCTGGTGGTCGTGGTCGAGGACGTCGAGGTGGTGGTCCGTGCCGTCGTGCTCGTCGTGGTCGAGGACGTCGTGCTCGAGGTCGCCGTCGACGAGCTCGTGGTCGTCGTTGGGTGAGTCGTAGTGGTCGTCGTCGAGGTCGTCGGGGGTGGCGTGATGGTAGTGGCGGTGGTCGAGGTCGTCGTGGACGTGGTGGTGGTCGTTGGCCGCTGGGTCGTCGTTGTGGGGGACGTGGTCGTACTGGAAGTGGTTGTCGTGGAACTCGTCGTCGTCGTTGGCGGAACGCCGGTGGTCGTCGTTGTCGGCCGAGTCGTGGTGGTGGTGGTGGAGGACGGCGGGAGCGTGATCGTCGATGTGGTGCTGGTCGCGATGGTAGTGCTCGTCGTCGACGTGGTGGTCGACCCCGCGCCCGTCACCGACACGCTGCAGCCCGTTCCCGTCGCCGGGAGGATCGGCGCGGAGTTGGTGTCAAAGAGGTTCTTCACCGTGAGGCCGATGGCCGTGGTCGTGCTCGCGGTCGCGGCGACGTTGAAGGTGATCATGGCGACGCTCACGACACCCGTCGGCGATGTGAGACTCACGCTCTGGAAGGCCGAGAGGTTGGTCGTCCCCGGCATCGGCGTATTCGTCGTCGGCTTGCCCGAAAACTCGGCCGTGTTTCCCCCCGCGACCGACGCGAGCGTCAGGACGGCAGGATCATTCATGAGGACGATCGAGTAGGCGCCGAGCGGCGTCGTCCCGACGTCGACCGTGATCTCGATGGTGAACTGCTGGCCGGCCTGAGCCGTCGCCGGACAGCCGAGCGTCGCCTGCGCCGCCCCGCTCTCCGCGGGCAGGCCGCTGACCGCGATGCCGAACGTCAGAACCACCCCCAAGGTCCTCACCAGGCGCATGTCTCGGCCTCCTTCTCTGTTGGTGCAGCGGCCACCGAACCTGACGAGGTCCTCATTGGCATACAAACGGGTTGCAAGTGAAGAGGCAACCTGATGAGCCCCACGTCGCACTGCACCATCCCGAGGGCGTCGGCGATGTTGCAGGCGCCGTCGGGGTTCACGTCGCATGCGGACGGGTTCGTGAAGGCGCCAATTCGCGGAACCCCACGTCGAACTGAGCCACCAGTAGCGCGTCGTCTATATCACCCGAAAACCGAAGTGCCCGAGGTGCGAGTCCCGGCGAGTGGAGCGCCGCGCGAGGGTGATGAAACGGACTGTCAGTGAAAGATCAACGGCTACGTGGAGTTGCGACGAAACGGCGGGTTCCTATATAGAGGGTCCCAACTCGCCTCGGCTCCACTTCGTTCGTAGGACACTTGGCGGATTGGCGAAAACCCGGATGAGAGGTGGACTGCCTCTAGCCCTTGCGAGTCTTTGGTTGTCGACGGGAGTCACCGCTCGCGCTCAGCCGCCCCTCGTGGTGAAGCCAGGCTCGCTCTCCCCCCTCCTCGCCGAAGCTACCGATGTCGGCCGCGCACCTGCGACTGAGCAGCACAAGGTCGTCATCGGGCTCGGGCTTCGCAACCGCCAGGATCTCGAAGCCTTCCTGATCGACGTCCAGGATCCGAGCTCACCGAACTACCGGCGCTTCCTCAGTCAGGAGGCGTTCAACGCGCTCTATTCCCCTACCGTCGCTGACGAGGAGGCATTGATCTCGTACCTCCTGGCCAAGGGCTTCAGAATCGTGGAGCGTTACCCCAACCGGCTCCTGGTCGGAGGGGTGGGAACCGTGGCGGCGATAGAACGCGCCTTCTCCGTCGAGATCCATACCGTCATGCGGGCAGGGCAGCGGCACTACGCGGCCGTGAACGAGCCTTCGCTCCCGGGCGAGCTTGCCCCCGTCGTCGTCGGCGCGATTGGTCTGGACGATCTCAACGAGATGCATCCTCACGTGCAGGTATCGGGGGAACCCCACGCTGCTCTCGGCAGCAATTGTTGCCACTTGAGCCCAAACGACGTCGCCGCCTTCTACGACAACACGGCAGGCGACGATGGAACAGGGCAGACCATCGTGATCGCCGGTGCGTTCGCATGGCGAGACAGCGACAACGCGAGTTTCAGCAGCCAGTGGGGACTCCCACCGCTCCCCGCGGGCAGCGGCCAGATTTGCACCGGATCCGTGGGGGCGAGCGGCTGTCAGTTCAGCACCGCGGACTCCATCGAGGCCGCTCTCGACGCCGAGTATGCCCACGGAACTGCTCCCGGGGCGCGGATTCTGAACTACATGGCCGCGTCCAGCTCCTTCAGCGACTTCACCCCGATGTACAATCGGATCGTCACCGATGACCCAGGCAACGTGGTGACAACGAGCTGGGGCGCATGCGAGGCTGGCCTGCCGCTGTCCCTCCAGCAGATCGATGACGACATCTTCGCGAACGGGAACGCGGTGGGCCAATCGTGGTTCGCGGCCTCGGGGGACAGTGGCAGTCGGGACTGCAAGAGAATTCTCACCGTGGACCATCCGTCGAACTCCCCACACGTCACGGGCGTCGGTGGGACGACTCCGACCTGTAGTGGGGGCATGACTCCCTCGAGTCCGGGATGCGCCGGGTATGGGTCGGAGAGCGGCTGGAGCGGTTCGGGTGGCGGGATCAGTCGAGTCTTTGCCCGGCCGGCGTTTCAGACCGGCTGCGGCGTGCCACCGGGCTCGCAGCGTCTCGTTCCCGATGTCGCGCTGGAGGCGGACCCCTCGCCCGGCAACTACGTTCTCGAAGGAGGCGTGTGGTATCTCGTTGGCGGCACCTCCGACGCGGCGCCCCAGTGGGCCGGTTTCTTCGCCGACCTGGGCCACAGGGTGGGTGGGACGGGCCTCGGGAACCCTGGCGCCGTGCTCTATGGGCTCTGCGGAACGGCGGCGTTCCACGACATCACGTCTGGTTCCAACGGCGCCTACAGCGCTTGCCCGGGCTACGACCTCGTGACCGGCCTCGGCACGATCGAAGCGAAGAACTTCCTGGCGCTGACCGCACCGAGTACGACCACGACAACACGGCCCGTGACGACCACCACGAGCACCGTACCGAGCCTCGTCAGGTGCGGCGATGTGGACGGCGACGGATCCGTGAACGTCGGTGACGCGCTGATTGTAGCGCAGTTCGACCTGGGTCTGCGGCAGTGCGGCCAGATCCCATTCACGCATCCGCAGGTCTGCGATGTCAATCGCGACGGCGCCTGCAACATTGGGGACGCCCTGAGGATAGCTCAGTGCGACGTCGGCTTGATCAGCTGCACCTTCAACTGCAACCCCTTCATGTGCCCGTGACCGAACCGCCATCGGAGCTTTTGCACGAAGGACACGTTCTTCACGACGTCCCGCCGGGTCGAGGTGAAGTTCGAGGCGCTCGATCCGAGCCTTTTCTCTTCCCGTTTGCCGACGAGTGTCGCCACTCGCGAAACTACGGAGCGAAAAAAATGCGAGGAGGGGGACTTGAACCCCCACGGGTTTTACCCCACTAGCCCCTCAAGCGGAACCCCGCTCCACGCCTGCTGAAGAACTTTTGATAAATACGCGGAATATCTCGCTCTCCGATATTTGCAATTTGTTTCACCGTCACGAAAAGGGCGATTCGGAGCAACCAACAGCCGAAGATACTGCACACGATACTACACAGCACGCCTTCGGCGGCTTCCCACGCCCTCCCGCACCGGCTTCCGGGCGCAGGTGGCGCACAGATCGGACACGCCCCTCCAGTACCGCTCGTCCCGCACCATCACAGACTTCCACCTCTTGCATCGCCGGCAGCGGACGCAGTGGTTGAAGACCTCCAAGGCGCGGACGAGTTCCACGATTACGCTGCTCCCTTCTTCTTCTTCGTCGCTAGCGGCACCACCTTCGGGCGCTTCGGCTGCTTCGCGACGTAGGCGGCAGCCTGACGCTGGGCAGCGCGCTGGGCGTCCGACTCGTGGATGGCATATCGCTCGAACATCTCATCCGAAGAGTGTCCGCTGATCGTCTTGGCGACGCTGCGGGGGACGCCAGACTCCACGAGGTTCGTGACGGCGGTGCGGCGTGTGCCGTGGAAGACCTTCCCGACGCGACGACCATACGGGATACCCGCTGCCGCGAACGCCTTCTTGAGCGGCTCGCGCATGTCTCGAATCGGCTTGCCGTCGTGATGGAACACGAGCGGCTGGTGAGGACGCCGTGCCGCGTATCGTCGCTGGACGATCTCTAGCGCCGGGCTATCAAGGTGGATCGTGTGAGGCTCGCGCCTCTTGCAGACCTCCTTCGACCAGGTGATGGACCAATTCTCGGGGTCCACCATGGCTAGCGTGGTGGCGAGTAGCTGCCCCTTGCGGACACCTGTCGCGCAGGCGAAGCGGAACACGTCGGCATAGTCTTGCGCGAGGTGTGAGCAGATGGCTTCCAACTCGGCGCGGGAGAACTTGTCCGTCAGGCGGCTGGACTCGCGGAGGCGAGGGAACTCGGGCAGGACCGTTAGACCGAGCTTCTTCCGACCGAAGCGGTACGCCGCAGGCAGGAGCGAGAGGCGTCGATTGACGGTGGCGTTCGAGACCTTCGGTGACTGCCACGCCACAGCCTGCCGCTCGAAGTCATCGTACCGGAGGTCGTTCGCGTCCTGGTGCCAGAGAGGCGAGGCTTCCCACGCCTTGAGGTAGCCCCCGATGGTGGCGGCGCTCGCCTTCCCGGTCGCGGTGTAGTGGTCCCGCAGGGTGGTGATCAGCGTCTCCACCGTGATCTTCTTGGAACGGACGAGCGCCCTCTTGACACCCTCGCGCTTGACCTCCTTGATACGCTGGCGGAGGGCCGTGGCGGCATCATCTCGGTTGGTGCAGCCCGTGCTCTTACGTTCCGTCGCACCCCGCACCGTGAGCGCGTACCACCAGAGGGTGCCCCGCCGGAACAACGAGCCGGTGCCCTTCCGTCGCTTCTTGTCCGCCATCGCCTACTTCTTCGGATTCCTCCGCAGCGCAGTTGAGCGGGCAATGTCGGCACCTGTCAAGCCTTTGACCAGACCCGCCTCCCGAGGGGGTGGGGACGGGCGTAGGCGGGCATCGAAGGACCCATAGGCGGCCTCGCAACACGTGGCAGCGGACATGAACGCCGACTTTCGCCTGCTGGTCGATGCACCCGGGAGCCTCCATCGGGCGTCGAGTCGGACCCGACCCCCGCCCGCTACAACCTACATCCTACAACCTCAGGACGGTCGGCGGGGTGGGCGTCGTGGCGCGGGTGGGCGCTCGACCTGGGCGGCTGACACACTGTGGAGGTGGCGCGGGACTCCAGTCGGGTATGCGAGACGAACAAACTCGCGGAGCACATCCTGCTGTTCCTCGATCTCCTCCTGAAGCTGTGCAACACCCGCCGCGTCCTTGTCGTCATATGCCTCGGCCTGCGCCTTCTGGATTTCACGAATTTTCTCGACCATCTTCTTCGCGGTCGAGTCGTTCGCGTAGCGGTCGTTGATCTTCTTCCGCCGCCGCTTCACCTCGTCCGCGACCTCCGAGAACCTCACGAGGCCGGGATATGGGAATTCTTTGTCGCCCACGATCACCGTGAACTCAGGCGCGCCTTTGACATCCGTGAGAAAGCCGTAGGCACAGAGATCGCGGGCCATGCTGCACACCTGTTCGCCCGTCCACCGTTCACGATTCGTCTTCCACCAAGAGCCACGTATCTCGGACACAACACACGGCTGAGGGCGACCGCCATGTGTGCCCTGCTTCCACGTCGAGACCTTACGCATGATCGCGGTCGCCAACTCGTACTTCTCTTCATAGGCGCTACCCGCATCGTCGTCACTCGACCCGTCCTGAGGTTGTAGGATGTAGGTTGGAGCCCGGAGGACGGGGAGATCGCAGGACGGGGCGGTGTCCGCGAAGGTGTCAGGGTGGATGGAGGTCCGGTTGAGATTTTTGGGAAGGTCCTCGTCCTTCGCCCGTGACCAGCGACAGAGCGGCTCGTCAGCGGCGGGGTTCCTGAACCACACCCAGCAGTGCTTAGCGGACCGTTGAATCCGCTGGTAGTTCGCGGGATCGTAGGTTTCCTTCGCCTTCTCGGCTCGCATCTGCTGCTCGACGGTTTGGTGGTCGAGCTTCGGGTTACGCACGTCTTGCCAATCCCAATGCGCGGTCTTCAGCGACCCCGAGTCTCGGTAGGTGAAGCCGTGGTTCTTGTAGATTTGTCCTGTATGTCCCTGCGCGGTGTCCGCGTAGGACACCACAACGTCCCGCGCTTGGTGTTCGAGTGCTCGGCTGAGGAGATGGCCCGTCAACCCGTCAGGTTGACCACGGAAGACGTACAGCCGCCCACACACCCACACCCGTGTTGAATTTGTCTTACCGCAGCAGTCTTGCACGGTTGGGGTGGCGACATTGAAGGTGATGATGCCAAGCACGTCATCCTTCCGCGAGTAAAGGATGTTCTCCTGGGACGGGAAGAGACCAAATGCTTGGTCGATTTTAGCAGTCGCCTCCTCCTTCCCCATCTCAAGGTAATGCCGCGCCAGTATCTTCTTCCTCGCTCGGCGTATCTCGTCCGCGGTCAGCGCCCGCACGTCGTAGTACTTGTCCGCGTCGCCCGGTTCTAGTTCGACGGCCCCCGTCGAGGAGTTGGCGCGCAGGCGGGCAAGCTCGCCCGGCTCTGGCTTGGCGGGAAGTTCGAGGGCGCGTTCTTTGACGATAAGCTGGTGCAGCCTCCGATCCTTGTCGGATAGGCCGGCGAGTGCCTCTTGCTCATCTTGCTCCTCGTCCACCATCTGACCCAGCTCGGGCTTGGGGGGACAGGGACGTTCAAGGGCTCCCGCCTTGATGCGCTGGGCTAGCTTCCGATCTTCCTCGGATAGGCCGGCGAACTCGTCTTGCTTATCTTGACTCATCGACCCTCCACCCCAATGGCTCTGGCACCCCCCATTCTCCGGCGTACCGGCTGACTCGCAAGCTGCCGCGCAGGAGCGGTCAGTCGAACCCCGCGATGAACGGGGTGGCATCCTCGGCCTCGTGCCGAGCCGTGGGTGCAACTCGAAGTCGTCCACGGTGAGACTGTTCATCCACCGGTGGTCCTTGCAGAGCCCGCCGAGGTCTTTGCGTAGGAGCTTGATCCTGAGGTGGTACTGCCAACAGGTGGCGTCGTTCCCGCCAATTGCTAATCCACCGGGCGTCGCGTCGGCAGGAACCTCGGGCTGTAGGTGCGGGCTGGCGTTGGCACCACCTCGACCCCCGAGTTCGATACCTTTGTTTCGATTTCGGTCAAGTTCGTTCCCGAAAAGGGTTTAAGTATTCGGCACCACCCTGGATGACAGAGTAGGGCGGCACGCCAAGGAGACATCAGATGAAGAACCGTATTCGTTATTTTCGGGAACGTGCCCGCTTGACGCAGGGAGAGATCGCGACGCTGCTCGGGACGGACGAGACCAGTGTATCGAGATGGGAGAACGGCTCTCGGGCGCTGACGCCGCAGATTATCGAAAAACTCTCGCGGCTCTTCAAGGTCGAGTCGTGGGAGTTGCTGATGGATCGGAAAGCTCTACGCCGTCTAGCTGGGGACCGGAAGGCTCATGCTGATGGTAATACCGATAAGGGGGTGACATCGGCATGACCGCCCATCCTCACCCCGCGCTATCGGCAGCGTCAGCCGACAGCATCCTCGCCGCGCTCGACCTGCTTCTGGAGCCGGGCTCTCTAGCAGAACTCCGCGTGCTCAAGACGCCCAAGGGCACGGTCAGCGGGTACTTCACCGACTTCGCCAAACTGGCGGCAGAGGCGGCACAGTGGAGCGGGCAGGCGCCGGCCGTGTACGTCACGCTGAACCCGGTCAAGCCGGAGCTTCTGGCGCGAGCCGCGAACCGTGCCGTGCCCTACGCCACGAAGACGACCGCCGACAGCGACATCCTCAAGCGGGTCTGGCTCCTCATCGACTTCGATCCCGTGCGCCCAGCCGGCATTTCCTCGACCCACGCCGGGCACGAAGCCGCGCTGAAGCGTGCGCGGGAGGTTCGGGCATGGCTCATCGAGCAGGGCGTGCCGAGCAATGCGATGATCCTCGCAGACTCGGGGAACGGCGCCCATCTCCTCGTGCGGATCAATCTCCCCAACGACGGGGATAGTCGGGCGCTCGCGGAGCGGTGTCTCAAGGCGCTCGACCTCCGCTTCAGCGATGGTGTCGTCGGCGTGGACCTCACAACGTTCAACGCAGCCCGCATCTGCAAGCTCTACGGAACCCTCGCGTGCAAGGGCGACTCGACTCCCGAGCGTCCCCATCGGGTGGCACGCATCCTCGAAGCGCCGGAAGACCTCGTGGTCGCGCCTCGCGTCCTGCTGGAGAAGGTCGCCCGGATGCTCCCCGAGATGCCGAAGGGCAAGAGTGTCAGTCACAGCCGGGAGAGTGGAACGTTTGATCTCGACGCCTGGATCACGGAGCACCAGTTGCCCGTCGTCACACAGGGTCCCTGGAGCGACAGGGGGCACAAGTGGGTCCTCAACCCGTGTCCGTGGAACGCCGAGCATGACAACGCGGCCGCGTTCATCGTGCAATTTGGTAATGGCGCCATCGGCGCGGGGTGCCATCACAACGGTTGCGTCGGGAAGGACTGGCACGCGCTGCGAGATCAGGTCGAGCCGGGGTGGCGAGACCGGCGAGCGAATGAGGATGTGGAGTGTGCTCGGCAGACCATCGTCGGTCTGGCCGAACGGGCGAAGACTGATCCCGGCGCAGCCTTCGAGCCCGAGACGCTCGGTGCTCTGGCGCTGGTTGCGGACAAAGACCAAGCCGCCTGGATGCGGGCTCGGAATCAATTGAAGGCGAGCGGTGTTCTAGGGAAGTTGGATAAGGCGGTCGAGGACTACAAGAAGCAGCAGAAGCGGCAGCACCTTCGCCTCGTCAAGCCGGACGAGACCACGCCACTCCCGACCGCCGGGCAGATGCTATCCGACGCCCCGCTGCCCGAACTTCTGATCCCCGAACCCTATGTGCTTCGTCCGACCGGCACGATCCAGACCATTCGAGCGAATAGCGAGGTGAGTGAGCGCGAGATCGCCTTCGCGCCCGTGCTGATCACCGGGCGGCTACGTGATGAGGAGGAAGATGCGGAGTCGTTACGACTCGCGTACCAGCGGCCCGGCAACGGCTGGCGTCAACTGACCGTGGACCGCGGCATCGCCCTCGATGGCAGGAAGCTCGTAGACCTCGCCTCCGCCGGCTTTCCCGTCGCGGGCGACAATGCGAAGGCGCTCGCGCAGTACCTCCACGTCTTGGAGGCGATCAACCATGACCGGCTCCCCTGTCAGCGAGTCTCCAGCCATCTCGGGTGGCAAGGGGATGGTGGCGAAGCGGGGTTCCTGTGGGGGCGCGAACATCTCGCGCCGGACGGTTGGAACGAGGGACCGATCTCCTTCCACGGCCTCGACGCGGGCGATGAGCAGATTGCTGCCGCCTACCATGCCGAGGGGACGCTGGAGGCATGGCTCGATGCGATCAAGCCTCTCGCTCGCTATCCCCGCGTGCTGCTCGCGCTCTACGTGGCCTTCGTGCCGCCGCTCCTACCTATCCTCCAGGCACCGAACTTCATCGTGGATTGGGCGAACCGGACGAGCACGGGGAAGACGACGGCCGTCCGGGTAGCGGCGAGCGTGTGGGGCAATCCCGACGAACGGTCCGCCGAGAGCGCGCTCGGCACCTGGGATGCCACGCGGGTGTGGGTGGAGCGTGCCAGTGCGGTTCTTTCGGGCATGCCCTTGCTCTTGGACGACACGAGCCGGGCGAAGTACTCGAAGATCGTCGCGGACCTCCTCTACACCGTCGCCAGCGGACACGGACGCGGGCGCGGCAACAAGACGAGCCTGGCGACGACCCGAACGTGGCGCACCGTGATGCTCTCTACCGGGGAGGCTCCTGCCACGAGCTTCACCCAGGACGGCGGCACCCGGATGCGGTGTCTGGAGGTGAGAGGTGTACCCTTCGGGAAGGAGGACGCCGAGACGCGGCAGTTTGTCGATCACCTAAATTTGCAAATCCTGTCGAACTACGGGCACGCCGGCCCGGCGTTCGTTCGCCACCTCCTGAAGGACCGTGATCGCTGGTCGGAGCTTCAAGCGCGCTACCGCGCTGGCGTCGAGTACTACGCCGGGAAGAACGGTCGGCTCGCGCAGTACATGGCGGCCATCCACGTCGCGGCTGACCTCTTCCATCAGGTCTTCGACCTCCCACGGTGCGATGGGGAGCGGTGCCACGGGGACAGGTTGATGGGCCTCTGGACCGCGATTGCCGGCGAAACAGAGGATGCCGCCCCGGAGATACGTGCGCTGCGCGACATGGTGTCCTGGGCCAACGCGCACCTGGAGACATTCTACGGCCGCCATCAGGTCGTTCACTTCTCTGGTGAGGACCAGCCTGACCAACCCCGAGTGCCCAATGGCGGCTGGTCAGGAAAGTGGGACCCGGAAGATACGTGGGAGTACATCGGCTTCTACCCCACCGTGCTCGACCGCACCCTCCGCGAGATGAAGTACGAGCCCGAGGCGATCCGCGCCGCGTGGAAGGAGCGAGGCTGGCTGGACACGGACTCGGATCGCAAGCGAAACACGAAGCGACTCCGGGTGGACACGGAGCGCCCGCACCTCGTCGTGATGCGGCGGGATGCCATCGAGGCGGTCGATGCCTGAGGTGGGGACGGTGGGGACGCGGTGGGGACGGTGGTGGGGACACCATTTGGCCTGTAATCATAAGCATCTACATCTACTGTCCCCACGTCCCCACTCCTTTGGCTCTCTCCTACTGGCAGCGGTCGGTGAGGGGCATCGGGGAGAGGTGTGTATCTCTCACCAGGAACAGATGAGGTGGTGTGATTTTGGTGGGGACAGTGGGGACAAGACGAAAAGTCCTTCTATATCGACGTTTTTTGCGTCCCACGGCGTCCCCAACTCGTCCCCACGGTGGGGACATCACGTCCGCCGGGAGCAGGACCGCGAGCGAAGGAACCGACGATCAACGTGAACATTGGTGGCGTTTTCCGACGAACTCCGTCGCCACGATCAGTTGTAGTTCATGAGAGCACTGAACGCTCTCCAAGGGGATTTCTTCCGTGACCGAAATCGTCAATCCCGTTCCCGCTACAAACGTTCAATGTCGGCGCTGTCTTGCCTGCCGCCTGCCCGATGACCTTCGAGAGGAGATCGAGCGCGACCGTCTCCGTGGCTGGGCGACCTTCGCCCACCTGGTCGAAAAGCTCTCCTCGAAGGGCTTCAAGCTCTCGGACAGCGCAGTGCGCCGTCATTTTCGCCACGTCGAACCGAATTCGCAATTCGACGCCGCCGAGCCGGAAGACCGCGACCAAGAGAACGTGAGCACGCCCTTCGACGCGTTGGTCAACGCCCAGGTGCTCGATGACCGCCTGGTGGTCGAGGTGATGGCGCGGTCGCTCGTAGAGCGTCTTCAGCGCCTGGAGCGAGCACAACGGGCGACCCGCAACCCCGCCCAGGCCGAACGCCTGATGACCGCCAGCTTGAAGGAGATGCACGCGTTAGAGCGTGCCCTGCGACGCCGTGAGGAGCTTGCGAAGCCGCGTCAGGAGTTGGTTGGCAAGTGTAAGGAATTCGTCGGCCGGGTGTTCCAGGCGACCAAGGACGCCTGCGCGGCGTTCATGGAAGACTACCTCCACATGATGGACGAGGCGGTGAACGCGCACCTTGCTGACTACAGCCATCCCGAACGGCTCGTGCGCCGGATGAGCGACTTCCAGCGCGACTGGCCGAAGGCCATGCGCCAGAGGGTGTCGGATGCCGTTCGGCCCATCTGGCAGGAGACGATGGCGACTTTACGATAGCTCGCTCTGCCGCCGGGAGGAGAAAGCGATGGCAAGAAGAAGAGTCCAGTTTCGTTCAGATATGCGACCCGACTTCCGCCCAAGCGATGAAGACCTCGGTTACGCGCTGCGCTGGGCGTTCGGGTCCAGGGAGGAGATGAACGAGATGTTCCGTGAGCTGGAGGCGAAGATGGTCGAGGACATGCACCGGATTGCCGAGGAGGCCAAGCGGAAGCGGGATGCGGAGTGGCCGTTACCTCCAGAGGACGACCTACCCGCCGCAGATCGTCCGGTCCAGCCGGCAGTCAAGGGGAAGTAGGGGTCAGCATTGCACAATATCGCTCGCCGCACCCGTCTGGTATCTAATACTAGTAAGCTATTGACTGTACCTCGCGTTGGATATACAATCGGTTCAGATGATGAGAACCGGATGACTTGACCCCTATACATCCCGCCTGGACACCGACCCCGTAGGTAACCTCTCCCGCTCTCCAAACGTCTGAGCACCCTTCCGCCCGGAAGGGACGCAATCATTCAACGCTCAATGGAGGTAATGAGATGAAACGAGTAGTAGTAACATGGAGCAATGGACCGAGCACGTTTCCGCCGAGTCCAGTTGTGAGCCAAGCCCCGACGCCACCGAATTGGCATATTCTCAAGAACGGGGTGAAAATCGAGGAGGCGGGCGACTTCTTCGAGGCGGTGGAGTACTGCCAACACCTGCACGAGGCGGAGCCGCTCGTTTCTCTGGAACTCCGCGATGGGAGCAACGGCGACACGCGCCTTTGGCATCCCGACTACCCGAGGGGACGCAGCCTCGGACTGTGGGAGGACTTGATCCATCGGTACGAGCCCTTCCGTGACATCCTGCGATTCGTCCGAGAGACCACGGGCAAGCAGGCCATCCTGGCCGGAGGGTGCATCCGCGACGTCATGGTCTTCGAGCGCCCCGACGAGATCAAAGACTTCGACTGCTTCGTGCTCGACACGGCTGAAGCCGAGGATGAACACATCTGTGAGAGGCTGCGGGAAGCGGCTACGGATGCCGGCGGCAGTTGGAGTCAGGGGCTCTGGATTCGTCGTTACAGCGATATCACCCAATTCAATCGGTTCGTCGCTGAGCTTGAGCTTCCGTGGGCGCCGGCGAAGAAGCCGATCCAGATCATCACCTCGCTCGCGACGAGTGCCGAGGAGGTGGTCAGCCACTTCGACTGGACCGCCTGCATGTTCTGGTATGACGGCAGGACGATCGGCACGACGGGGACGAGCGACTTTTGTATCGGGAACCTCACGACCAACTACCTGACGGAGAAGAACTTGAAGCGGGTGCTGCGTCGCGGCTTCCACCTAGAGGAGAAGTTCGCGGACAGCCCGCTTCCACTGAAGCTCACGGAGGCGACGATCCTACAAGTCGCCGCGCAGATGAACCTGGACCCGCAGCTCCGCGACGGCAGGGTGGATACGCTTTCTGAGTTCGTGTAGGGCGAACTCGGTGCCGAGGCCAGGGATGCCCGTCGTTCGCTACTTCCACGAAGCGCTGGAGCTT
>Ga0137371_10001134_pt1 | contig 20990 bp, 17 predicted proteins | sample SagtaG_7_FD_104919 | JGI IMG/M metagenome (GOLD analysis project Ga0137371, IMG submission 104919) | Vadose zone soil microbial communities from Sagehorn Ranch, Mendocino, California, USA - Sage1_R_40_16 metaG | ecosystem: Environmental > Terrestrial > Soil > Vadose zone | place: USA...
AAGAGCTGCTCGCCTACTTCGAACAGCCAACCACCAACGGCTACGCCGAAGGCGTGATCAACAAAATCAAAGTGATCAAACGCCGCGCCTACGGACTGCCCAGCTTCGACAGCTTCCGCATACGCATCCTCATAGCATGCGGCTGACAGGATCACGCCGCAGCACCCCGCTTAATCAGCAAGAGCCCACTCTCGGCACGGTGTCTGACCCCGGGCCGTGGCGAGAAGTGACGACACCGCAAGCGGCTCCACTACAACGATTCGGTCGTATGCGGAGCGCCTTGGTGATGCGCTAGGCACGGTGTCCGACACCGAGCCGTGGCTCGAGTGGCTACGGCGATCAGCGACGGTGTGGGCGTCAGTGCGCTCTGGTGGAGCGGTACTCACCGGCTTCGCGGACGAGCTCCTCGAAGAGCTTCATGTCCTCGCCTGCTTCCGGATGCCACAGGACACCGAGAGCGAAGCGGTGAGATGGATCTTCGACCGCTTCTGCGGTTCCGTCCTCCGCGTGCGCGGAGACGCGTAGGCCCTCACCGACTCGGCCGATGCCCTGGTGGTGATGGGACTTCACCGGTGTGTGGTCCCCCAACAGCGCGGAGAGTCGGGTTCCGTCCTCGACGGTCACCTCGTGGTCGGCGAACGCTCCCGGAGTGTGCTTGTGCCGCTCGTCGCCGACGACATCGGGCAGATGCTGAACGAGGTCGCCGCCGCGAGCGACATTGAGGACTTGCGACCCGCGGCAGATCGCGAGCACCGGCATATCCCGGTCGAGCGCGGCCTGGAGGAGCGTCAGCTCTGCGCGGTCCCGCTCGGTCTCGATCCCGGCCGTCTCGGCGTGCGCAGACTGGCTGTAGAGCTCCGGATCGAGATCGGGGCCACCAGAGAACACCAGGCCGTCCAGTGCATCCAGTGTCTCCTCGATCCCGTCAGACGAAGGGGGCACAAGCAAGGCGCGACCACCGGCCTTCTCCACTGCGTGAACGTAGTCCGCCGGGATCAATGCCGCTTCGAGCTCCCAGTAGCTCCACTTTGCAGGAACGACATAGGTCGTGATTCCGACGACCGGCCTCGCCATTGACGTGACGTTATAGGTTTGTCTCGTGGCGAACATCCTGGCGATAGACCAGGGGACATCGTCGACCAAGGCGCTCGTTGTCGGCGACGCGGGCGATGTGCTCGGCGAGGGCAGTGCACCTGTCAATCCCGAAGCGAAGAGCGGCGGCGCGGTCGAACAGGACCCGCAGGAGCTCCTCGAGTCGATCGTCGCTGCGGGCCGCGCAGCGCTTGCGGCGGCCGGGGTCGCGGTCGAGGCGGTCGGAATCGCAAATCAGGGCGAAACGGTCCTGCGCTGGGATCGTGACAGTGGCAAGCCGTTGGGCCCTGCACTGAGTTGGCAGGACAGGCGAGCGGCGCCGATTGCACGCGAGCTCGCGGGCCACGTCGACCGGCTCACGGAAATCACGGGCTTGCCGCTCGACCCCTATTTTGCTGCGCCGAAGATGACCTGGCTGCGCCGCACGACAGGCGACGAAGGCGTGATCACGATGATCGACGCCTGGCTCAACCAGCAGCTGGCAGGCGCCTTCGTCACCGACGCAGCAACAGCGTCGCGGACGCTGTTGCTGGATCTCGAGAGCACGACCTGGTCGGACGAAGCGTGCGCGCTGTTTGAGATCGATCCGGCGACTCAGCCCGAGATCGTGGATTGCGCAGCGGCTCTCGGCGAGACGACCGTGTTCGGCGATCCGCTTCCGGTCACAGGACTCGTCGTCGACCAGCAGGGGGCGCTGTTCGCCGAGTCCTGCTTCGCGCCGGGGGAGGCCAAGTGCACGTACGGCACCGGAGCATTCATCCTGGCGACGGCCGGCGACGAGGCGCTGCACTCGAAGGCGGGGCTCGCCGCGTGTGTCGCGTGGCGGCTCGAAGGCCACTCGACCTACTGCCTCGACGGACAGGTGTACAGCGCCGGTTCGGCCGTCTCGTGGCTCGAGGAGCTGGACTTGATCAGTGAGGCGGCCGACCTCGACCGCATCAGCTCCGACGAGGGAGAGGAGGCGCTCTTCGTTCCTTCGCTCGCCGGGTTGGGTGCGCCGTTCTGGGCGCCCGACGCCCGCGGGGGCTGGCTCGGCCTGTCCCTCGCGACGAGCCGCGACGACCTCGTGCGGGCGGTGATCTGGGGAATTGCGGCCCAGGTCGCCTCCCTTGCGCGTGCGATGGGCAACGACATGGGCCGCCCGCTCGAAAGACTGCGCGTCGACGGCGGCCTCACGCGCTCGAAGGCGCTGATGCAGGCACAGGCCGACCTCCTCCAGGTGCCGGTCGAGCGTTATCCCTCTGCGGACGCGACTGCGCTAGGCGCCGGTGCGCTTGCGCGGTTGGGGAGCGGCGCAGCTTCGACTCCGCAAGAGGCCGTCGGAGAGTGGACTCCCGCGGAGGTATTCGAGCCACGAATGACGGCGGCGGAGGCACAGGAGCGGCTCGTGCGCTGGGAAGCGGCTGCAGCCGCGCTCGCCGATCTCTCGCGCAGCGGCAACTGAATCGCGACGTCGTCATCGTGGGTGCCGGGGTCGTGGGTGCCGCGGTCGCGCGCGAGCTCTCGCGCTTCCACCTGAACTGCACGCTGCTCGAGGCGGGCCCCGACGTCGGCGCCGGAACGAGCAAGGCGCACACGGCGCTGCTGCACACCGGCTTCGACGCCAAGCCGGGTACGCTCGAGGCGCGGCTCGTGCGGCGCGGATACGAGCTGCTCTCCACGTATGCACCGCAGGCCGGGATCCCGCTCGCACGAATCGGCGCGCTTCTCGTCGCCTGGACTCCCGAGCAGCACCGTGCCTTCCCCCGCATCGTCGAGGATGCGCACGCAAACGGCGACGTCGCAATTCGGGAAGTGGGAGTCGAAGAGCTCTACAGACGCGAACCGAACCTCGGTCCAGGCGCACACGGCGCGCTCGACGTCCCGGACGAGGGCATCATCTGTCCGTTCACGACGCCGTTGGCGTATGCCACCGAGGCGGTGCTGAACGGCTGCGAGCTCCGACGCGGCGTTCGTGTCGTCGGAGTCGAGCGACGCAACGACGGTGGCTTCGAGCTGCAGACGACCGCGGGTCCGATCGGCACGCGCTTCTTAGTGAATGCCGCCGGTCTCTACAGCGACGAGCTCGATCGCCTCGCCGGCCACAGCGGCTTCACGATCACGCCGCGTCGCGGCGAGCTGATCGTCTACGACAAGCTTTCGCGCCCGCTGCTGAACCACATCGTGCTTGCCGTGCCAACCGCTACGACAAAGGGCGTACTCGTCTCACCAACGGTCTTCGGGAACCTGCTCGTCGGCCCAACCGCGCAGGATGTCCAGCGGAAGGATGACACCTCCTCAACGGCGGAGGGTCTCGCGTACTTGCTCGCAGAAGGCAAGCGCATCCTGCCGCAGCTGGCGCAACACGAAGTGACCGCCGTCTACGTCGGCCTGCGCGCCGCGACCGAGCACACCGACTACCAGGTCACTATCCATGCAGCGGAGGGCTATGCCTGCATCGGCGGCATCCGCTCGACAGGGCTTAGCGCCTCACTCGCGATCGCCGAGCACGTTCGAACGGAGCTCGGTTCTGCGGGCCTCGAGCTTCGCCCGAAGGAGAGCGCGGCAACCGTCCGCATGCCGAACATCGGCGAGCTCTCGCCACGTCCTTACCAACAAGCCGGCCGCATCGTCTGCTTCTGCGAGCGCGTCACCCTCGGAGAGATCGAGGCTGCGCTAGGAAGCACGATTCCGCCTGCGGATCTCGACGGCCTGCGCCGCCGGACACGTGTGCTGATGGGACGGTGCCAGGGCTTCTACTGTGGCGCGCGCGTCGCAGCTCTGTTGCAGGAGAGCGCAGCGTGACGGACGTGATCGTCGTCGGCGGCGGTCCTGCGGGTCTTGCGTGCGCACTCGAGCTCCGGCAGCGAGGGGTCTCGGACGTCGTCGTACTCGACCGCGAGGAAAGGGCCGGTGGGATCCCACGTCATTGCGCGCATCAAGGCTTTGGTGTCCGCGACCTTCGCCGCGCGCTTTCGGGACCGGCCTATGCGCGCAGGTACGTCGAACTCGCGGAACGCGCAGGTGTGGACATCCGCACCGAGACGATGGTCACGGGTTGGTCGCGGGACGGATCGCTCGAGGTAACAGCTCCCGAGAGTCGGGAGTCGCTGTGCGCGTCGGCGATCGTTCTCGCGACCGGCTGCCGCGAGCGCCCCCGGCCCGCACGGCTCGTTCCAGGCTCACGTCCGGAAGGCGTGCTCACGACGGGCCTGCTGCAACAGCTGGTCGAACTGCGGAGCCCGCGCATCGGCACGCGCGCCGTGATCGTCGGCGCTGAGCACGTCAGCTTCTCGGCGCTGCTCGCGCTCGTTCATGCCGGCGTGAAGGTCGCCGGAATGGCGACGGAACTGCCCAGGCACCAGTCGCTCCCCGGCGCGGCCTTGGGCGCGGCCCTCTGCTACCGCGTGCCGCTCTGGACGCGAACTGTGCTGACCGAGATCCGTGGACTTCCCCGTGTCGAGGAGGTCGAGTTGCATGACGTCAGCACGGGGCGGACCAGGGCGGTTGCCTGTGACACGGTCGTGTTCACCGCGGACTGGATACCGGACCACGAGCTCTCGGTCACTGCGGGAGTGGACCTCGACGCAGGGACCCGTGGACCTCGTGTGGACACGGCGCTCCGCACCGCACACGCCGGTCTCTTCGCTGCCGGCAACCTGCTCCAGGGCGCCGAGCCGGCAGACGTCGCGGCGCTGACTGGGCGCCACGCCGCCGCAGCGGTGGCGCGATGGCTGAACCAGGGTGACCCGTGGCCGGATCGTGTGCCGGTCGTCTGTCACCCTCCGCTGCTCTGGATCTCGCCGAACGCGGTCAGTGGTGCGACGCCACCGCCACGGCACCGGTTCGCCCTGAGGTCGAGCGCCTTTCTCCGCAGACCCGAAGTTCAGATAAGCCAAGACGACCGGGTTCTGTGGCGCGGTCGTCTGAGGAAGCTGGTCCCCGGCCGCTCCGGCCACGTCCAAGCGGACTGGCTGAGGGGCGTTGACCTTGACGGCGGTCAAATAGGGGTCTCTGCGAGCGGCACATATTGACTCTTTGTTGCAGAAGGCATTACGCTCGCCGCACCTAGAGCCTGGGCGAGGTGCCGTCCTTCGCCCACGAGAGGAGGACGGTGATGGCAGGAGCAATGCAAGACCGCGACGTTGACCACGACGTTCAGAAGCTCGCGGAGCTGGGCTACAGGCAGGAGCTAACGCGGGCGTGGAGCAGCTTCACGAACTTCGCGATCTCGTTCACGATCATCTCCGTCCTTGCCGGCGTCTTCACCAACTTCTCTTTCGCGTGGACCGCTGGCGGGCCCGCTGGGATCGCGATCGGGTGGCCGATCCTCTGCGCGTTCGTCCTGCTGGTAGCCGTCTCGATGGCCGAGCTGACGTCCGCCTATCCGACCGCGGGCGGGCCGTACTGGTGGGCGGCGAAGCTCGGGGGCCCCGGCTGGAGCTGGTTCACGGGCTGGTTCAACATGATCGGGCTCGTGGGCATCGTCGCGGGCGTTGGCTATGGGGCAGCGATCTTCCTCAACGCAGTCCTCAGCATTTATGGAGTGACGATCGGCGGCATCAACTTCGCTACGGGGAATACCTCCGCCATTCTTCATCACCAATTCGTGCTCTTCCTGATGATCCTCTTTGCCTACACGGTCATAAACATCTTTGCCGATCCCCTGCTTGCGCTGTTCAACAACATCTCGGTGGGCTGGCACGTGGTCGGCGTGCTACTGATCATCGGCGTCCTCCTGTTCGTCCCGGACCATCATCAGGACGCCGGCTTTGTGTTCGGCAACAAGATCAACAACACGGGCTTCCACGCCGGGGCGACGGGCGGCATCTTCTTCTGGCTCTATGTGCTTCCCATCGGGTTCATCCTCACCATGTACACGCAGACCGGGTACGACGCGTCCGCGCACACCGCCGAGGAGACGCGGGGTGCGGCCCTGGGGGCGGCAAAGGGCGTGTGGCGCTCGGTGTTCTACTCAGCGATCCTGGGGTGGTTCCTGCTCCTCACGTTCCTCTTCGCGGCCACCGACACCAAGGCAGTGAATGACTCGGGCGGGTTTGTGGCCACGATCTTCAGCAGCGCGATGCACAACCACCTCTGGGGCGCAAAGCTGATTCTGATCATCGCAACCGTGGGCCAGCTCTTCTGCGGCGCGGCAGGCCTGACCAGCGCGTCCCGGACGTGGTACGCCTTCTCCCGGGACCGCGGAATGCCCGGCTGGTGGCTCTTCCGGCGCCTCAACCAGGCTCGTGTGCCGCTCTATGCGGTGCTGGCTGTATCGGCGGCCTCGCTACTCATTACGATCCCGGCGTACTGGGGCACCAACGGAGTCCCGTTCGCCTACTTCGCGATCACGTCGATCTGCACAGTCGGCCTCTACCTCGCCTACATCATTCCGGTCTTTCTGCGGCTGCGGAAGGGAGACAGCTTCCAGCCTGGCCCGTGGCATCTGGGGCGCCACTACAAGTGGATCAACGCAGGCGCGATTCTCTTTGTCCTGCTCGTGGTGTACTCCCTCGACATCCCGTTCTCGTCCACAGGCGTGCCATGGAACTCCGGCTGGAAGTGGAGCTCCCTGAATTATTCGCCGCTCGTCCTGCTCGTCGGTGTGGTTGTCGCGATCTGGTGGGTCGCCGGTGCCAACAAGCGCTACCACGGACCCGTGCGAACGATCGACGAAGCGCCCATGGAGATCCCCGGCGAGGAGCCCGAGTCAGGCCCGGCCCCGACTCCGGCGGCCTAGCTCGCAAGCACGTGTTCGGGCGCGGCGCTCAGCCGCGCTCGAACATGCGCGCGCGCTCGTAGTCGGTCACGACCTGGTCGAACAAGCGCTGCTCGGTGCGTCCGTAGTTGAGGTAGTGCGCCCACACCTCTTCGCCAAAGGCCTCCTTGGCGAACGAGCTCTGCTCCCACAAGTCGACTGCCTCCCGAAGCGACGAGGGGAACGCCTCCGCCTCTCCCGCCTCGTAGGCATTGCCCTTGAGCTCCGGTCCGGGGTCGGTCTTGTCCTCGATGCCGTCCAGCCCCGCCGCCAGCACCGCGGCGAACGCCAGATACGGATTCACGTCCGCACCAGGGATCCGGCACTCGATGCGGTGCGCCTGCCCGTGCCCGACGATGCGGAAGCCACAGGTTCTGTTGTCGCGGCCCCAGCTCACGGACGTCGGCGCCCAGCTCTCCGCGGCGTAGCGCTTGTACGAGTTCACGCTCGGTGCCACGAAAAGGGCGAGCTCGCGGATGTGCTTACGCAGGCCGCCGAGATAGTTGCGGAAGACGTCCGTTTCGTCGTGGCCGTCGATGAACGCGCTCTGCTCGTTCTCGAGCGAGACGAGGCTGGAGTGGATGTGACAAGAGCTGCCGATGTCCTTCTCCGAGGGCTTCGCCATGAAGGTCACCGAGAGACCGTTCTTGTGCGCGATCTCCTTGACGCCGTTCTTGTAGATCGTGTGCCGGTCCGCCGAGGTGATCGCGTCGGCGTATCGCATGTTCAGCTCGTGCTGTCCGTACCACGCCTCCCCTTTCGAGAACTCGACGGGGATTCCCGCGCCCTGCATGCCGAGGCGCACCTGACGCATGAAGTTCTCGTCGCGCGTCGTGGCGAGGACGTGGTAGTCCATGATGTACGGCACGGTGGGCGTGAGCCCTCGGTAGCCCCTCTCCGCGGCTTCTTCGAAACTGTCCCGGTACAGATAGAACTCGAGCTCCGAGGCCATCATCGGCGCATACCCCATCGCATGGGCGCGCTCGAACTGCCTGATCAAAACCTGGCGCGGCGATTCGACGACGGGGCTCCCGTCCTCCCAGGCGACGTCGCAGAGCACGAGCGCCGTTCCGTCAAGCCACGGGATCCTGCGCAGCGTGGCGAAGTCGGGAACGATCGTGAAGTCGCCGTACCCGCGCTCCCAGTTCGCCATCGCATACCCGGGAACGGGGTCCATCTCCATGTCGAGCGCGAGCAGGTAGTTGCATCCTTCGACGCCGTGGTCGACGACGTCTTCGAGGAAGTACTCGCCCTGGATGCGCTTGCCGATCAGCCGCCCCTGCATGTCGGTGAAGGCGGTGACGATCGTGTCGATCGTTCCGGCCTCGATCTCGTGCCTCAGTTCGTCGAGCGAGAGCATCCCCTGCAGAGTCCCCGGGCCGCCGCTGCGCGGAGCCGAGCCGTCCCTGCGCTCCGCTCCGACGTGCGCCGTATCGGTGACTTGAGGCTTTGCGATGCCCGCGATCCTCTCTCTCTGTGTAGTTCGTGTCAACATCCATGCCATGGATCAGGGCGCCACCCTGGCGAGGATGCGCGAGATCTGCCTCGGCTTACCTGAAACGAGTGAGCGGCCGAGTCACGGAGCGCCGACGTTCTTCGTCCAGGGAAAGCGCGCCTTCGTGATGGTGCTGAGCAACCATCACGGGGACGGACGTTTTGCCATTTGGTGCGCCGCCCCCGACGGAATGCAGAAGGTGCTCGTCGACTCCGACCCAGACCGGTTCTTCGTTCCGCCGTATGTCGGGCACAGAGGATGGCTCGGCGTCCGGCTCGACCGAAGACTTGACTGGTACGAGCTCGCCGGCATCGTCGAGGACGCCTACGCCGAAGTCGCTCCTCCGAAGCTCGTCAAGGCTGCGCGACTCACGGGCGCGTACGTCACGCCCGAGTAGAGCTCCTACCTCTTCTTGCCCCAGATGGTCGGATCGAAGCCGAACGTCTGAGCGAGATCCTTCCGCTCCGCGTTGACCGCCGCTGCCCGGCTCGCGCTGTAGTTCCACACCGTCTCCTGCGCCGCGCCGTGCGTGCGATGGATCTCGAGTGCGGCGGGATCGTTCTCGTCGACGAACTCGAATGCGTAATCGGCTGTCTCGAGGAAGTTCGCGCTCTCGAACAGCTCGGTCCGTCGCTGGTAGCCGGGCTCGAAGATCACCTCGAAGAGCTTGTACACCGGTTCGTCCGGAGCATGCGGCCGGACGACCGTCTGGAGCTCGGCTTCGTCCAGCTCGACGCCGTGCTGCTCTGCGAGCGCCTGGGCGAGCTCCGTACCGGACAGCAGGCCACGAGAGACGAGGACTTCGCCGAGCCGGCCGCCTTCCTCGCGCTGCGCGGTGAGCGCGCGCTCGAGCTGCGACTCCGTCAGGAACTCCAGATCGAGGAGGACGTTGCCGAGCGGACGCCAGGCCTGCTCCGGCGCGGCCGCTACTGGAGCAGCCGGCGCAGGTGCCCCCTCCTTGGGAGACAGCTGGACACCGTGCTGCTCGGAAAGGACGCGCGCGAGCGAGAACGCAGACAGGTAGCCGTTGGCGACGAGGATCTGCCCGAGGAGGCGTCCGGTTGTTGCCTGCTCGGCGAGCGCTTGCTCGAGCTCGTCTTCGGTCAGTAGCTCTTCGGCGACGAGCAGCTCGCCGAGCTGCCGCCAGGGAAATTGAAGCGCCGCACTCTCCACCCTCCCCTTATCGGCAGGGAAGGCTCAATAGTTCAGTCCTTCTCCACGGGCGATGACAGACACGGTTCGCCGGAGGATTTGCAGGTCGTAACGCACAAGCCTCCAGCTCGAAAGCGTGCTGCAGCGCTCGAGGTACAGGGAATCGAGGTCCTCGTAGGGAATCCCTTCGCCTTTTGTCACCTGAGCCGGGCCGGTCAAGCCGGCGAGGATCCGGTTGCGATAGTCACGGCCCTCGGCGACCTGGCGCCGCACCATCTCGGGGGGCCAGGGGCGTGGCCCGACGAGACTGATGTCGCCGAGGAGAACATTCAGGAGCTGCGGCAGCTCGTCCAGGTACCACGGCTTGAGTAGCCGCCGGCCGGTCCAGGTCAGATTGTCCGGGTCGGGCTCGTAGAGCCGGGCATGCCCACCGGCAGCGCGCATCTGCTCGAGCGCTTCTCGTCTCAGCGCGCGGAACTTGATCAGGCCGAAGAGCCGTCCGCGCGAGATCCGGGGCTCTCGGTAGACGAAGCCGCCGCGATCGCGCCGGGAGACGATCATGTCGATCGTCATCGCCGCCAGCAGAACGACAATGAGCGGAGACAGCACCACGAGCAGCGCCGTCGCGACGATCAGATCGAGGGCTCGTTTCGCGATGGCGCGAGCATCTCATCCGCGTCGGGCGTACGAGTAGGCGGCTTCCCGTCGGACGGCGCTACCGGGCCGCGGCGGGCTCCGGCGTCTGTGCTGCCTCCGACTCCTCGGACCAAGCGGTCACCTCCTGCGAAGCCGCGCCCTTCGCGACGTCGAACTTCAACTCGTTCCCGTCCGCCTCGACATGCACCTTGTCACCTGGCTCGATCTCGCCGCTCAGCACCATGCGCGACAACTCGTTCTCGACCATGCGCTGGATCGTGCGCGCAAGGGGCCGGGCGCCGAACTCGGGGTCATAGCCCTCGTGGGCGAGCAGCTTCATGGCTCCATCGGAGAACTCGAGCTCGATGTGCTGGGCGCGCAGACGCCTCTCGAGGCGGTCGAGGAGGAGCTTCGTGATGTCGACGAGCTGCTCCTCGGTCAGGGCGCGGAAGACGATGATCTCGTCGATCCTGTTGATGAACTCCGGCCGGAAGCTCTGCCGGAGGATCTGCATCAGGTCCTCCTTCAGCTGCTCGAAGGGCTCGTTCGTTCGCGCCTGCTGCTGGATGCGGTCGGCGCCGAGGTTCGACGTCATGATCACGACGGTGTTCTTGAAGTCAACCGTGCGCCCTTGCGCATCCGTCAGGCGCCCGTCGTCGAGGATCTGCAGGAGGATGTTGAACACATCGGGGTGTGCCTTCTCGATCTCGTCGAAGAGGAGGACCGAGTAGGGCCGCCGCCGCACCCGTTCCGTGAGCTGTCCAGCTTCCTCGTACCCGACGTATCCGGGAGGTGCTCCGACGAGACGCGAGACCGTGTGGCGTTCCTGAAACTCGCTCATGTCGAACCGCACCATGAGGTCCTCGCTGCCGAACAGCGCGTCGGCGAGCGTGCGGGCGAGCTCGGTCTTGCCGACACCTGTCGGGCCGAGGAAGAGGAACGTGCCGATGGGCTTGCGCGGGTCGCCGAGCCCTGCGCGTGATCGGCGTACAGCTTCTGCGACCGCCTTCACGGCCTCCTCCTGTCCGACGATGCGGCCGTGCAACTGCTGCTCCAGCTCGAGCAGCCGCTGCCGTTCCTCGGTCGTCAGCTGTGAGACGGGGATGCCGGTCGCCCGCGACACGACCTGCGCGATGTCCTCGGCGGTCACCTCGGCCGGCCGTTGGCGCTTCTTGTGCCGTTCCTCGAGCTCACTGCGGCGTGAGTCGATCTGCTCCTTGAGCTGGCCCGCACGGTCGTAGTCCTCGGCCGCGGTGGCCTGGTCGCGCTCGCGCGCGAGTCTTCGCAGGTCCTCGTCGAGGCTGCGTGTGTCGTCGTCTTTGGTCTTCGTCCGCAACCGGACCCGTGCACTCGCCTGGTCGATCAGATCGATCGCCTTGTCCGGCAAGAACCGGTCGCGGATGTACCGGTCCGAGAGCTCCGCCGCCGCGACGATCGCCTCGTTCGAGATGCGCACGCGGTGGAAGGCCTCGTAGCGGTCCTTGAGCCCGTGCAGGATCTCGATCGTCTCGTCGACCGTCGGCTCGCGCACGAAGACGGGCTGGAAGCGGCGCTCCAGCGCGGGATCACCCTCGACGTCCTTGCGGTACTCGTCGAGCGTCGTCGCGCCGATCACGTGCATCTCACCACGCGCCAGCGCGGGCTTGAGCATGTTGCCGGCATCCATCGCGCCTTCGGCCGCGCCGGCGCCCACGAGCGTGTGCAGCTCGTCGACGAACAGGATGATGCTCCCTTCGTTCTCGACGATCTCGTCGATCACGTTCTTCAGCCGTTCCTCGAACTCGCCGCGGTACTTCGATCCGGCGACCATGCCGGCGAGGTCGAGCTGCACGACGCGGCGATCGGTCAGGGTTTCCGGGACCTCGTCATTGACGATGCGCTGGGCGATGCCTTCGACGATCGCCGTCTTGCCGACGCCGGGATCGCCGATCAGGGCCGGGTTGTTCTTCGTTCGCCGCGAGAGGACCTCGATCGTCTGCTCGATCTCGTCTGCGCGGCCGATCACCGGATCGAGCTTGCCCTCGCGCGCCATCTGCGTCAGATCGCGTCCGTACTGACCGAGCGTCGGGGTCTTGCTCGTCTCGCGGGTCCCGCCGCCCGCCTCGACGCCGCGGATGACAGCGCCGCGGAGCTTCGTGTGCGAGACGCCGAAGCGCTGCAGGAGCTGGCCTGCTGCGCTCTCGTCGTCGCGTGCAAGCGCGAGCAGCACATGCTCCGGGCCGACGTATGACGTACCGAGCTCGCGCGATTCGTCGTACGCGGCGAGCAGCGCTGCCTTTGCGTCCGGTGACAACGAAGGGGAGACGTCGGTGCGTGAGCCCTTCCCGGCCTCCTCTTCGATCTCGGCCGAGATTGCATCCGGATCCGCATCGATCTGACGCAACACGTGCCGAACGACATCGTCTTGCAACGCCGCGTAGAGAAGATGGTCGCTCTCGAGGTCGAGGCTTCCCCACTCGACCGCGGTCTGGGCGGCGCGCTGCAGCAGTTCGCGCGTGGCGTCGCTGAAGAACTGGGTGACGTCGACCCGCTCGACCTGTCGCTGCGGGGCGGCCTGCCTCCGGGCGGCGCCGCCGCCGGTTTGCCCGCCGCCGAAGAAATCCGAGAAGAAATCGTCGAAGAGGCTGCTTCCTCGCCCGCCGAAGCGGCTCGACATCTGCTCTTCGGCGAGATCGATCTCGCAGAGATACTCGACTTCCTGCGTCCCGTCAGGGCGAAGCCGCACCCTCGAGGCGACCGCAGGCCGTCCATGTTGCGGACAAACGGGTTGATCTGCGGCAGCCATGGAAATCCTCCCTGATTGGACGACACGCTGGAGCGAAGCGTCAGCTTCGGCCGTCTTGTACCGCCGTCAACAGAAACCTCAACCTCACCAGGGGAGACAGACGTCTCCCGGCGGGATCAGAGCCGGGTCGGGAGGGCTGCCTCAGGCGCCGTGCCGGGTGAGCGGCGCACCGTGAGCCGCACGGCGCTGCCATATGGCCCGCGTCCAACCTCGAGGGAGTCCACGCTCTGGCGCGCGAGCCAAAGTCCCCAGCCGTCGGTCCCGTTCAGCGGGGGCCGGTAGCCGGCGATGAGATCCCCAAGGCTCGCGCCGCTGTCCTCGATCTGGCAGACGAAGCTCGCGGGCTCTCCCCAGGCCGTCACGAAAACGGGGGCGCCGCCGTGGACGAAGGCGTTGCGCGCGACCTCGCCCACCGCCGCAAGAAGTTGCTGCACCTGCCATTCGGGAATTCCCGTGCGTCGCGCCTCCGCCTCCACGTGCGCGCAGGCGGTGGCGATGTCGACCGGCCGTTGGGTGAGCCGCTCTCGGCCGTCCAGGGCAAGTGGCCGAGCAGGTGTCTCGTCCGGAGATACGTAGCTGTCGCTCCCGGATACCGATCCGTGTTCGATCAGGGTGGGATGGGACGTTCGGGCGTCGTCGACGATCCAATCCGGGAGGACTTCGGTGTTGTACGCACAGCGCACCCACAGCGGCAGAGGGGTGAACAACGTATTCAGGATCGACTCGTAGTGCAGCCACTCCTCCACCGCGTGGCCGCGTCGAAGCGGCGCGATCTCTCCGACACCGCGCACGCGCGACCTTCCTTTAGCGACCTGTCCTTCGACGAAGGCCACCCAGCGACCCACAGTCTCGGCGGGTTTGCGATACCAGTCGTCGGCGTCGACCAGGAACACGAGCGGGGAAAGCTCGTCCAGCGCAGTGCGAAAGGCATCGAGATTTTCCGCTGAAGTGATGACTGCGGCGCTCTCATCGTTGTCGAGACCCTCGGCGACGAACCTCGCCGTCAGCGAGGCGAACTCGTCGGCGGAGCTGTAGAGGAGCGCCTCGTGCCTGGCTCGTGGCCCTGAGTGGGAGGTTCCAAAGATCCTCGTCATGGTTCCGGGACGTGCCGCCGCTCCTAAACAGTACGCTTCTTTTTCGCGTTTTCCAGGGGTACTGGGAACCTCCGGCTAACCCAGGCAAGCCTCACAGCCGGGTCTGAAGCCGTTGAGGGAACGCCATTTGTGAGGGAGTAGTGTCCTCCTCGATGCTGCTCAACCGAGAGCAGGAGCTGCGTTCAATCGACGGTCTTCTCGCCGATGCCAAGGCCGGCGCAGGGGGGGCCTTGGTGTTCAGAGGCGACCCTGGCATCGGGCTGACGACCTTGCTCGATTACGCCGGCGGTGCTGCCTCGGACATGCGCGTGATTCGCGTGACGGGCATCGAGACCGAGTTCCACCTGGCTTTCGCAGGTTTACAGCAAGTCTGCGCTCCGCTGTTCGACGGTCTCGATGCGTTGCCCCACCGACAGCGAGCAGCGCTCGAGTCGGCTCTAGGGCTCAACGGCGGCGAATCCCCGGATCTCTTCCTCGTGGGGCTCGCCCTCCTGACGCTTCTTTCCAACGCAGTCAAGCAAGAGCCGTGCCTCTATCTCTTCGACGACGCCCAGTGGCTTGACGAAGCCTCTGTCGAGGCGATCGCTTTCGTCGCCCGCCGGCTCGAGGCCGAGCTGATCGCCTTCCTCTTCGCCGTGCACGAGCCGACGGTGTCGCGAGTTCCGCTCGACGGTATTTCGGACTTTCGGGTCCTCGGGCTCGCAAGCGAAGAGAGCCGTGAGCTTCTGCGCCATACGGTGACGGGGCCGTTAGACGTGAGCGTCAGAGATCGCCTCGTTGCCGAGACGGATGGCAACCCGCTCGCGCTCGTCGAATTGCCGGCGGAGCTCACCGCCGAGCAGCTGGCGGGAATCGCCGCGTTGCCCGAGACGCTTCCGTTGGGAGTCGGACTCGAGCAGTACTTCTTGAACCAGTTTCGTCAGCTACCTGCTGCTACCCAGACGTTGCTCTTGCTGCTGGCGATCGAGCCGGGCGGAGATCCGAATGTTCTCTGGCTTGCCGCAGCGAACCTCGGAATTTCGGACGAAGCTGCGGTCGCTGCAGTAGACGCCGGCCTCCTGAAGGTCGGGCCGCGTGTGCGGTTCCGGCATGCCCTGATGCGCTCGGCGATCTCCGCGGGTGCATCAGTGCTCGATTCACAACGTGCTCACCGCGCGTACGCCGACGTCATCGACGCAGACGTCGATCCTGATCGCAGCGTCTGGCACCGTGCCGGAGCGTCGTCCGGGCCCGACGAGGAGATCGCGCACGCGCTCGAGGTGTCAGCGTCGCGCGCAAGAGGACGCGGAGACAATCGCGCCGCGGCAAGTCTGCTCCACCGAGCCGCTGCGCTCACGCCGGATCCGGCAAGGCGAGGCGGGCGCATGCTTGCCGGTGCCCAGGCCGAGCTCGAGTCCGCGAACGCCGGTCGCGCAACGGTGCTGCTCGGCCAGGCGAGCTCGCTCCCGCTGACCGACCTCGAGCGAGCGCAGGCGGCGAGGGTGCGTGCCTCGATCGGCTTCGCCCTCGGCCAGGGCGCCGACAGCGCCGCGATGTTGCTGCAGGCAGCGAACGCACTCGAGTCGCTCGACGTCCGCGCGTCGCGGGAGGCACATCTGGAAGCGCTCGAGGCGTCCGTCTACAGCGGTCGTTACGGCAACGGCGGCGCGATTCGGAGGGCGGCCGAGGCCGCGCTTGCGGCGCCCAAGGGGCCGAAGCGTGCGACCACCGCAGACCTCCTCCTCGACGGTGTCGCGGAGCTGCTCGTCGGCAATCGGCTCAAGGGAGTTCCGATCGTCGAGAAGGCAATCGACGCACTGAAACGGACGCCGGAACTGCGCTGGCAGGCATTCGGCTGTCTCGCGGCGATGGAGATCTGGGATGACGCCGGACTGCACACGTTGGCGACGGCGCAGCTCGTTCTCGCCCGTGAGGCCGCCGCGCTGACACCGCTGACCCTTGCACTCGACCAGATCGCAGGCGGCGACAATGTCGTCAGCGGCCAGTTCGCAGTTGCAGACGCGAACTTCGCCGAGGCTCGGGAGTTGGCCGAGGCGACAGGGGTCGTGGGCATTGCCAATAGCCCGAGCGCCGGAGCCCTGATCGTCTCGGCATGGCGTGGACGCACGCCGGAAGCGAGCGACCTTGCCCAGGCGACGATGCGGGACGCGATCGCGCGTGGGCTCGGCCGTTATGTCACGTTCGCGCAGTACGCAACGGCCGTCCTGGAGAACGGTCTCGGTCACTACCGGGAAGCGCTGAGCGCGGCGCGGTCCGCTGCCGAGGATCAGGCGCTCTATCTCAGCACCTTCGCCCTACCGGAGCTCGTCGAGGCAGCTGTCCGGAGCGGTCAGCAAGAGCTGGCGGTCGCGGCGGTTGGCGAACTTGCCGATCGCACGCTCAGCGGAACGCAATGGGCCCGCGGCATGCTCGCGCGTTCCCGCGCCCTCATCAGCACCGACACGGAGGCCGAGCTGCTGTACCAGGCGGCGATCGAGCATCTCCAAAACTGTCGAGTGGCGCCTCATCTCGGCCGCGCTCACCTCCTGTACGGCGAGTGGCTGAGGCGGCAGAACCGGCGGCGCGACGCCCGCGGCCAGCTTCGGACCGCGCACGAGATGTTCCAGTTCATGGGGGCCGAGGCCTTCGCATCGCGTGCGCGCCTGGAGCTGGTCGCGACGGGCGAACGGGTCCGACGACGAGAGGGCGGGGCGAAGGAGCTTTTGACTCCTCAGGAGGCGCGGATTTCGCGGCTGGTCGCGGACGGCGCCTCGAATCCGGAGATCGCCGCCCAGCTGTTCATCAGTCCGCGCACGGTCGAGTATCACCTGCACAAGGTGTTCCGCAAGCTGGGTGTCGGGTCGCGTGCGGATCTCATCCGCCTCCAACTCGACTCCGAGGAGAGGCTCCACTAGACCAGGCGGAAGGCAAGAAGCCGCAGATTTCCGGCACCAGTCTGCGAGAGCCTCACGAATCCGCTGACCTCGGCCAAGACATGACTAGGGCGGTCACTGACGCGATCACCAGGGTGTCTTCCTCATTCTTGGAGGTCGAAGCGCACTGACCTGTCACCGACCGGGAGAGAGGTGAAAAATGTCCGCCATCAGTCACGACGGGGTCGCAGTTCTTCGCAAGTCCGACTTGTCAAAGGTCCCGAGGCCGTGCCGCAGCGACCTCGACCTGATCGAGCGCGTCGACCAGGCACTCGACGTCCTTCACGGCAAATGGAAGGTGCATCTCCTGTTCTTCATGGCTCGCGGCGTGCGGCGCCACGGTCGCCTGTTGGCGTGCCTACCCGGGGTGTCCAAGAAGGTCATGACCGACACACTGCGTGCACTCGAGCGTGACGGCCTCGTCGCCCGGCGAATCTTCGCGGAGGTTCCCGTCCGGGTCGAGTACTCGCTGACTCCGCTGGGATGGACGATCACTGAGCCCTTGATTGCGCTCTCGGAGTGGGGCGAGATCCACTCGAGGGAGGTGACCGAGGCGCGCGCCCAATACCGCAATGACACATCGAGTCTCGGTGGTCCGCGCATTACGCAGCGCTCCGCGGCCGCCTGAGTCGCGAAGTAACCGTGGTTTAGAACCAACGACCGAAAGGAGCAGCACATGTCGCAACTTCTTCCGGAACGCAGCAGGACCGGGTCATCGGAGGACTGGAGCCCGATGAGCGAGCTCGGCCAGCTGAACGAACGGATGCGGCGGATGCTCGAGCAGACGTTCGGGGGCATGCTCGACGAGCCGGCTGGGTGGATCCCGGCGGTCGATATCGAGGAGCGAGAGGATGCTTACGTCGTCGAGGCCGAAGTGCCGGGGGTCAAGCGTGAGGACGTGAACATCGAGGTAGCCGGGAAGGAGTTGACCATCAGCGGCGAGATCAAGGAGCGTGAGCGCGAAGGCGTCATCCGCCGGCGCACGCGCAGGGTCGGACGGTTCGAGTTTCGAGTTGCCCTTCCGAGCGAAGTCAACCCGGAAGGGGTCGATGCCAAGCTCAACGACGGTGTGCTCACCGTGCGCGTCCCGAAGGCGGAGCGCGCGCAACGGCGACGCATCGAGGTGAAGTCGGCCTGAGGGGCCACTGGAGAGGGGCCGGTCCGAGCACCGGCCCTTCGCCTCTACCGCCATGTCGAGCGCTCTCGATATCGCGCCGGTCCGCAAGAGCGAGCTCGGGCAGCTCTTCGGCCTGGCAAAGACGGTCTTTGCGAGCTCCTCGGGCTGGAACGATCGCCGTGTCCTCGAAGCTCTGAGGCGCGACGTCGTGTTCGTCGCGCACGAACAGGACGAGGTCGCCGGCTATATCGCCCTGTTCGTACCGGATCGCGAGCACGTGATCGCCGAACAGGTCTTCGTCGCACCCGGACACGAGCGCCGCGGCATCGGCCGGCGGCTCCTGGCTCACGCGGAGGGCTACGCGATCGCAGAGCATGCGCGCACGCTTGGCATCGTGGTCGAGAAGGACAACTGGCGGGCTCGGGCTCTCTACGGCCGGCTTGGCTTCGTCTCCGTCCAGCCCGAGCTTGTCGAGCTGGTGCTTCCTGCCGCAGAATGAGCACATAGATGGCGGTGAACTACGAACTGGTGACGCACAGCCCCAGCGGGACGGAGCGCGCGCAGGAATACGCCGCTGAGGAACCGCTCGCGCCGGGCGAGGTACTGCAGCTCCGTGGCCGGTTCTGGCTCGTTGAGAGCGTCGACGAGCCCGAGGGAGAGGATGGGCTACCGCGAGCGATTGCGAAGCCCGCGCGCTACCGCATTCGCCTTCGGCATCCGGACGAGCGAGAAGAGCTCGGCGCCCTTCGCAGGTTCCGACCCGGCTCGCCCAGACTCGGCCATGCCTTGACGACGATCGAGGCCGGCCAGCCGATCAGCTGGCAGGTGATGGACGAGCAGTTCGACTACGACGAGGCGGGCGAGCCGTTCCTCGACCTGATCGCGGAGCGCGACTACGCCGAGGCCGAGGGAGACATTCCCGATCACGAGCTCGAGCACGCCGTCGAGCGGGAGCTCGACCAAGGCCTGCCGGCGGTGGCCGAGGCGACCATTGCACGGGCAGCCGAGCAGGGGCTGGACGTCGAACTGGTCGCACTCGACCCCGGCGAGGAGCCAGACTGGCCAGAATCGGAGCGTTACGTCGCCGCGCTCATCTTCGAAGAGATCGAGGACGACCTCTTCGAGCAGTGCGGCGTCGACGTCGACCAGGACCCGCGCGAGACGTGGCTCGCCACGGTGAAGGAGCGCCTGTCCGCGGACCTCGAAGCGTTCCGCATCGACATCGACGGCAACCACGACGAGATCGAGGAGTGGGACTTCCGGGGCGGACGTATCTTTGCCTCGGTCGGAACCTACGAGGACGAGTTCGATCCCAACAGTGGACACGGCTGGCTCTGTCGGCTGCTCGATAGCGGCGTACTCGGCGTCGCGGGTTTCGAGCGTGTGCGCAAGTACGAGCTCGAAGTCGAGAGCGCCGACTAGGGAATCAGGGCTCATGAGCTCGAGTGCCGCCACCGGCGAGCACGACGACGTTCGCCGTCTGCCCGGTTTTCTCGACGGCTCTAGAGGAAATCAGGGCTCATGAGCTCGAGTGCCGCCACCGGCGAGCTCGGCGCCACCCGAGTCAGTTCTGGTCCGCAAATCATATTCGCTCGGTCCGCTTCGGTTAAGCCTCGTCAAATTTCGATTGACGGCGACGGAGCAGCGTGAAACCATGTCTGGGAGAGAGCAATCTTCGTCCGTCTTTGCGGTGGCGTCGGAAAGTGGACGGACGATCAAGGGAGAGGTACAAACATGAAGCTCATGGCGTCATCGCGCCTACGATTGTTGGGCGCTATCTTGCTCGCGGTCACCCTCGTCGTGGCCGCGACGATTACAGCGACGAGCCGCGCGGGAAGCGTGAACACGGAAGCGGATGTCCAGATCTCGCCTCACGTCCTGACGGCTGGTCAAACCGGACTGATCACGATCAAGTTCCTCAACAAAGGACCAAGTACGGTGAACCACGTCGTCGCGACTGTGACTGCGGTGTTCCCGAATCCGCCCGGGCCACCGACGACCGGGGACGTGCCGATCCCGGCCGGCAATTTCACGCTACCAACGGGCTGTCAGGTCGTCCAGGGGACGTCGTCGAGGCTGACATGCGACATCGGGCAAGTTCCGCCGGGACTCGTGCGACGGGTCATCTCGTTCATCGCGCCGGCGACGATCACACCGTCATCGTTCTTCGTGCACGTCTCGGCGAGCTTCGACGAAGGCAAGAATTCTGGTTTGGTCGATACGGTCACCGGCGACGACCCGTTTCCGTTCTCGATCGGGTCGGGCACCGACACAAAGGGCCAATGCACCGCCCTGGGAAGCACGCTGACGGCCGGTGACACCGTCCAGCAGACAGCGCTCACCTATCAGCCGCTTCCCCCGACCTTGCTTCCCTGCACTCCGGTGAGTGCGGGGGTGGATGCTGTCAAGAAGCCGATCGGCGTCGCGCACCCCTACGGCGAGATCTCGTTCGTCGATTTCCTCGACGGTGCGGGGCTGGCGACGGTCAACGTCAACTTCCTGAGCCCTCCGAAGGGTGTGACGAAGAAGAACCTCGCGGTCTACGAGCTCGCCAGGTACCCGATCGACCTGACGGCGACGAACGGCGGTGCGCCGGTGCCGAACTGCGTCACCGTCGACGGAAGCCTGCAGATCCCGTCGGGCTCCGGCTTCGTCTCCTGCGTCGTCCTGGTCGACACACTTCCGGGGGGCGGGCTGTTCGCAAGGCTCCTCGCCAAAGGAGGAGCCGACAACGGCTACGGTGGGGCCGGCTAGACGCTAGACCGAGTTGGCTCTGGGCCGGCTGCACTCGGCAGTCGGCCCAGAGCAAGGCGTAGCTGAGCTGCGGCGGCGATGTTGCCCTTCAGCTCGGCCAGCTTGATCGCTTCGTTCAGGGCCCACGAGCCGGTCGGCTCGCTGAGGTCCTGGAAGACCTCGCCCAGGTCCGCGAGCGCCTCCACCTTCATGACCGCGGAGTCGGTCGGCAAG
>Ga0137371_10001137_pt1 | contig 20980 bp, 22 predicted proteins | sample SagtaG_7_FD_104919 | JGI IMG/M metagenome (GOLD analysis project Ga0137371, IMG submission 104919) | Vadose zone soil microbial communities from Sagehorn Ranch, Mendocino, California, USA - Sage1_R_40_16 metaG | ecosystem: Environmental > Terrestrial > Soil > Vadose zone | place: USA...
CGGACGCGCTGGCGCGATTCCTGCCCGCGTGGCATGGGATTGGGGTTCGCGGAGGCGGTGTCGACCGGCTGTTGGAAGTCGTCTTCCAGCTGCAGGGACTGGCCCTACCCGCGTCGGTGATCGAGCGCGACGTGATCGCCGCAAGGGTCGGCGACTACGCGCCCCGATTGCTCGACGAGCTCGTCTCGATGGGCGAGGTGGTGTGGGTCGGGCGCGGCTCGCTCGGCGCGACCGACGGCCGCGTCGCGCTGTACCTGCGCGGCGACGCGCCGCGTCTGGTGCCGGCCGCGGTCGAACCGCCCCGATCAGACCCGCACGAGCGGATTCGCGCCCATCTGGGCGCCCGAGGCGCGAGCTTCTTCCGCGACATCTACAACGCGTGTGGCGGCGGCGACGAGGAGGTGATGCTCGACGCGCTGTGGGACCTGGTCTGGTCAGGCGAGGTGACCAACGACACGTTTGCTCCGCTGCGCCTACTCGGTCCGATGGCGCGGAGGCCGGCGAGAAAGCCGCGCCTGCCGCGACTCACACAACCACGGGCGGCAGGCCGTTGGTCGCTGGTCGCGGACTTTGTTGGTGCCGGCGCGAACGCCACCGGGCGCCTGCATTCGGAGGCCGGCGTCCTGCTGCAGCGCCATGGCGTGCTCACGCGGGAGGCCGTGGTCGGCGAAGGATGGCCCGGCGGTTTCGCGAGTCTGTATCCCGTGCTGCGCGCGATGGAAGAGTCAGGCCGCATTCGCCGCGGTTACTTCGTCGAAGGTCTTGGTGGTTCGCAGTTCGCGCTGCCGGGAGCGGTCGATCGCTTGCGCGCGCTCCGCGAGTCGGGTGGCGGAATCATCGCGATGGCGGCAACCGACCCCGCGAACGCGTATGGCACTGTCCTTCCGTGGCCGCAATCGGACGGACGTATGGCGAGAGCGGCCGGCGCCTACTGCGTGATCGATGACGGGCGCCTGGTGCTCTATCTCGAACGCGGCGGTCGGTCGCTGCTGACCAACGGCGGCGTGCAGCTCGCGCATCTGCAGGCGTTGATCGCGATCGCGACACAAGCGGGCCGGGTCGAGCTGCAAAAGGTCGACGGCGTCGAGGTGATGGACTCGCCGCTCAAGCCCGCGCTGCGCGAGGCAGGTCTATCGCCAACACACCGTAGCCTGATCGCCTACGGCACTCGGAGCTAGATAGGCGCATACTCCGAAGGTTCCGTCCGCTGGTTATGCGGCACAGGAGGCAATCGATGCTGAAGATCATCGAATCGACAGCGACCATCCCCGCGCAGGACATCAAGCGCGCTCGTCAGTTCTACGAGCAAAAGCTTGGCCTGACCCCTGGCGAGGTGCAACAGGACGGTAGCGTTGAGTACCGGACAGGGTCCACCGGTTTTCTCGTGTTCCCGAGCATGGGTAAGGCCTCGGGCGATCACACGCAACTCGGACTCGACGTCGAGGACGTGGTGAGCGCGACGAAGGAGCTGAAGAGCAAGGGCGTGAAGATCGAGGACTACAACTTCCCGGAGTTCAAGACCAACGACGGCATCGCCGACCTGGCTGATGGCTCGAAGGGCGCCTGGTTCAAGGACACCGAAGGGAACCTGATCGCTCTCGCACAGAGAGTTCCGGCCACGACGCGCGCGCGTTAGCCAAGCAAGAGCCCGCGGCCGCCGACACCCATCAGGCCACCGGTACGATTACTGCTCCATCGGGGAGTAGCGCAGCCCGGTAGCGCACTTGACTGGGGGTCAAGTGGTCGCGGGTTCAAATCCCGCCTCCCCGACCACTTTGCAAGTCTGTCTGAATACAGTCGTCCGCCTCAGACCGCCTGGAACCGCCCCAAAGCGCCCTCAAATGAGGGTACAAATGAGGGTACGGATTAATGACTCTAACCATTGTTCTCTTGACCGTTGTGGTTGTGGCCTTCGCCCTCGGTCTCGTGATCTTGTGGGACCGGCTCGTCGGAACCGCGCTTATGGCCGCTGTATCAGGCGCCACGTGGGCGGTCGGGCAATCGGAAGGCCGATGGTGGTTCTGGCCGGTGCTGGTGGCCGCGGTACTCGCGGTCGTGGCAGCGTTTGTGGTCGCGGTGCTCATAAGCTGAAAGGGCCGGAAGCCGAGACGTAGCATCAGCCGGGTGCGAGCGAACGACCAGCGGAGCCCATTCATCCGGTCGCTGGACGAGCGTCCTGGGCATCGCCAGTACCTGGCGGCACACGATGCCGAGGACGGACGTCGCTACCTCTGGGAAGTGATCGACGATCGAGGCGAGCTGGTCGCAGTGAAGCAGCTTGAGATTGATCTTCAGGGTCGTAGGTGGCGGTATGACTGGACCCATCTGGAGGACGAAAACGGCTTCCTAACGGACCAGCCCCTCTTTGTCGACAAGAACATCCGCGAGACAACTCGAGATGAGTTCTTCAAGGAATGGGAGAGTTGAACTGCGTCACGACACAGGCCACCAAGGAGGTCTAGTGCGGGTCTAGGGACTCCGTCTGCCGCGCGGGATCAGCTCTGGCTGAGCAGCACGTCCATGATGTCGGCGGCTTGCCGATGCAACGTGGGCAGCACGTGCGAGTAAGTGTTCAGCGTGGTGCTGATGTCGCGGTGGCCAAGCATCTCCTGCACACCTTGGGGTGAACGCCGCGGGTTCAAATCCCGCCTCCCTCCGCCTCCCCGACCACTCCGGTCGAGCTAACGCGAATGTCTGGCCGGTCCGGCCTCGCTGAACCCGAAACCGACCAGTCCTAAGCCTGCCAGGCATCCGACGATGCCAAGGCCGACGGCATCCTCGGGAGTCATCCGCCATCCCACACCCCAGGCCAACAAGACGGCGGATCCGATCAGCACGACAACACCGCCGACCATGAGCCAGATTGCGTTCTGTCGCCCCATCATCAACCTCCCATTCTTCGATCCAACATGCGCTCGTAGTCACCCGGCCCGCGGCGGTAGGCGCGAAACGCAGTCACAAGCGGCAGGTAACCGCGCGCCGCCAGTTGCGCGTAAGGCATGGCGCCGCGGTTGCGGCGTTCGTGACGTCCAGTCACCGCGAAACGCAGCTGCTCCTGCACGAGGTGGTCGAGTCGCCGCAAGCGCACATCGGAATTGAGCAGCGGAAAGAACCAGGTCGCCCAGGTGAACGCGGATGTATCGGCACCGAAGCCAAACAACTTTCTGTTGAGGCGCCGGATCACGTACCGCGCCGGATCCCGATGTTCCCGCGCGCGGCGCGACAGCCGGCGCACTCGATGGTGCATCTTGCTCACGGTCGTCGTGGCGAGGTCGACGCGTCCGTGGTCATTGCGGAGGCCAAGGAACTCCCAGGCTTGACCCGGCGAGCTGAGGCGCAGCTTCCGCTCGTTGATCTCGAGACCGAGCTCAAACAGCCGCTTCGCGATCGCTTCGTGATGCGTGAGGATCGATTTCGGTTGGTCGAAGACGAGGAGGTCATCCGCGTATCGCAGGTAAGGGACGTGCGAAGACTCGAACATGTCGTCGAGCGGTCGTAGATAGAGGTTTGAGAGCAGAGGCGCAAGCGGCGTGCCGGCGAGCACGCCTCGTGAATCGTCGCTCAGCATGTCATGCAGCAATTTCACGAGGGCCTCGTCCTGGGCAAGCCGCAAAGGAAGCGATTCGAGCAGCCGGTCCACCGGGATGCTCGCGAAGTAGTCGCGTATATCGACGTGCAGGCAGGAGAGGTCGTCGAGGTCGGCGACCTGGCGGATCGCGGCGTAAGCCGAGCGGACACCGCGTCCGCGCTGAAAGGAGTGGCAGAGCGGCGAATGAAGAGCCGGCATCAGCTGCAGAGCGTGATTCACGCCCTTGAGGAAAAGGTCCTCGCGCGGCGGAAATAGATAGACGGTCTTCCTGCGTCCGCCGGAGCGGTTGATCAGCAAGCGACGCGGAGGAGCCAGAACCAGCCGCCGAGCCGCGTATGCCGCCGACGCCTCATCCATCGCACCCGACGCGAGAAGCTCGCGGTATGCCTTGACCTTCGAGGGCCGGCCCGCAAAGCGCGCCGAGTATCGCTCGACCAGGCTGTCCCAGAAGCCGGGTGAGCGCACCACACCGACGGTCGGGGAGGTCATGAGCAAGGGAGAGGCCGCTTTAACGGCCGTTGTAAACGGCGTAACGCAGGCGTACCGCACGCGCCCGCCCTCACAGGCCTCCAGATGCATGTGGCTGGTCCGCGCCGAGGGCGCCCCCGAAGGGGACAGCTCCCTTGCTCGCGGGCATTATGCACGGGTTAGCATCTTCGACGATCAGGGGTGAGCTGTAAGGGATGAGCGAGCGCAAACCGACCAAGTTGCAACGGCTGAAGGCGAGCCTTGGCCCAGGCGGGCAGTCGCTCGAAGAGATCGAGCAGATCGCGAAGTCGATCGGCGCCTGGGAGGATCGATTTGCCGCCCGCCCGGCCGCCGAGATGCTCATCGAGCAAAGCGCGCCAGGAGCGGACGCGATGGAGAAGACCCTCGAAGGGATGCCGTTCACGGGAACTGACGAGCGGGCAGACATTCTGCGTGCGGCCTGCCGAGCCGCCATGGAGCGCGATGGCATCCCGGCCGAGGTCGAGCGGACCGCTCGCGCCTTCCACGAGCGAAGCAGGGGTCACAGCCGCGCTGAAACAGCGTCCGCGCCCATAATCCGCGCCGGCACCGAGTCGACTCAGCCGATTGAGCCGGCGGGCAGCCTCGACTTTATCGGCGCGATCGCGAGCGTTCTCCGCCGCCTATTCGGCCGCTAGGGGGCGGCGAGGGCGCGCTCGACGCCGAGCGCGCCCGGATCATTGCTAGACCGCCGCCTTCTCAGGCTTCAGCGGTGAGCCCGTCTCGAGCAGCGTCTTCAATCCGCTCAGGATGTACGGCCAGCCACCGGCGACGTTGTCGTAGACCTTGCTGCCGCTGGGGAAGTCGTCGTGGATGGTCGTCACCTTGGTGACGCCGTCAGTCTCCTCGAGCTCATAGGTCACCCGGCTCGGACCTTCCGCGGTCAGCTCCGGGTCGTACTCCACGATCCAGCTGAAGACAAGGCGTCGGGGCTTGTCGTACTCGATCACCTCGCCATCGACGAGTGCATTGCCCGTGCCGTGCTCAGTCCAGTGCAGCCGCGAGCCAGGCTTCCACGTCGTGTTGGGCTCGCTTCCGTACAGGTACCGGCGCGTGAACTCGGCCTTGGTCATGGCGTCCCAGACCTTCTCGCGGGGCGCCCGAATGAAAACGGTGTAAACCTGCGCGGGTCGTGTATCGACTGACCTCATGTCTTCCTCCATGTCGAGTTTCAGCTCAGCAAGGGCGGCCGCCCGCGCCTTGCGGTATTTACCGATCCAGCGGTCGTGGATGAGACGGATAGGCACCGCGTTCAGGTAGTGCAGCTTCAGCCGGCCCTCACGCCGGGTCGTGACAAGACCGGCCTCCTCCAGGAGGCGCAGGTGCTTCATGACCCCAAAGCGGGTCATCGCCGGCAGGCTCTCGGCGAGCTCGGTAAGCGTCTGGCCATCACGCTCGAAGAGCTGGTCGAGGAGCTTGCGCCGGTGGAGATCCGCAAGGGCCCTGAACACGGGTTCCATACCCAGATCATATGTGACCATTTGGTCACCTGTCAAGCACCATTGGAGCCCCTGGGTCGTGTTCCACTATGGCGGTGCCCAGGGTCACTTTCATCGGTGCCGGCAGCGCCGTCTTCGCCCGCCAGCTGATGACCGACATCCTTGCGGTCGACGGCCTGGAAGAAGGAACATTCGCGCTGGTCGATGTCGACCCGGACCGCCTCGAGCTCGCGCAAGGGATCGCTGAGCGACTGGTCGGGCTCTCAGGGAAGCGATGGCGCGTCGAAGCATCGACCCAGAGGCTCGACGTCCTGACGGGCACCGAGTATGTGATCAACTCGATCGAGGTCGCCGGGTTGCAGAACGTGCGTCACGACTACGAGATACCTCTGCGCTATGGCGTGGACCAATGCATCGGCGACACCATCGGACCGGGCGGGATCTTCAAGGCGCTGCGCACGGGACCTGCCTGGCTCGAGATCGTCCGCGACATCGCCCGCGTCGCACCGCGAGCGGTGGTCATGAACTACACGAACCCGATGTCGATCCTCACTCTTGCCGCCATAAAGGCGACCGACCTCGAGGTCGTGGGTCTCTGCCACAGCGTGCAGGGAACGTCGCGCCAGCTGGCCGGATACCTGGACATTCCGTATGAGCAGATGACGTGGGAGTGCGCAGGGCTGAACCACAACGCATGGTTCACGAAGCTCGAGCGTGGCGGCGAAGATCTCTACCCACGTCTGCTGGAGCGAGCCCAGGATCCGGAGATTTACGAGAAGGACCCGGTGCGCTTCGAGGTAATGGTGCACCTGGGAGTGTTCGTCACCGAGTCAAGCGGTCACTTCTCCGAGTACGTGCCCTACTTCCGCAAGCGGCCCGACCTCGTCGAGAAATACACGCGTGCCGGGTATCTCGGGGAAAGTGGCTTTTACGCCAACAACTGGCCGCAATGGAGACGCGCCAACGACGAGCTGATCGCATCGATGCTGCGAGGCGACTCGCCGATCCCGCGTGAGCGCGGGCATGAGTATGGGTCTCTGATCATCGAGGCTGTGGAGGGCGGCAGGGCCACGACGATCCATGGCAACGTCCGCAATGAGGGCTGGATCGAAAACCTGCCCGATGGCTGCGTCGAGGTCGAGTGCGAGGTCGATCGGGGCGGCATACATCCCTGCCATTTCGGATCGCTGCCGGAGCAGCTTGCCGCCCTGAACCGTTCCCACATGGCCGTGCACGAGCTGGTCGTCGCAGCGCTGCTCGAGCGTGATCGCAACAAGGCGAAGCACGCCCTGATGCTCGACCCGTTGACCGCAGCGGCGTGCTCCCTCGACGAGATCGACCACCTCTTCGAGGAGATGTGGTCAGCCGAGCGCGAAAGCCTTAGCGCATTCGACTAAGCGACCGCACGGCCAAACTGCCGCGCGCCGATCACCACGGCGATGATCGATAGCACGAGCAGGATCAACACGCCTTCCCCGACGCTCGCGTCGCCGAGGTGGTCGTTGAAGATCGCGCGCGCTGCGTCGACGGCGTAGAGGAGAGGATTCACGTGCGCGATGTTCTGCAGCCACTGCGGTGCGATGCTCATGGGCAGCAGCACCCCCGAAAGCAGCAGGATGGGCAGGGCCGACGTGAACACGATCGGTGCGTAGGTGTCCTCGCTCTTGACCGCCAGCGCGACGGCGTACGCGATCGAAGCTGTCAGCAGACCAATCAGACCGATCAGCAGCAGCACGACCACCACGCCGAAGGGATGGATGCTCAAGCCAAACGGGAGGGCGATCAGGATCAGGATCAGCGACTGCAGGACGATCGAGAACATGTCGCGCAGCGCGCGGCCGAACAGCAGCGCCACGCGGCTGACCGGCGTGACCCTCAGGCGCTCGATGACCCCCATGCGCAGCTCTGAGATCAAGCTGAAGCCGACGCCCGCCGCCCCGAACATGCCCAGCTGGACGAGCAGCCCCGGGACGAAGACGTTGTATGCGCCGCCGGGCGGAAACCCGCGCATCGCCGCGATTGGCTTCAGCAGCGGCGCGAACAGGACGAGATAGAGGAGCGGCTGCAGAACGCCGAGCGCGACCCAGACAGGGTTGTGGATGAAGATGCCGAAGTAGCGTCCGAAAACGAGCCACGTGTCGCGAAGCAGCTTCATGCCGCCGTCTCGCGCAGCGAGCGACCCGTCTGGCGAAGGAACACGTCGTCGAGGCTGGGGCGGTGCAGCTCCACCGTCAGCAGCTGGAGGCTTGCGCTGTCGAGCAGCCGCAGGATGGCCGGCATCGCGACCTCGCCTCGGTCCACATATAGATGGACGGAGCCGTTCTCCAGCCGCGACTCGCGCACGAAGTCCTGGCCTTTCACGGCATCGAGCGCCCGCTGCTGCTCGCCGGCGATGCTGAAAGTCACCACGTCGCCCGCGATCGCGCGCTTCAACTCTTCGGGCGTGCCTTCGGCGACGATCTTGCCGTAATCGATGATGGCCACGCGATCGCAAAGCGCGTCCGCCTCATCGAGGTAGTGCGTGGTCAGGAAGACAGTCGTCCCGCCCTCGTGCATGCGCCGCACCTCGTCCCACACGCGCGCCCGGCTCTGCGGGTCGAGGCCGGTCGTCGGCTCGTCAAGAAACAAGAGCTCAGGCCCGTGGACGAGGCCGAGCCCGATGTCGAGCCTTCGCTTCTGCCCGCCCGAATAGGTGCCGACCTTGCGGTCCGCCGCGCCCTCCAGCTCGAGCATCTCGATGAGCTCCGCCCCGCGTTTCTCCGCCGCCGCGCTCGACATGCCGTACAGACGGCCCTGGAAGACAAGCTCGGTGCGGCCTGTGATCTCACGGTCCGCGCCACCCGCCTGCCCGACGTAACCGATCCGTTCGCGGATCAGCCCAGGCTGGTTCGCCAGGTCGCATCCCGCCACCCGAGCAGTTCCGCCGCTTGGCGGCAGCAATGTCGCGAGCATGCGGAGCGTCGTCGTTTTTCCCGCGCCGTTCGGGCCGAGGAATCCGAAGATCTCGCCCCGGCTTACGTTCAGGTCGACTCCGACCACCGCCTCGACCTGACGCTTCCGGGTCTTGAAGACGCGGCGGAGGCCGCGTGTCTCGATTACGGCCTCAGCCGGCTGCGTACCCATCGGCGGAAATTCTGGTGTATGCGGCAACCTCGCCGCGGGTAAGCAGATCCCAGAAGGCTTCCTGCGACGGCCCGCCGCGGCCCGCGCGACGCACCGCTGTGATCGAGCGCAGGAGCGGCGGGATGGGCAGGCGCTTGAGCAGCCCGGTGTGAATCTCCGAAGCGACCGCACGCTTCGAGAGCGCCGCGAAACCCAGGCCCGCGACAGCCGCCGCGCGCACGTACTCCGGATGGCCCAGGTTCAACACCTCGACCTGGTCGTAAGCGTCTCCGATCATGTCGCGCACTGTCCGCTCCGCGGACCACTGCGGACCGCGGCCCAGGTAGCGGTGCTGGACGAGGTCGGCGGGCCTCACCTGACGCATATGCGCGAGCGGATGGTCGCGGTGCGCGACCAACACAAGCTCGTCGCGAGCCAGTTCGAACTGGACAAGCTGCGCGTCGGCTGCGCCCTCGATCAAGGCGCAATCGAGCGTGCCTGCGAGGACATACCGGTTGAGCTCGGCCGACGGGTCGACGGTGACGCTCAGCTTGACCCCCGGAAAGCGCCGGCTGAACTCTGCAAGGTGCGGCGGGAGGTAGTAAGTGGCGCAGGTAGGGCTGGCCCCGAGGTGGAGAGAGCCGGACTCGAGCTCCTTGATGGCGAGCGCAGAATCGTCGACGACCTCGACCGCACGGAGGGCGGCCCGGCAGGTGTCGGCCACGGAGCGGCCCGCGCCGGTAAGGCGCACGCCCCTCCCGTCGCGTTCCAGAAGTTGCAGCCCGAGCGCGTGCTCGAAGTTGCGGATCTGCTGCGTCACGGCCGCCTGGGTCAAGAAGAGAGAGGCCGCCGCGCGAGAGACATGCCCGTGCTCGGCGACGGCGACGAACGACCGGATCTGCTCGATGGTGAAAGACGGCCGGCGCACGCCGACATATTAGTCCGGCTTATGGAATGCATTACAAATACTTGCCGGAAAAGACTTAATGAAACATGAACTCCAGCGTTGTACGGGTTACTGTGCAAACGGTCTCGAAGACACCGAAAAGAAGGAGGTATTAGCTTGGGGAGCCTGCTGCGCCGCCGCCAAAGTGGTCAGGGCATGGTCGAGTACGCCTTGATCCTGGTCCTGGTTTCGATCGTCGTCATCGTGATCCTTTTGACCATGGGCAACCAGATCAACAACGTCTTCTCGAACGTCGTCGCCGCGCTCGGCGCATGACCTCGACCTTCGCGTGAGGTGGGGGCCGGCCGGCCGGTCCCCACGGCGCGGGTGGTGGAAAAATGGCCGGCTGCCAGGCTATTTCCAGTAGCCAGGCGACGGGAGGCGGCAAGCCCGAGATCGCCGTCACAGCCCGTTAACCTGACCTTCGGAATCAGCCTGTAGAGTTCCTTCCGTGGCCGTCGGAGCCCACCCCGAGCCTGAACCTGCCGCCGTCTTCTCCCCCGCCAGCCCCCGCTACATCAATCGCGAGCTTTCCCGGCTCGACTTCGATGAACGGGTCCTGGCGATGGCGGAGGATCCGAAGCTGCCCGTCCTCGAGCGGGTGCGTTTTCTGGCCATTTTCAGCCAGAACCTCGACGACTTCTTCCAGGTCCGCGTCGCCGGCCTGAAGGAGCAAGTCCTGGCCGCGGTGGCGGTCGCGTCACCGGACGGCATGTCCCCACCCGAGCAGCTCAAAGCGATACGCGCTCGGGTCGAGGGACTCGTCGACAGGCAGGTTGGCATCTACAGCCGCGAGATCGTGCCGGCGCTCGCCCAGGCGGGGATCTCGCTCGTCCGCGCGGATGACGTCAGCAGGAAAGAGCTGACCCAGCTGCACGCGGTGTTCCGCGAGCAGATCTTTCCTGTGCTGACCCCGCTCGCGGTGGATCCGGGCCACCCGTTCCCTTACATCTCCCACCTGTCGCTCAACCTGGCGGTCATGGTTCGCGACCCGCAGCGAAAACAGCAGCGCTTCGCTCGCGTGAAGATCCCGCCGGTCCTGCCGCGATTCATTCCTGTCGTCGAAGGCGACCGCTACGTGCCGCTCGAAGACGTGATCGCCATCCATCTGCATGCGCTGTTCCCGGGCATGGAGATCGTGAGTCACTTTCCGTTCCGCGTGACGCGCGATGGCGACCTCGACGATGTGGACAGCGACGCCGAGGACCTCCTCGCCGCGATCCAGACTGAGCTGCGACGCCGACGGCGTCACGCGCGGGTCGTGCGGCTCGAGGTCGACCCCCGGATGTCGCCTGAGGTGCTTGAGCTCCTCACGCGCGAGCTCGAGCTGCAGCCAAGCGATGTGTACGAGCTCGATGGATTGCTCGACATGGGCAGCCTCCTCGTGCTTACCCAGCTCGACCGTCCCGACCTGAAGGCGGAGGTGTGGACGCCAACCACGCAGCCTCGCCTGCGCGGCGTCGCGGCCGAGGTGCCAGACCTCTTCGCGGTGCTCCGGGCAGGCGACGTCCTCGCGCATCACCCGTACGACTCTTTCGCCACCTCGGTCGAGGCGTTGATCGACCACGCCGCCGGCGACTCCGAAGTGCTGGCAATCAAACAGACGCTGTATCGCACGTCCGGTCCCGCCAGTCCGATCGTGCGCGCACTGATCCGCGCGGCGGAGCGTGGCAAGCAGGTAGTGGCGCTCGTCGAGATCAAGGCACGCGGCGACGAGCAGGCGAATATCGGGTGGGCGAGGGCGCTCGAGGAAGCGAACGTCCACGTCGTGTACGGGCTCCTTGGGCTCAAGACACACGCGAAGGTGACCCTCGTCGTCAGACGCGAGGGTGCTCACATCCAGCACTACCTCCATGTCGGCACCGGAAACTACAACCCGAACACCGCGCGTGGCTACGAAGACGTGAGCTTGCTGTCGGCGGATTCGGACCTCGGGGCCGACGTGACCGAGCTGTTCAACCTGTTGACCGGCTACAGCCGGCAGAGCCGCTATCGCAAGCTCCTCGTCGCGCCGACCAACCTGCGTGCCGCGATCACTGAGCTCATCGAACGGGAAGCGGTGGTCGGCGGCCGGATCATCATCAAGGTCAACAACCTGATCGACCAGGAGATCATCGACGCGCTGTACGCGGCCTCGCAGCACGGCGCGCAGATTGATCTCCTGGTCCGGTCGATGTGCTCGCTGCGGCCTGGCGTGCCCGGCCTCTCGGACCGGATTCGCGTGCGCTCGATCGTGGGCCAGTTCCTCGAGCACTCGCGCGTTTTCGCCTTCGGCAACGGCGGGAGACCGGAGTACTACCTCGGATCGTCCGACCTCATGCCGCGCAACCTCGACCGTCGCGTCGAGGCGGTCGTCCCCGTCACCGATCCCAAGCTGCGCCACCGACTGCAGCAGATCCTCGACGTCTCGCTCGCCGACGACGTTCTTGCGTGGGAGCTCGGACCAGACGGCGGATGGCATCGGGTGCCGACCGTGCGGGGACTGAACTCGCACGAACGCTTTAAGGAGCTCGCCCTCGAGAGCACGCACGGCAACGGAGTGAGCGGCCTAACGAATGCGTAAGGCCCACGAGTCCCGAGCCTTCGGCTCGGATTCGCTGGGACCCCTGTGATCGAGCGAGAGGTGAAGCTCGGGGCGGGCCCCGCGTTCCACCTCCCGGACCTCGCCGGAGTCGTCGAAGGAGTCGAGGTCGCGCCGCCCGAGACGGTGCGCATGGAAACGGTCTATTTCGACACGCCCGACCTGCGCCTCGCCCGCTGGGGCGTTTCTTTGCGACGGCGGGCCGGCGAGGGTTGGACCCTGAAACTCGCCGAGCCGCCCTCTTCGCCCGGCAAGCCCAATACGACAGTCCTCGAACGGCAAGAGCTGACCTTCCAGGGCGGCGCAAAGCCGCCGGAGGCGGCGCTGGAGGTGGTACGTGCCTACGTGCGGAAGGCCGAGCTCGTGCCTGTGGCGCGGCTGTCGACGGTGCGCCGCCGCGTGCGTCTGGTCGACGGGAGCGGGGCGCGGGTCGCCGAGGTTGTGGACGACGAGGTCTCCGTGCGCGATGGCCGGCGCGTCGCGGCCCGCTTCCGGGAGATCGAGGTGGAGGTCGCGGGGGCCGAGGGGGCGGACGGGATCATCACCCCCCTCGTGACACGCCTGCGCGGCGCGGGCGCCGGAGCGCCTGACCCGACGCCCAAGCACATCCGCGCCCTGGGCCCGCGGGCGATCGAGCCGCCCGAGGTCGCGCCCGAGCCATTGCGGCCCAAGGCCACGGCGCGCGATGTCATCAAGTTCGGTCTCGCGGAGTCGGTCGCCGCGCTTCTCCACCACGACCCGCTAGTCCGCACAGGTCGCGATCCGGAAGCTGTGCACCAGGCGCGAGTGGCCACGCGCAAGCTGCGCTCGAACCTGCGGACCTTAGGACCGCTGCTCGACGTCGAGTGGACCGAGGCACTGCGGGCTGAGCTCGGGTGGATCGCTTCCGGGCTGGGAGTCGTGCGCGACCGCGAGGTGTTGTTGATGAGACTTCGCGAACGGGCCAGGTCGCTGCCGGCGAACGACGCGCCCTCGGCGACGTCGCTGCTGCACATCCTCGAAGTCGAGATCGACGCCCTACGTGACAGGCTGTCCGCGGATCTCGACGCACAACGCTACATCGACCTTCTCGAGGGGCTGGTCGAGGCCTCACACTCTCCGATCACGCTTCCGGAGGCTGACCAACCCGCCGGAGCGTTGCTGCCCGCGCTGGCCACCACTCCCTGGCGCAGGCTGCGATCAGCGGTGCGCCAACTTCCGGACAACCCGACGGATCCCGAGTTGCATCGCATCCGCATCCTGGCCAAGCGCGCTCGCTACGCAGCGGAGGCGGTGGCGCCGGTCGTCGGTGCCGACGCGACTGCCTTTGCCCGCGCCGCCGCCAAGCTTCAGACAGTGCTCGGGGAGCACCAGGACAGCGTTACAGCGCAGGCGTGGCTGCGCGCGGCGAAGGTGACGGGGCGCCGCGCATTTGTCGCGGGCGAGCTGATCGCGCTGGAAGGAATCGCCGCCGAGAAGGCCCGTTCGGATTGGCCGAAGGTATGGAAGTCAATCGACCGTAAGCGTCTTCGCGCCTGGATGCCCTGATCGGCCGATGCGCACTTTTTACGTGGTCCGGCACGCGAAGGCCGGGAGCCGCAGCCATTGGACCGGAGACGATCGCAAGCGCCCCTTGAGCAAGAAGGGTTTCCAACAGGCTGAAAACCTGGTCGGGCTGCTGAAGGACTTTCCAGTCTCGGCGACCTTCTCCAGTCCGTACCTCCGCTGCGTGCAGACGGTGGAGCCGCTGGCCAAGGCGCGGCGGCTGACGATCAAGCAGACTGACTCGCTCGCCGAAGGCCATGGACTCAACGGACTCGACGAATTCCTGACTGACCCCAAGCTCGACCACGCGGTCCTGAGCACGCATGGCGACATCGTGTGGGAGCTGGTCGAAAACCTGGTCCGCCACGACGTCCCGGAAGCGAGTGACGGCGGCGACGAGAAAGGCTCAACGTGGATCCTCGAAGTTGACGAGGAGGGAGTTCCCGAGCGGGCGCACTACCTTCGGGCCCCGTGATCCGCAAGCTGCGGCGGGCCATGGGCGCGGCCGCTGATCCCAAGCGGGCAATCGGTATGCAGGCCTACATGAAATCGACGATGCCTTACTACGGCCTCACCCTGCCCGTGGTGCGGACGATCTCGCGCCAGGTCTTCGGAGACGTGGAGATGGAGTGCAACGAGTGGCGGGAAACGCTCCTCGAGCTCTGGCGCGGTGCCCGCCACCGCGAAGAGCGCTACGCGGCCATGTTTCTCTTGACCATGAAGCGCCATCGCGAATGCGTCACGCCGGCTCTGATGCCGATGCTCGAAGAGATGGTCGTCACGGGCGCATGGTGGGACCACGTCGATGAGCTCGCGATGGTGATTGGCGACCTACTGCAGCAACATCCGAACCAGCTGCGGCCTCTCATGCGCAGGTGGAGCGCCGATTCCAACCTCTGGAAGCGCCGCGTTTCGATCATCTGCCAGCTGAAGTTCAAACGCGAGACGGACCTCGACTTGCTCTACTCGAACATCGAGCCGAACCTGGCCGACCGCGACTTCTTCATCCGCAAGGCGATCGGGTGGGCGCTGCGGCAGTACGCGTGGACCGATCCGCAAGAAGTGGCGCGCTACGTACGCGCCCATGACTCCCAGCTGAGTGGTCTGAGCCGGCGCGAAGCCCTTAAAAACATCGGTTAGCCTTTGACGCAATGACCGTGACGTTGCGCGGCCCAGGCCTGACCGAGGATCAGGTAATCGCCGTGGCACGTCACGCCGAGAACGTCGCCCTCGCTGCCTCCGCCCGCCAGAAGATGGAGCGCAGCCGCGCTCGCGTCGAACGTGCGGCCAGCTCGCGCGATCCCGTCTACGGCGTGTCGACGGGGTTCGGAGCGCTTGCCGGGACGCGCGTGGCGCCGCTTCGCCAGCCCGAGCTGCAGCTCGCTTTGATCCGATCGCACGCCGCGGGCGTCGGCCCTCCCGTGGACACCGAGGTCGTCCGGGCGACGATGCTGCTCCGCGCGCGCACGCTGGCGATGGGAATGTCCGGCGTGCGGCCGTTCCTTGCCGACGCGTTGATCGCCATGCTCAACGCGGAAATCACGCCGGTGGTGCCCCGCTACGGATCCGTCGGCTGCAGCGGAGACCTCGCCCCGCTCGCGCACATCGGCCTCGCGCTGGTGGGTGAGGGGGACGTAGTCGACGCCGAGGGTCTGCGCAAATCCGCGGCGCAAGCACTCAAATCGGCCAAGCTCAAGCCGGTCAGGCTCGAGACCAAAGAGGGTCTCGCGCTTATCAACGGAACCGACGGCATGCTCGGGATGCTCGTCCTCGCGTGCGCGGACGCCGAGCTCTTATTTCGCACGGCCGATGTGACCGCCGCGATGTCGGCTGAAGCCTTGCTCGGCACAGACCGCGCATTCCAGTCCCGGCTTCACGAGCTGCGTCCCCACACCGGCCAGATCGCGAGCGCATCCAATCTGGAGAAGCTGATGCGCGGCTCGCAGATCGTCACAGCGCACCGGCACTCGCAGCACGCGGTGCAGGACTCTTACTCGGTACGTTGCAGCCCACAGGTGGCCGGCGCGGCGCGCGACACGCTCGACTTCGCGCGCCGGATCGCCGAGGTCGAGCTTTCATCGACGATCGACAACCCGGTCGTTCTCGAGAGCGGGGATGTGGAGTCAAACGGAAACTTCCACGGCGAGCCGCTCGCCTTCGCCGCGGATTTTCTGGCCATCGCCGCCGCCGAGGTTGGCTCGATCGCCGAGCGCCGCGTCGACCGCCTGCTCGATCCGCACCGCTCCCAGGGCCTGCCGCCCTTCCTGGCCGAAGAGCCTGGCGTGAACTCGGGTCTGATGGTTGCCCAGTACACGGCCGCGGCACTGGTCGCCGAGAACCGACGGCTGGCGGCCCCGGCCAGCGTCGACTCGATCCCGACCTCTGGGATGCAGGAGGACCACGTCTCGATGGGCTGGGGCGCGGCGTTGAAGCTCCGCTCCGTGCTCGACAACCTGTCGCATATCCTCGCGGTCGAGCTGTGCGCGGCCGCGAGGGCGCAGGAGCTGCGCCGGCCGCTCGAACCATCCCCGGCCACCGGCGCGGTGCGAGGCGTGCTTCGCAAGAAGGTGGGCGGGGTGGGACCCGACCGCGTGGTCGCGCCGGAGCTGGCCGCCGCCGAGGCTCTCATCCGAAGCGGCGCCGTCATCGAGGCTGCGCAGTCCGTGACCGGACCGCTCCGGTGAGTCGGACAATCCGTGCTCCGCGCGGCGCGGACATCACCTGCAAGGGCTGGCCGCAGGAAGCCGCGATGCGGATGCTTATGAACAACCTGGACCCGGAGGTCGCGGAGCGCCCGCAGGATCTCGTCGTGTATGGAGGGACGGGGCGAGCGGCCCGCTCGTGGGAGGCATTCGACGCGATCGTCGTCGAGCTCAAGCGGCTGAAGGACGACCAGACGCTGCTCGTCCAGTCTGGCAAGCCGGTCGGGGTGTTCGGCACCCACGAGTGGGCGCCCCGCGTCCTCATCGCCAACTCGCTGCTCGTCCCGGAATGGGCGACATGGGACGAGTTCCGGCGCCTGGAAGCGATGGGGCTGACGATGTACGGCCAGATGACGGCCGGGTCGTGGATCTATATCGGCACGCAGGGAATCCTCCAGGGGACTTACGAAACCTTTGCGGCGATCGCCCGCAAACGGTTCCACGATTCGCTGGCCGGAACCATCACCCTGACCGCAGGTCTTGGCGGGATGGGTGGCGCGCAACCGCTCGCGGTCACGCTGAACGGCGGCATCGCGATCTGCGTGGAAGTCGACTCCGAGCGGATCCAGCGCCGGCTCGACCATCGCTATCTCGATGTGCGCGCCGACGACGTCGAGCACGCCCTGCGGCTCGCCCTCGACGCCAAGCGGACGAGGCGCGCTCTCTCGATCGGCTTGCTCGGGAATGCAGCGGATGTCTTGCCCGACCTCGCCGCCCGAGATTTTCAGGTCGACATCGTGACCGACCAGACACCCGCGCACGACCCGCTGAGCTACGTGCCTGCCGGCCTGTCGCCCGAGGATGCGGCGGAGCTGCGGCTCGACGAGCCCGACACGTATGTCAGACGCTCGCGAGAGAGCATGGCGCGCCATGTGGACGGAATGGTCGCGTTTCTCGACAGGGGCGCCGAGGTATTCGACTACGGCAACAGCCTGCGCGCCGAGGCGCGCCTTGGCGGCAGCGCGAGGGCTTTCGACTATCCGGGTTTTGTGCCGGCGTACATCCGGCCGCTGTTCTGCGAGGGCAAGGGCCCATTCCGATGGGTTGCGCTTTCGGGCGACCCGGCTGACATCGCGGCTACGGACCGCGCGATCGTCGACGAGTTCGCGGGCGATCCCGCGCTAGTGCGCTGGATCAAAGCCGCGGGCGAACGCGTCCAGTTTCAAGGGCTGCCTGCCCGCATCTGTTGGCTCGGCTATGGCGAGCGCGCCCGTGCCGGCCTCCGGTTCAACGAGCTCGTGCGTACGGGCGCGGTCAAAGCACCCATCGTGATCGGTCGCGATCACCTCGATTCGGGATCGGTGGCCTCGCCGTACCGGGAGACGGAGTCCATGCTCGATGGCTCGGATGCCATCGCAGACTGGCCCATCCTGAACGCACTGCTCAACACATCGAGCGGCGCGTCGTGGGTCAGCGTGCACCACGGCGGTGGGGTCGGCATCGGTCGTTCGATCCATGCCGGCATGGTCGTGGTCGCGGACGGAAGCGAGGTCGCCGCGAAGAAGCTCGAGCGCGTGCTGACGAACGATCCGGGCACGGGGGTGATGCGGCACGCCGATGCGGGCTATGAACGCGCGGTCGAGGTGGCACGCGAGCGTGGCGTTCGCCTCCCCATGCGCAAGGATTGAACGGATCTGGCGCGTGGCACGCCGAGCAGGCGTGGCTCGGCCGTCGTGCCGAGAACGTCTTGATCGAGGTCGAAGACGGACGCATCAAGACAATCGAGGACGACACGTTTGCGCCGCCTGCCGCGGTCGTGCTCAAGGGATGGACAGTTCCCGGGCTGGCGAATGTGCACAGCCATGCGTTTCAACGCCTTCTTCGGGGCGAGATCGAGTCCGGGGCGGGAGACTTCTGGGAGTGGCGCGATCGCATGTATCGCTTCACCGAGTGGGAGCCCGCCGACTACTTCAATCATGCGCGTCTGGTTTTCCGCGAGATGCTCGAGGCCGGCATCACCGCAGTGGGCGAGTTCCACTACCTGCACGGCCACGGCAACGAGCTGGGCGAGGCGCTCATCGACGCGGCTCGGGAGGAGGGCATCCGGATCACGCTGATCGACACCTGCTACCTGCGCGCCGGTCTGGATGGGCGGCCGCTGGAAGCGGAGCAGTTGTCGTTTTCAGACGGCGACGCGGACAGCTGGGCGAGACGGGTCGACGAGCTGAGCGATGCCGACGGCGTGCGCATCGGGGCCGCCATCCACAGCGTCCGGGCGGTGGACCCGGAATCGATGCGCATCGTGGCCACTTACGCGCGGGAGCGCAAGGCGCCGCTGCATATTCACCTCGCCGAGCAGCCCGTGGAGGTCGAAGAGTGTCTGCAAGTCGAGAGATGTACGCCCGCCGAGCTTCTTGAACGAGAAGGCATCCTTGGCCCAGATCTCACTGCGATCCACGCCATCCACGTCAACGAAGGCGACGTCGCCCTGCTCGGCCAGAACCAGGTTTCGATCTGCGCGTGCCCGACGACCGAGCGTGACCTGGGAGACAGGGTGGGGCCGCTACGGGCTCTGGCGTCGGCCGGCTGCCTCCTAAACCTGGGCAGCGATTCCAACGCGGTGATCGACATCCTTGAAGACGCGCGCGCGATGGAGCTCGATCAGCGCCGCGCCCTTGGGCGCCGGGTGTTTCATCAGCCCGCGGACCTGCTTCGCGCGGCCACGCGTGATGGCATGCGGTCGCTGGGCTGGGACGCCGGCGAGTTGAAGGTCGGAATGCTCGCGGACTTCATCACACTCGACCAGCCACGCGGTGAGTGGCGAGAGCTGAACCCCGCTTATCTCATCTACGGGTTCTCGGGTCACGACGTCACCAATGTAGTAGTCGGCGGCAACACGGTCGTTTCGAGTTGAGGCGCCTCCGCAACATCGGCCGCCTGTTCACCGGCACCCCGGCCGGCGTGATTGAGAGCGCTGCGGTCATCTGCGACGGTGAGCAGATCGCCTGGTGCGGAAAGTCCGGCGATGAGCCGCCCGAGCTCATGGAATCGGTCACCGTCGAGAACGACTGTCAGGGTGGCCTGGTGACAGCCGGTCTCATCGACGCACACACTCACCCCGTCTACGCCGGCGATCGGTGGGCGGAGGTTGCGATGCGCTCCGCGGGCGCGACCTACGCCGAGATAGCGAACGCGGGGGGAGGAATCGTCGCGACTGTGAAGGCGACGCGCGAGGAGCCGATCAGCGCCCTCGAACAGGCGACTGCACGCAGGCTGTGGAACTGGCTCGAAGGGGGCGCCACCACGGTCGAGGCCAAGACCGGCTATCACCTCCAGCGCGAAGGCGAGCTGGAGGCCACCCGGCTTCTCTCACGTCTTGCTCAGCGCACGGACCTGCCGCGCATTGAGATCACGTTTCTCGCGGCGCACGCGCTGCCGCCTGATCGCTGGGCGCGCCTGAGCTCGTACGCGAAAGAGGTGGCGGAGTGGTGCGACGACGCTTACATGGCAGGGGCTCGGTTCTGTGACGTTTTCTGCGACCGTGGATATTTCAGCGTGCCTCAGACACGAACCATCCTGCTGGCAGCCCTCAAGGCGAAGCTGATCCCGCGCATCCACGCGGACGAGCTCGATCGAACAGGAGGTGCGCAACTCGCAGCCGAGCTGCACGCGGTGTCGGCCGATCACCTGCTGCGAGCCAACCGCGCGGACGCGCTCGCGCTCGCTGGCGCTGGGGTCGTCGCCACACTAGCCCCGGGTACGGCGCTCTCGATCGGCAAGCTGCCTCCCGTGAAGGAGCTTGTCGATGCGGGTGCGGTGATCGCGCTTGGCACCGACCACAACCCCGGCACCAGTGGCATCACGAGCATGAGCGTGGTGATCGCGCTCGCGGTGGCGGTGTTCAAGCTCTCGGTCGAACGGGCCCTTCTTGCGGCCACGCTGGGTGGCGCGTACTCGATCTCACGCTCCGATCGCGGCGTCGTGGCGGCTCATAAGCTCGCCGACCTTGTGCTCTGGGAAGCCGAGCATGAGGGCGCCTTCGCCTGGGCTTACGGCTTGAAGCCGCGGGTTGTGTGGCTGAGAGGAACGCAAGTATTTGCGTGAAAAAAGGTTGGTAATTGCGTGCACTCAGTGTATAAGTTGCACCTGAACGGCCGCCCGCTCACCAAATACGAATCAACAGCGGTCGAAATGGAGGAAGGCAAGTAGTGGCAAAGTGGAACCCCCTGGCGCTGAAGATTCTTATGTGGGTGATGGGCGTGTTGCTCGTCGTAGGCTCGGCGGCGAGCTTCGTGGGCAACGCGGTCTTCGACTTCGGTAGCGGCGCGGGTGTCACCGCTCCGGTAGCGGGCATCGCGTTTGGCGCCGGCATGATGATCGCCGGCTTTGACCCGATCGCCAACATCAGCTGGGTCCGCGCGTTGGTCGTGTACGCGATCCTCGAGATCGTTTACCAGGTCTTCACGCAGATCACGATCGGCACGTTTGACATCGTTTCTTTCATCATCGCGATCCTCGCGGCGGTGCTTGTGCTCGTGCTCTACCCGAACAAGCCGGCGCTCTGGATGCAGGGACAGGGCGGAATGTCCAGCGGAGCGCGCGCTTAAACAACCCACCGACTTTTCCTTAAGGGGCGGCTCATGCCGCCCC
>Ga0137371_10001143_pt1 | contig 20924 bp, 22 predicted proteins | sample SagtaG_7_FD_104919 | JGI IMG/M metagenome (GOLD analysis project Ga0137371, IMG submission 104919) | Vadose zone soil microbial communities from Sagehorn Ranch, Mendocino, California, USA - Sage1_R_40_16 metaG | ecosystem: Environmental > Terrestrial > Soil > Vadose zone | place: USA...
GACACCCAGAACATGGTCGACTACGCGGACGTTCTCGGCGTGGAACCGATCGTCCTCTTGTTTGCGACCCCCCAGTTCTGCCAGAGTCGGGTCTGCGGCCCGGTCGTCGACGTGGCCGAGCAGGTCAAGGAGCTATACGGCGACAAGGCGGCGTTCATCCACATGGAGATCTACAAGGACAACGACCCGAGCAAGGGAGTGCGGCCGCAGGTGCGCGCCTTCCACCTGCCGAGCGAGCCGTGGCTGTTCGCGATCGACCGGCAGGGCACGATCCGCGCCGAGGTCGAGGGCGCCTTCGGGGTCGAAGAGCTGACCCGTGTCGTGAAGAGGGTGACGGCGGAATGAGCGAGAAAGCGGCGCCCGATCAGCAGAAGCTGCTGGAGGCCTTCGCGGGGGAGGCGCGCCGCCGCTGCGACGTGATCGCGGCCGGCCTGGCGACCGAGACCACCGACTTCGAGACGATGCGGGCCGAGGCCCACGCGCTGAAGGGAACCGCCGGCGCCGTCGGCCTGCGGCGCCTGGCCGAGCTGGCCGGCCTGATGGAATCCGACCTGGCCGAGGCGAAGAAGACAGGCGTCATCCGTGGCGGCCGCTCGCACCAGATCGCCGACGCCGCCAAGGCGCTGGCCGAAGGCGCCACCGCGGCGGCGGAGGGCAAGGAGGAGCCTCCCGACGTCGGCCGCTCCCTGGCCCAGCTGTTCAGCCCCTGAGCTGATCTGACCCCAAGCTCTCCCGGCCCGTCGCGGGTCTCCGACACCCGTCGCGGAGATAGGCGGGTCCTCAGAGCGTGCCGGCCCCAGGCGTCGAATCCCGTCCGCCCCCGCTACGCTCGATTGACCCGGGGCGGTAGCTCAGCTGGTTAGAGCAGCGGACTCATAATCCGTCGGTCGAAGGTTCGAGTCCTTCCCGCCCCATAAGAAAACCGCTTCAAATAGCCATATTTTCGGTTGGCGCCTGGGATGAAATTAAAACTTTGTCCCGAAATTTGTCCCGAAAACGAGCTAGAATCGTCGGGCGATGCGCCAACCACGGCCACAACCGATCTCCGGGCACGTCTCTCTGCGCAAAGGAAAGCGCGGCGGCGTCTGGTACGCGAAATACCGCCTGCCGGATGGAAGGCAGGTGCAGAAACGGATCGGGCGGGCCTGGACCGAGAAGACTGCGCCGCCCGAGGGCTACCTCACGAAGGCGTCTGCCAAGGCCCATCTGGACGAGCTGCTGGCGCAGGCGCGGCAGGGCACGCTGCCCGGCATGGTGCGAACCGGGCGGACCTTCCGCGATGCCGCTGAGGAGTGGCTGGACTACTGCGAGAAGGTCCGCGACTGCAAGGCATCGACGCTGCGCGACTACCGCAACATGGTCCGCGTTCTGGACCGCGAGCTTGGGGACCGGAAGGTCGAGGCAATCACGCCGGAAGAGATCGAGCTCTGGATCAGCGGCTACAGCGGCTCGAACCGGACCCGGCAGAAGTACCTCGTCTGCCTCGGCTCGATCTTCAAGCGGGCGATGAAGGTCTACGGCCTGCCACGCAACCCGGCCGATCTGGTCGAGCGCCCGCGTGTGCGCCGCGCGGCGAAGATCGACGTGCTGCGGCCGGAAGAGGTCTTGGCGCTCGTCAGAGCCGCGGAGTCCGAACAGGACGCGGCGATCTTCCACACCGCTGCCTTCGCCGGCTTGCGTATGGGGGAGCTGCTGGCGCTGCGATGGCGCGACGTGGATTTCACGCGCCGCACGATCCACGTCCGCGAGAACTGGACCCAGGGCGAGACGACGACGCCGAAGGGCGGGACGGAGCGCGCCGTCCCGATGGCCGAGGAGGTCGCGGAACGGCTGGCGCGGCTCGGCCAGCGCAAGCACTTCACCGCCGACGACGATCTCGTCTTCTGCACGCCGCGCGGCCAGCACGTCGGCTACAAGTCGCTCAAGGAGCGCTACCGCGCGGCGCTGCGGGCGGCAAACCTGCGCGAGGACTTCCGCTTCCACAACCTTCGCCACACCTTCGGCAGCACCGTGATCCGCCACGCCGACTCGCGCGAGGTCATGGAGTGGATGGGTCATGCTGACCTGACGACGACGAGGCGCTATCTCGCCTTCGTCGACCGTGAGGACGCAGCCAAGCGCGTCTCCGAGGCATTCAGCCTCGAGAAGCCGCAGCCGGTTCCGACCGTGGCTGGCTGAGCTTCGCCGGATCACGGACCGCGCCGAGTGCCGTGGGTGTTCTCCGCCACCCAGGTCTCCAGGTCGCGGCGCGTGAACCGCAACCCACTATCTCCGATCCGAACGTGCGGCAACCCTCGCACCCGGACCAGTTCGTACAGCGTGCTGCGCGGCACCCTGAGAAGCCGCGCTGCCTCGCCGGCATCAAGCAAAGGTTCGGTTAGCAGGCCGGATTCAGTCACCGACCTGCCGTCCCAGGGAGCCGTTGCCTCCCCAGCGTCGAGGGGATCGCAGTTCGCGACGAGTGCGAGGCCACATCGAGCATCGAACCTGCACTCCCTTGACGGCGGGTAGAGATGTCGGCAAATCGCCAAACCGGCAAACGGCGCTGGCATCGGCAGGGGCGGCAATTCCGCGAACTTTCCACGCGACCCCAGACCCGTCCGCAGGGGCGACCGCACCCCCGTCCGCACAGACGACCCGCCGCGCGACCGCTGAAAGGAGCAATGAACCAAGAATTCATGGAACTGGCATAGCGCGGTGGACCCCCTGAGTCCACAACTTCGCGTTTGCGCAAACGCAGATATGCCGACAGCGGCGTTAGGGCTTTCGAGTGCCAGGTCAGCCTGCGCGACTTCTCGGGGACCGAGGCAAGCTGCGGCGAACCCACCGGGCCATGCCGCAGCCTCCCTGTGGCCTGCGCCTCGGCCCCCGAGAAGTCGCGCTCAGCGGATCGATCCGGGGAAGGGCCAAAGGTGGCCTGCGCCCTTCCCCGGTCGACCCGCTCTCAACGCGCCCTTGCCGTTTTGGCGACGTAGGCGCGAGGAGCCAGCCGGACCTTCTTGGTTTTCACCAAGCGGGCGAGACAGTGGGAGACGGCTCCGGCAGACCGCCCGCCGAGACCTTTGGCAACGGCGGTGGCGGTCAGTGGCCCGTCCTGCTTGTGCTGGCAGAGGTAGGAAAGAACAAGGCCGTCAAGCTCGCCGGGACGAAGGCGCTTCCTATGCGCGGCGGACACGGATATCGCCTCCTTCGGCCTCGGCCAGCGCCGCGAGGATCGTGTCGCAGGTATCCCGCGCGTCTTCGTAGCCTTTGATGACGGGCGGCGGTGCGACCGATTCGCGGTCCTCTTTTACGTCTGCAAGGCCGCCGTGCGCTTCGTCGCGCAGGCGCTTGGCGACTTCCATCAGGTCATGCGGCGGCATCGTCAGTTCGACCGTGTCCCGGCCGTCCTCGGGTTGCCAGCCCAGGTCCGCCATCGGCCGGAAGTCTTCGCCGAACTCGATCGCCAACCGCTCGGCCGTGGGGTAGTCCTTCTGGCACTCCAGCGCGACGACAACGTCGCCCAGACCGGCCAGGTGGTTGCGCACCTGCTCATAGAGCGCGTCGCGCTGGCTGCCGACGATTTTCAGAGTGGGGCGGGGCATGGTGCCCTCCTTTCGGTAGAGCACCGAAGAGCCGGGATGCAGTTCTCGTCAGAGAACTTCGGCGAGTACCGTTTCGCTTGCATCGAAGGGCAATCTTCGGTGCCATGCCCCGGGGCGTTCCACCGCCGCCGGGGCGCTTATTCAATTGGCGCGGCGACGATACGGATGAATGTCAAATCCAGCAAGTCGGACGAACGACGAATTACCTCCGATTGTCGGGGATGTGCGACCTTTTCGGTTGGGCGCCGGCGACAACCAGCTAAAGCGCAGGCGACTGGGCCGATGCCTGCCCGCTGCTTGCCCCGTAGAGGGCCTCGAAGATGCGCGCCCACCTGCCGCGCCGGCGCCCTTCTCGCTCGGCCCGTTCGCCCTCCAGTCGGCGATCAGTCGCCGATAGGCCGTCTCGGCGCGCTGGCTGAACTCGCGGTCGGCTTCTCGCTCGGCGCGGGTCGAGGAAACCCTGGGGCCGCCGTGGCCCCGGCGCAGAGCTCCAGGCGACGCAGTTTCGCCCGCACGCTTGAAGGCTGGGCGAAGGCGTAGTCCTCTTCCTTGCTGAGCAGCTGCCAGGCCAGACAGGCGATCTTGCGGGCCACCGCAACTGCTGCGACCTGGGCTCCTCGGCGGGCGCGGACCCGCTCGCCGAAGGCGCGCAGTGGACCGGGCGCTCGCAGCGCCATCCAGGCCGCCTCGACCAGGACGGTGCGCGCCTGGGCGTTGCCGCGCTTTGAGATCCGCCCGTGGCGGGGCGCCTCCTCGCCGGACTGGCGCACCTTGGGATCGAGGCCCAGGTAGGCGACCAGTTGGCGTTGCCCCTCGAAACGCGAGACGTCGCCGATGGCCGCCATCAGCGTCACCGCCACACCGGCGCCGACGCCGGGGATCGTCATCAGCCGCTTGGCCTCCCCGGAGGAGGCCGCCCACTCGGCGAGCCGGGCATCGAGCGCCTTGATCTCCTCGTCGAGGAAGTCGATCTGGCGCAAACAGCCGGCAACCGTCTCTGCCTCCTCGCCGCCCAGCTGCTGGGCCGCCAGCCAGGCTCGGCCCTCGGCGCCGAAGAGTTCGCCGACCGGTGCCCGACCGAGCAGGCAGCGGGAGAGGGTGGCGTGCACCTCGTTCTTGGCGCGGGTGCGCTGGCGCACCAACGAGGCCCGACGGGCGACCCGACGGCGCAGCGCCTGCGTCTCGGCGTCGGGGACCCAGACCGCGTTCAGCATCCCCGCCGCCAAGAGGTCGGCGAGGGTACGGGCGTCGAAGCGGTCCGACTTCACCCGCGCGTGGGAGATCGCACGGACGTCCTGGGCGTTGGCGACCACAACCCGAGCCACGTGCGGGGCAAGGATTCGGGCGATCTCCATCGCCGGGCCGGTCGCCTCCATCGCCACCTCGTCGCTCGCGCCGAGGCTTGCGGCAAACAACTCGAGCGCCTCGCGATTGGTCGCCACGCGGCCGGCCGAGTAGGTCTTCTTCCCTTCGCGGATCGCCGCCTCGCAAAAGGTCTGGTGGACATCGAGACCCAAGTGACGCATCTGAGCTCCTCCTTCGATCGGTGCTGTTGTCGACGGAGCAGTGCCAGGGCAAACGACAACTACGGATTCGCGCTCGCAGCGCAACCGGGCAAGTCGCAGGGGCGGCCAGATAGCTCTTCGGGCTCGCGGCCCATATGGTCGGTCGGCCTGCCCTTTTCATCTGCTCCAAGGGGGCCCCTGTCCCGATCGGCCGAAGCTACGGCCGGGACCGGATGGCCCTCCGGGGCGCAGTTTCATGCCAGTAGCTCCGTTTGCGCGACGAAGCGAGCGGATTGCTGGCGATGCTCGTGGATTGCAATCATTGTCAGGGCAACGCCAAGGCTGGGTCCTCGGGGCGGGTTAGGCTTCTCGGACATGGCTGATGTCGATCAAGCTGCGCAAGAGAACGGCCTGAGGCTGTTCTTCCTGCCGGAGTACGACGAAGCATTTCGAGAATTCGTCTTTGAAGCCATCAATGCGCTGGCTCGAGCCCGAGATCCGCTTCTATCTCAGATCCGATCTGAAGAGAGCGAGGCCATTGGCACTTCTCGCGTAAGCGGTCCAGTCGAAACCGTGGAGTTGGAGCCGATGCCTGTGCGGGTCGAGCTTGCCTTCCCTCGTGACGATGTCATCCAGTGCAATATTGAGCCCTTGCTGACGATCCTCGACGAGGCAGCAGAGCAACACCTGCGTCAAATCATGCCCGCTTTCTTCGAGAGGATCAGTCGTATTACTGATGCCACTGGGAACAAGATCGATGCTGGCGGCAAGCCATTCTCGGCAGAGATGCTTCTCGAAGCCTTGGAGCAGATCGAATGGAGCTTCGACGAGGAGGGCGAGCCGGTCATGCCAACTCTTGTGATGCATCCAAATATGGCCAAGAAACTCTCCGAGCTACCCCCCCTGACCCCCGAGCAAGAGCAGGCATTTGCCGATCTAAAGGAGCGAAAGCGTGCCGAATACCGCGCTAGAAAACGTCATCGCAGGCTTTCTTGACGGTGTCGCAGAGCGGGATTTCGATGAGTCATTTATGGCTCTTCTGCGCGCTCATGGCTTCTATGACATCCACCATGTCCATGGGTCCATGGAGGTAGGGAAAGACATCATCGCCAAGAGGCAGGGGGAGGTTGGCACGGCCGAGCAGTGGTGCTTCCAGCTAAAGGCTGGAAACATTTCGACGAAGCCTTGGAGGGATGTTCGAGGTCAAATCGATGAGCTGCGAACTAGCGACCTCTCCCATCCGTCTTTTGATACAGCAATCCCCCGCAGGGCTGTCCTTGTATTGACGGGCCGGCTAACCGGGAATGCTCCCGTTCTTGCGCAGGAGTATCGGTCTCAGCTAGCCGAGCATAAGGAGCTTGACTTCGAGACTTGGGATCGCGAGACGTTGCTTGAGATGCTCATCGTGCATCCCGAGGCAGCAGTTGCTGCAACCCAAGGTGCCCCCTTTGTTCAGCTGCTCGGTCAGATCAACGCTGGGCAGATATCGGATCGCGTGGTCGAGCGCTATTCGCGCAGCTGGATTGCAACGCCAGGGAAGACCCTGGACTCAAACCCTGTTCTCGAGTGTGCAGTTCTCGCCAATCGCCTTCGTGATCAAAACCGGATTGACCTCGCATGCATAGTCGCGCTGGCAGCGATCCGAGCAGCGTGGGCGAATGGGCACGGAGATGATCCGCCCACCGAGGAAACGCTTGCCGCGGCAGACGCAGCGAAGCGACTCTTTGTTGCGTACGGACAGGAGTTCATAGAGTTGATGGAGGATCCCGTCTTCGATCCTGACTCGCTCATTACTGGCCATCGGGAGCTGGGTGCCTACGTGACGTATCCAGTGCGCTGCCTCAGAGCGATCGAGCTTCTCTCTCTGTTCGGTCTTGCGGTCGATGAGCAGGAGCATCGTCAGCGGATCACTGACACGGTCGCCCGATTCGTCGAGAACCAGCCGGGCTGTGTGCATCCGATCTCTGACCGTTGGGCCGTATCTCTGATTCCGCCGCTTCTCCTGTTGGCAGCAGATGATCGCCTAGAGGCGGAGGTACTGCTGCACGGCGTCATTCGGTGGATCGGAACCTGTTACGAAGAGCGGCTTGGGCTTGGGGCGGCGGATGCGTCGCCAAGAGACGAGATCGACTACCTGATCGACGGTGGGATGGAGCACATTGAGTTGACGAAGAGGAACGAGTCATTGGTTGCGGCTGTCGTCCTGGACCTGGCAACGGCCGCCGAATTTGGCGATACGTACGACCTGGCGCGAAATGACTTTTTGGCCGCAAACGCTTATCCCCAGGTCTTTCATGTTGCCGACGAGGTAGATCAATACCTTGTGGATGGCTCTTTCAGCAACGAGATCAATCCGCCGTACGCAGATGGCTGGGGTTCTCGCACTGGATCGACTACGGCTCCGCATCAGGATGTCGCGGACGAGCCGGTGTACCTGCTGAGAATTGGACGTCCCTGGGATCTATTGGCAATCCAAAGCGTTATTCGTAATCGCTATTTTTTTGAGGTGTTGAGGAGCTACCTGCAGTAAGGCGACATTGTGAGTCCACGCCTCAAACACCGGAGGAACAGCAAGGACTGTGTCCTATGCGCTTGAGGGATAATGCCGCTCAGGTTTTCATTTCGTACACCGGTTCTGAGTCAATAGTTCGACTCTCGGAGGCGATCGAAGGCCGTGGCCTTCGGCCCTATAGCTCGTTCGATCTTCCGAGCAACGCATTTAGTGCCAAAGCGCTTTTGGCCGAGCTGAGACGATCCAGATTCGCCGTGGTCATCATTGATGATCGCGGACAGACCTTGAATGCAGCGGTTGAGTTGGGTCTTGTCCTGGCAGCCGGGACGCCAGTGTTGATCTTGGCTGCCACTGACGCCTCCCTGCCGGAGATCGCCTCAAATCTCCTTGTTGTACGAACCACACTTGATGATGCAGACGCAGTCAACGAAGCGCTGGGAGCAATGGAAAGTCTGTCGCAGGAAGCTGGGATTGATCATGAATCCCGGGAATCGGCTTTGGGAGAGCGCTCAGTGGACCTGCTTGGTCAGTGGGAGCGGCTTGCTGGCATGGTGAGCGGGATATCTGATGAAACGGAGCAGCACCCTGATGAGGCCACCGCCGTTGCCCTTCTTACTGAGGCGTTTCGGGCTTCGGGTGTTCGCGCAATCGAGGAGGCCTCTGGGGCGCACTCTGAAGCGGACATCGTGGTCTGGGGCGACACCTTGGCTCGCTATGTTAGCGCGCCCCTGCTCGTGGAGGTGATTGGTGGGCGGTGGTCGCCTCGCCGTGTCGAATTGAAGGTCCGACAGCTCGACAGTTTTCTCCCCGCAAACGGTTGGGCGCTCTTGGTCCTGGCTGGGGAGATGCCAAATCGATCGGAGCTTGCCAGCGCTTTGGAGGGCCGGCGCGTATTGGCTATCTCGCTCCCTGAGTTGCTTGCCCAGATGGGTCAGGAAGCCTTTGCGGACGTCATTCGCCAGCTACGTAATCAGCGTGTTCATTCGTGACCGAGCTTTCCCCCGATCGCATAAGGATGCTTCTGCGGGCGGTGGATGATGCCGACACGCCGAAAAAGCAAGGGGATCGACTCGAGGATTTGCTCGCTCACATACTCCACAGTGTGCCAGGTGTAAAGGTGATTGCCCGAAACGTCCTCGACGTGCATGGCAGCGGGGAGATCGACGTTGGAGCATTGAATTCCCGGCATCCAGACGGTCTCGTTGACTTTGAACAGATCATTTTGATTGAGTGTAAGAATTGGAAGGGTCGCGTTGGCGCTCCAGAGATCCGGGACTTCGGAGGAAAGCTCAAGGCTCGTGGCCGTAAGTTTGGCATTCTTGCGGCCCGCAAGGGCATCACTGGGGATCCGATTAAGTTGAACGCTGCACAGCATGTCATCGCTGAGGAGCTCCGAGACGGACGCGAGATAGTAGTGGTGACGGCGGAACATCTTTCAAGACTGCACACGGCGGCAGATTTCGTCGAGCTTCTTTTGCGGCTGCGTTCAAGCTTGATCATCACGGGAGGTGCCGCTGATCTGGATTGGTATGCCGATTCGGAGCCGGATAAGACGGATGGTGTGAAGTTGCTCAAAGGCTGGGATGCAGTTCGTGAGGCAATTCGATTTGAGCAGGAGACGGTTGCGCGGTCCATGCTCGAACGAGCGCCGCATCTGAGTGACGCACAGGAGGACGTTACTCAGCTTCTAATCGACGCAAACAACGCGCTCCACGCTCAAATTGCTACTGCGAAAAGTCAAGACGACGTAGATGCCTGGGACGCCGTTCTTGACGCGATGCTCGATCTTGGCGCAGTTGGAGTGGCCATTCTCCATAGCTTGATGGGTTGGAAGCAGGACCAGCATGAGCTAGTTGCATCGGTCCAGCCCTTCGCGCCGAATGTGCGTCACGTAGGTACTGGAACTCGGCTCTTTGAAGATCTGGTTACCTACTACAGCCTTGAAACCGACAACGGTGAGGAGCTCGATCATCGCAGTGCGGCCATGGGTCTGGTGGGCCTCTTGATTGAGGCCCACTGGCGGCTCGCCGAAAATCTACGTGAAGCTGCCGCGCAGGCCGATTGAAAAGACGGATCATCCGGGGCAGGGCGTGATCAGCTCAGGCTGCCGGTCTTTGGCATTGGCCTGCTTGAGTAGACGCATTGGAACACGGCACGGCGATAGCATCTGACCCAAATGTCGAATCAGGCCAATTCGCCCTTGGTGATGCCGGAGCCTCCCCCGTTGTTCCGCGAGGGCAGGGGAGAGGTTCTGAAGCGGCTGAACGAAGCTGTTGGCAGAGGTTCAGACGTAACTTGCAGGCACAAGCCGCATGCATTGGTGCTCAGTGACATCGAGGGTTGTCTCAACTTTGATCCGCGCACCTACGATCACGAGGTTCTAGATGCACTGCGAAGAATGAACGAGGCGGCCAATTGGTCTAACGCACTGCCTTTTCTGACGTTGTGCACCGGACGACAGGCTCCCTTTGTTGATGCCTTTTCGGCTTTCCTCTCAGTGCGACTGCCAATTATCTTTGAGGGTGGCTGTGGATTGTTCTTCCCCACGCAGCCACCAGGAGACAGGCATATCTGGCATCCGCGGCTTAGCTCGGAGAGAGATAGCGAGTACCGACAGCTCGAAGCAGTTGTCATAGAAATCGCCGAAGCAGATGAAGTGCGGCCCTCCTTGGGAAAGGGGCGTCTCCTCACCTTTCATCCCGCTCCAGGACGAAACATAGATGAGCTTTTGAGGCGCTTTTACGAGGGCTTGGCGGAGAAGGAGATCGAGGCGGAAGTGACCCGATCTGCCAATGCAGTAGACATCTCGTTGGCGGGAATTTCGAAGGGTGCCGCTGTGAAATGGCTCTTGGACACCATCCACGATCGCGGCGGACCTAGCTTTGTCTCAGGACAGGTAGTTGGAGTGGGCGATGCTGTCAATGATCTCAGCTTTTTGCGCGTCGTTGGGAAATCGGTCGTGCCAGCGAATGCAGAGCTGACGTTGAAGGAAACCGTCGATGACTGCTCTCCTTATAGTGATGCCAAGGCAGTTGCCGATGTGGCGGTTCAGTCGATCGAAGAGAACCTTGCGGCGGCTTCCGAGTAGGAATGCTGATTTCCCTCGAAGGACTGGCGTACGTTTCTCAGGCGCTCAGCCTGCCTCTCTTTGCGGGCTCACTGTTTTACGCTGCCCGTGAAGTCAGAGAGCTGCGAAAACAGGTGGGCGCTGCAGCTCAGAGCCAGCGTCTACAGGCCACCCATGACTTCTTGGGCATCATCGCGGTAGACGAGGTCAGAAAGACCAGACGGAAATTGTTTACCGAGCACAATCAGCCGCTAGATCCGGCCTCGCTAGCACTAGCCGATCGTGAAAGCGCTGTACGGCTGGCAGTTGCCTATGACCGCGTGGGGCTAATGATCGAGCATGAGCTACTCGATCAGGATGTCGTCTACCTATGGCAAGGGACCGAGGTAGTGAGGCTATGGGATTTGATCGAGCCGCTAGTTGCAGAGGAACGTCAGATTCCGGGCCGGGAGCATTACTGCATGTATTTTGAGCGGATGGCAACGGGATTCGAGGATCGTGCAACGTCGTGAGCGCGACGGGTTCTGGGGAAAAGGCGCCGAGCGATTGGATTGCCTCATGCAAGGCAAGAATCATGGAGCTGGGCGCCGGACTCGAGGAAGTTCTTGCACGGCTGGATGTTCTCATCCGCTGGGGGCAAGAGATGGGTGCTGCAGCGGCCTTGGGACAGCGCCTCCTGGTTATCGGGAATGGCGGCAGTGCGGCCCAGGCAGACCACTTCGCGGCGGAGATGGTTGGGCGGTTTCGCAGGGCCCGCGCTGCGATTTCCGCAATCCACCTACAGGCCCAAGTGCCCACGATCACGGCGCTTGCCAACGATCTCGATTTCCAGCGAGCCAGTGCTCGTGCGCTGCGGGCTCACGGGCGCCCGGGAGATATCCTGCTTTGCCTGAGTACCTCTGGCTCGAGTCGGAACATCGTTGCGGCCGCTCGAGAGGGTCAAGCGATGGGCGTTCGAACGTACGCTCTGACCGGTATGGATGAATCTCCACTTACAAAAGTGGTCGACGACTGCCTGGCATTCGAAGCGGGGGATGTGGCATCCATTCAGGAGCTTCACCTGGTAGCTATTCATGTCCTTTGTGACGCCATCGAGGCTACGGTGACCACCGTTGACAGGGCGTGAGTTTCACGGCTCAGGCAAGGAGTCGGATCGCAGGGGGCCCGAAGACTTTGTCCCGAAATTTGTCCCGGACTTCACCGAACTCAGCCGAACTCTTCGGACTGAGCGCGCCCGTCAGGCAAGAACCGGCTCTGCGGACAGCTTCCGGCCCGACTCATAATCCGTCGGTCGAAGGTTCGAGTCCTTCCCGCCCCACTACTCCGGGAACAACTCGTCTACTGCATTGCGAAATGAGGCTGGGTCGATCGCGGGGAAGCGGTACAGCTCAGGTTCGATCGCCTCGAACTGGGCGCGAGCGTCGGCGGGGTCGACCAGGCCGCTGGCGATCATCTCTTTCACGTCGCGAAGATCCTGCTTGTGCCCGCGCTCAGCCTTTGATAGGGCCTGGGCGACAGGATCGAAATGATGAAAGGAGAGCTTGCCCTCTTTGCGGATCAAGGGGCTTCGATCCTCCCAGCCGGCGGGCAGTGGAATGAAGTCGGATGGTGCCGCGATCTCGACGTTGAGGTTCAACTTCTCCTTGAGTCGGGGTATCTCCCGAAGAAGCTCGTCGCCGTCAGGGATCAGCTTGATGTCCACGTCGATCGTTGTCGCCCGCCAGCCTTCGAGGACGGCCGTTGCACCTCCGGTGAGGTAGACGCGCCCCTCGGCCCGGGCGACCTGTCCGAGCTCTCGCATGAACCGCTCGATGCGAGTCGAGTCGGCTAGCTCGCGCATGCGGCCGCTCGCTCGAAGCTGACGAGCCGGCGGATCAGGGCGTTGTAGGCGGAGTGAGCGGCGTTGCCCTTCTCCCGCGCCAGGAGCAGGTAGAGCTTGTGCTCGGGCGATGCGATCGGCGTTGACAGTTCGATGCCCATCGACTGCAGGCGCGGGGCGCCGATCGACACCAGCAGCGCCTCGGCCGATTCGCGTCCGGCGTCCAGGTCTGCGACGCCTCGCTGTACCAGGCTGGCGCCAGGCAGGGCTTCCAGATTGGGCGAGGACTCGCTCATCCCGTCGAGGTTAGCGACCCTGGCATCGCTGTATCTACCATTGAAGGCGTGCCCGAAGCCCCTGAACTCGACGAGTTCGAATCGCTGGTCGTCGACGCAATCGATCGCCTACCTGGTGAGTTCCAGGAGGTATTGGCGAACGTCGCGGTCGTAGTCTCCGATCTCGGAGCCGAAGCACATGCGTACGGCCAGTACTTCGGAGACGGCGTTGCGGGCGAACGCTATGAGGACCGGATCGTCATCTACCGCGACACGCTGGAGCGCGACTTCGGCCATAACCGTGACCTACTTGCCCGCCAGGTCGAGCGGACCCTGCGTCACGAGCTTGCCCACCACCTCGGCTGGGGTGAGCGAGGAGTGGGGGGCCTGGGCCTTTGACGATCGCTCGATCTCGGTGGACCCGGACCGCCCCTGACCCGGAATAGGGGCCAGGGGCGGGCGGGTTGACTGGGCGCCTGGTGGCGCCTAGTTGTTCTTGGTGATCAGGGCCGGGACAACCGGCGCGCAGGTCTCGATGCTCATCTCTTCACCCCCTTCCCAGTCGCGGTGCTCTGTGGGGAGCGGGCTCGGGCACGCCGCGGCCAGCGCTGCCCCTGCCTGGGGACGAGTCGGCGCGCGGCGGCCCACGCGGGATGTCGCCCCGCTAAGCCGTCCCGGCCTTCTGACCGGCGTCAGTATTCAAAATGTTCCTAGTAATGAAGAAGAGGCTGCCCTGGACGCTACTTCTCCGCATCCCGCCTGTTCGATCACTAGGGTGGAGTACTTGAAAAACATCGAGTGAATGGAGCTGGACGCGTGGCAGCCAAGAAGAAGCGGAAAGCGAAGACAGCGAACAAGGCGGGCAAGTCGAGCAAGCAGGCGAGGCGGCGGATGGCTGCCAAGACGAGGGAGATCGTCGATCCCCGGCTGGCGACGGCTCTAGGCCACCCGCTGCGGGTCCACATCCTCGGTGCCATCGCGCAGCGCGCCCTGAGCCCGGTGGAAGTCGCGCGGGAATGCGGCGAGCCGATCTCGAAGGTCTCCTATCACTTCAGCGTGCTGCGCGATTGCGAATGCATCGAACTGACCGAAGAAGTGCCGAAACGCGGCGCCGTCGAGCACGTCTACCGAGGGACCCAGCGCGCCCTGCTCCGCGATGCGAACTGGAAGCGGCTGCCCAAGTCGGTCCAGGGCGGGGCGACCGGAGTGACGTTGCTCGACCTCTTCAAAAACGCCCTGGGAGCGGTCGAGGCCGGCACGTTCGACGCTCGCGACGATCGCCACCTCAGCTGGTCGGCGCTGACCCTGGACGAGGAGGGGTGGGAGCAGACGATGCTCACGTTGGAGAGAACGCGCGAGGAGATAATGGACCTCGCCACGGAAGCCGCCGAACGGCTGGCGAAAACGGACGGCAAGAGCATCAACGCCAGCTTCGCGCTCGCGGGCTACGAGACGCCCATTCCGAAACCCAAAGCGAAGTGAGCCGGGCGACCCGCTAGCCCGCTACCACGGACGGCGCCGGCGCCGACGCTGCCTCTTCGGCCAGATCGGCGGCCAAGGCCTCGACGACCCCGGGATCGAACTGGGAGCCGGCGCAGCGGCGCAGCTCGGCGAGCGCCTCCTCGGCGCTGGACGCGCTGCGGTAGGGGCGGTTCGAGGTCATCGCGGCGAAGGCCACGGAGACCGCGATGACCCGGGCGCCGAGTGGGATCGCCTCGCCGGCGAGGCGATCGGGGTAGCCGCTGCCGTCGAAGCGCTCGCAGCTCGAGCGCACCAGCCTGGCCACCGGGGCGAGGCCGGGTGCCGCGGCGATCATCCGCTCGCCCTCGACCGGGTGGCTGCGGATCATCGCCGTCTCGGCCTCGTCGAGAGGCGTCTCTTTCGCCAGCACCGACTCCGGCACGGCCAGCAGCCCGACGTCCTGAAGCTCGGCAGCAAGCGCGATGTCGTCGATCTCCTCGCGGCCGAGGCCGAGCCGCCTCGCCAGCGAGATCGCGCGGTAGGTGACGACGCGAAGCCGGTCGCGCAGCTCGGGGCGGCGAGCGCTGAGCGCCGCCATCAGCACCGCGTGAGCCTGGCGCCTGGCTGAGCGGTGCTGGCCCTGCTTGTGTGCGGCGAGGCGCTGCCCCGCGATCTGGAACGCGACCCCGGGGTCGGTCGCGTCGTCGGGGATCGCGACCTCGCCGTAGGCGCGGCCGATCAGGAGCTCTTCGTCGCCGCCCTGGAGCGACGCCGTGGCGGCGAGGACGATCTCCCCGAGCTGGCGTCCGTCCGAGGGCACCAGCACGGCGAGACGGCTTGCGTCGACGCGGTAGGCGCTCCCCCCGAGCGGGGCCACGGCGTCGAGCAACCGTCCCCCGGCCGTATGCAGCAGCTCGTCGCGGGCCGCATATCCGTAGCGGTCGGTGTAGGCCTGCAGGCCGTCGAGCTCGACCAGTACCACCACCCGCTTGTCGCCCGGCGTCGCCAGGGTGGTCCTGATGTCCGCTTCCAGCTTGAGGCGGTTCTCCAGGCCGGTGACCCCATCGCTCAGCGCCTCGCGGTCACGCTCCTCGAGCGCAAGTCGCTGCCTGCGGTTCGTTTCGAGCATCCGTCCGAAGACGGTCACGATCAGCCCGAGCGTCAGCCAGAAGACGACCCCCGTCATGCGCCGGTTGAGGTGGTCGTAGACCAGCAGCGATATCCCCATGACCGCGAAGACGAGCGGCCCGGCCAGGGACCGCCAGCCTCGGGGGCCTATTACGGCGGCGATTTCCAGCCGCAGCCACTCGACGGTCCCCGCCAGGCCGGAGCCAAAAGGCCTCTCCGGCCACTCGACGGCGTTCCGATCGGTTTGCTCAAACGCCTGCACGTCACGTTTATCGGCTCGCCAGGCGGTGTTTGCAAGGGTCGGCGGACGATTGATCGAAACTACGTGCGCTAGTGCAAAGCGTCGCCGAGCGACTCGACGGCGGGCTAGCGGACCCTGCAGTTGCGGACCAGGGTGGTCGTCAGCCGCTGCCCGTTGGAGAAGGAGAAGCTGCCTCTGGCGAAATCGAAGATCGCGCCGGGGAAGCCGGGCGGGGCGGCGCAGCTGGCGCTGAGGAAGCTGCGCGGGCGGCCCGCGTAGCGGTACCGCCGGCCGATCGTCAGCTCGATTTCGGTGACGTAGCCGAGGTCGGAGGCGATCTTGGGGATCCTGGCGGAGAGCACGGTGCCGAAATCGCCTCGCTGCGGGTGGGAGATCCTGAACGGCAGCACGAACGTGAGCCGGACCGGGCTCGTCCCGTATATGTGAAGGAGGATGGCGGGCCGGCCGCCGGCCCTGCCGTTGAAGGCGAGCACCCTGCCCTGCGTGGGGATCGGAGCGAGGCCCGGGAAGTCGACCTTGGCGGCGAAGCGACCGTGGCCGACTAGGGCGTCGCGGCAGAGCGAGAGGGCCGCTTCGGTGCTGGTCTGCTGGAGCGCCGCCACGTCGCAGGTCGGCAGGCCACCGAAGAAGAGCCGGCCGTTTCTGTTGATCGCGATCGAGATGCTGCGTGCCTGGGGGGGACGGCTGCCGTCGACCATGCCGAACGAGCCCTCGATCCGAGCGGTGATCGGGGCGAGCCGGTCGCGCGGCAGCGCTTGCGGGGAGATGCCGCCGTCGAAGGCGAGGCGCAGCTTGCCGCTCTGGGCAAGCTCGCCATACGCCGCCCCGGCGGCGAGGAGGGTCACGGCGGCGAGCGCGATCGGGATGGGAAGTCGTCGCATGGGCTGCCCGAAGTCTAGGCTCGGGCGGTAGGGACCCGGCGCGCCCTGAGATGCCGGCCAAGCCGAGCATCCTCGAGCGCACCCGCGTCCACCCGGCGGAGGCGGAGGCCAGCCGCTGAGAGTCCTGCGGCCGGTCGCGCCCGCGGAAAGGACGAACGCTCCCAAGCAGCGAACCTTCTCCCATGAACTGGGACGAGGCGCTGACGGCCTTCGACCGTGACCTGAGAGCGCGCAGCGCGTCGGAGCGCACACGGCGAGCGTACGGGGTCGACCTGGGGCAGTTCCTCGAGTGGGCGACCGCGGGAGGTCTGGCGCCGGGTGAGGTCCGCCACCGCGACGTGCGCCGCTACGGGGCAGGGTTGTCCGGGGGCGGCGCCGCGCCGGCGACCGTGGCCCGCAAGCTCGCCGCGATCCGCGGCCTCTTCGACTTCCTCGTCCGCACGGAGCGGCTGGGCCAGAACCCCGCCGACCTCGTCTCCAGCCCGAAGCGGGAGCAGAAGCTGCCGCGGGTCCTCTCCGCCGAGCAGCTGCGCTCGCTGCTGGAGCGGATCCCGGCGCGCACGGCGCTGGAGCTGCGCGACCGGGCGATGCTGGAGCTGGCCTACTCCTGCGGGCTGCGCTGCGAGGAGATCGTAAACCTCGACCTCGGCGCGCTCGACTTCGAGACCGAGCAGCTTCGCGTCCTCGGCAAGGGCGGCAAGGAGCGCCTGCTGCCGGTCGGCGAGCCGGCCCAGCGGGCGCTGAGGCGCTACCTGGAGAAGGGCCGCCACGCCCTTGCGACCGACCGTGCCGAGCAGGCGCTCTTCCTCTCCAAGAGCGGCCGCCGCCTCTCCAGCTCCGACGTGACCCGCCGCCTCCACCTCTGGGTTCGCGAGGCGGCGATCGCCGCCGGCGTCTCCCCGCACTCGCTGCGCCACAGCTTCGCCACGCACCTGCTGGAAGGCGGGGCCGACCTGCGCACGATCCAGGAGCTGCTGGGCCACGCGTCGATCTCCACCACGCAGGTCTACACTCGGGTCGACGCCGCTCGCCTTCGCGACGCGTATGCCTCCACCCACCCCCGCGCATGACGCGCAAGAACCTCCCAGCGAACATAGAATCGAGCAAAAGGCCATGGAAACTGGCGTAAAAGAGGTGGAGCTGCGCGATCTCTGGCGCCGCTACAAGGGAGATGGCGACGCGGCGGCGCGGGAGCGCCTGGTGGTCGCCTACTCGCCTATGGTCAAGTTCGTCGCCGGGCGGCTCGGGGCCGGCCTGCCCTCGCACGTCGACGACGCCGACCTGATCTCCTACGGACTGATGGGCCTGATCGGAGCGATCGAGCGCTTCGAGCCCGAGCGCGGGATCAAATTCGAGACCTTCGCGATGACCAGGATCCGCGGCGCGATCATCGACGAGCTGCGCTCGCTGGACTGGGTGCCGCGCTCGGTGCGCTCGCGGGCGCGTGAAATCGAGGCCGCGCAGGCCAAGCTGGAGAACGAGCTTCAGCGGGCGCCGAGCGAGGCGGAGCTGGCGGAGAAGCTCGGGATCGACGAGGAGGAGCTGCAGTCCTCGCTGCTGGAGATCGCCAACTCCTCGGTCTACGCGCTGGACGAGCTGTGGACCGTCTCCGACTCCTCCGGGGACCAGGTCTCGCTGCTCGACACGATCTCCGATCCCCGCGCAGACGACCCCCAGGAGTCGCTCGCCAGCAGCGAGGTCAAGGACCGTCTCACCGAGGCGATCGGCTCGCTGCCCGAGCGCGAGCAGCTGGTGGTCGCCCTCTACTACTACGAGAACCTCACCCTGCGCGAGATCGGCGAGGTGCTTGGCGTCACCGAGTCGCGGGTCTCGCAGCTGCACACCAAGGCAGTGATGCGCTTGAAGTCTGGATTGCAGGCGGTGTAGCTTCCCCCTGTGCCACATAAGGCCGCAGACCGGATTCGCAACGTTGCCCTGATCGGGCACCGGGGCTGCGGCAAGACGAGCCTGCACGAGGCGATGCTGTTCGAGGCTGGCGCGACGAACCGCCTCGGCGCCGTGGCCGACGGCTCGACCGTCTCCGACCACGAGCCCGACGAGCAGGAGCGCGAGATGTCGATCGGCGCCTCGGTCGCCTGCTTCGAGCACGAGGGGCGCAAGATCAACCTGATCGACACCCCGGGGGAGCCGAGCTTCGTCGCCGACGCGATCGCGGCGATGCGGGTCGCCGACGCCGCGGTGGTCGTCGTCAACGGCGTGACGGGGGTCGAGGTCCACACCGAGCGGCTCTGGCGCCGCGCCGACGCCGAGGGGCTGGCCCGCCTCGTCTTCGTCAACATGCTCGACCGCGAGCGGGCCGACTTCCCGCGCGCGCTCGACTCGCTGAAGGCGGCCTTCGGTCCCCACGTCGTCGCCACCGAGATCCCGATCGGCGCCGAGCACGAGGTGCGCGGCGTGATCGACCTGATCGACCTGAAGGCGTTCGTCTACGACGGGCCCGGGCGAGACAGCGCCGAGGAGGTGGAGATCCCCGAGGAGCTGCGCGAGCAGGCCGAGGAGTATCGCGAGAAGCTGATGGACGAGGTCGCCGAGAACTCCGACGAGCTGATGGAGCGCTACCTCGAGGGCGAGGAGATCGCCCACGAGGAGATCGTCACGGTGCTGAAGAGCGGCGTCACCGCCGGGCGCATCTTCCCCGTCACCTGCGGCGTGGCGACGCGCAACCTCGGCACCGGCCGCCTGCTCGAGGCGCTGGTCGAGGACCTGCCCTCGCCGGCGATGCGCGGCGCGGTGGCGGCGAGGGGGACGGGGGAGGAGGAGATCGAGCTCGAGCCCGACGAGGCCGTGTCCCTGGTCGCCTACGTCTTCAAGACGCTCGCCGACCCCTACACGGGCCGCGTCAACCTCTTCCGCGTCTACCGCGGCACGCTGCGCTCCGACTCCCAGGTCGTCAACGTCACCAGGCGCCAGAAGGAGCGGGTCGGGCAGCTGGGGCAACCGCTCGGCAAGGAGCTGGAGCAGGTGTCCGAGCTCGGCGCGGGGGACATCGGCGCGATCGCCAAGCTGAAGGAGACCCGCGCCGGGGACGTGCTCTGCGAGCGCCAGGAGGAGGTCGCCTTCGCGCCGCTCGACCTGCCGGCGCCGGTGATGGCCTTCGCCTACGAACCGAAGTCGCGGGGCGACGAGGAGAAGGCGGCAGCAGCGGTGCGGCGCCTCGCCGAGGAGGACCCGACGCTCGACGTGCACCGCGACGCCCAGACCGGCGAGCAGATCATCGCCGGGCTCACCCGCGACCACGTCGACGTGATCGTCGCGCGGATGAAGCGGCGCTTCGGCGTCGAGGTCGAGCTGCACCCGCCGCGAGTCCCCTACCGGGAGTCGATTCGCAAAGCGGCCGAGGCCCACGCCCGCTACAAGAAGCAGAGCGGGGGGCGGGGGCAGTTCGCCGACTGCAAGATCGAGATCGAGCCGGCCGAGGATGGCGCCGGGCTGGAGTTCGTCAACAAAATCAAGGGCGCGTCGATCCCGGGCAGCTTCATCCCGGCGGTGGAGAAGGGGGTGGTGGAGGCGATGGAGCGCGGGACCGTCGCCGGCTACCCGGTCAAGGACGTGCGGGTGCGGCTCGTCGACGGCAAGCACCACGACGTCGACTCCTCGGAGATGGCCTTCAAGATCGCCGGCGCGATGGCCTTCCGGGAGGCGATGGAGGAGGCCGATCCGGTGCTGCTGGAGCCGATCGTCCGCCTCGCCGTGAGCTGCCCCGACGACGTCGTCGGGGACGTGATCGGCGACCTCAACTCGCGTCGCGGGCACCCGCTGGGGATGGAGCCGAAGGGGTCGATGACCGAGGTCAAGGCGGAGGTGCCGATGGCCGAGGTGCTCGACTACGCCCCCGACCTGCGCTCGATCAGCGGCGGCAGGGCGGACTTCTCGATGGAGTTCGATCGCTACGAGGAGGTGCCGGCCCATCTGGCCGCCAAGGTCGTTGCGGCGGGGGACGGGGCCAAAGTCAGCGCGTAGTAGGTTGGGGTCGTGGCGAGCCCAGGGGAGACCAGCGAGCCCGCGATCGTCGGCGAGCCGGTCGGCTGACCTTGGAGAAGCTTGTCGTCAATGTCGACGGCGGCGCCCGCGGCAACCCAGGCCCGGCGGCGATCGCCGCGGTGGTCCAGGACTCCGGCGGCGAGGTGATCGAGGAGCGGGGCGAGCGGATTGGCAGCGCGACCAACAACGTCGCCGAGTACAGGGCGCTGCTGCTCGGCATCGAGCGGGCGGCGGCACTGGGGGCGAGCGAGGTCGAGCTGGTCGGTGACTCCGAGCTGATCGTCCGCCAGGTGAAGGGCGAGTACAAGGTCAAGGACGCGACCCTGCGCGAGCTGCACGCCCAGGTCAAGGGCGCCCTCGGGGCCTTCGAGCGCTGGTCGATTCGCCACGTCCGCCGTGAGCAGAACGCCGAGGCCGACCGCCTCGTC
>Ga0137371_10001144_pt1 | contig 20915 bp, 18 predicted proteins | sample SagtaG_7_FD_104919 | JGI IMG/M metagenome (GOLD analysis project Ga0137371, IMG submission 104919) | Vadose zone soil microbial communities from Sagehorn Ranch, Mendocino, California, USA - Sage1_R_40_16 metaG | ecosystem: Environmental > Terrestrial > Soil > Vadose zone | place: USA...
GACCGTCCGCGGGGTCGGCTACCGCATGGCCGCCGCCGGTGGCTAGCTGGCTGTGGCCGGCCGCGCGGTCGGCGCCGATGAAGGCGGCGCTGACCGCGGCGGCGGCGGTGGCGATCGTGCTGGCACCGGCGGCGGTAGGGCTGCTGGACGCGGAGCGGCGCTGGCTCGACGACGGCTTGATGACCGTCGAGCGCGCCGACGCGCTGCGCATCGCCTCGCTGGTGCGCGACGGCGAGCTGCCGCGGGACCTGCCGCTGAGCTCGGGCGTGTCCCACACGCAGGTGGTGGACGACTGGGGGACGGTGGTGGCCGCCAGCCCGGGGCTGGCTGGAGCCCGGGCGCTGCCGCAAGGGCGGCCGAGCCGGACCGATCCGAGCGTGTGGGTCGCCCGCCTGGCGCGCCTGCCGGACGGGGTGGGCGCAGGCGCCGCGGCGGCCGGCCCCGGGGAGCCGTCGCGCCAGGACGCTGGCCCGTACCTGCTGGTGACCACCCACGCTGGCACGCCGCGGGGGGCGTGGACCGTGCACGTGCTCGGCCCACTGGGCGGCGCCGAGGCGCCGCTGTCCGGTATGCGGACCGGCGTCGGGTTCGGCCTGCCGGCCTTCGCCGTGCTGGTGGGGTCGATGGCCTGGCTGCTGACCAGCAGGTCGCTGCTGCCGGTGGAGGCGGTCCGGGCGGAGACCGCCGAGATCGTCCGCCGCCGCCTCGGCCGGCGGCTGGAGGGCAAGCTCGCCCAGGGCGACACCGCCCGGCTGGCGGGCACCATGAACGAGCTGCTGGACCGGCTGGACGCCTCGGCGGTGCGCCAGCGCCACTTCGTGGCCGACGCGTCCCACGAGCTGCGCAGCCCCCTGGCGACCATCCAGACCCAGCTCGAGGTCGCGCTCGCCCACCCCGGCGCGACGGACTGGGAGGGCACCGCGCGCGAGATCGCGCGGGAGACCGGCAGGATGCAGCGCGTGGTCGAGGACATGCTGTTGCTGGCGCAGATGGACGAGGATGCCGTGCCGCCGCGGCGGGAGCAGGTCGACCTGGACGAGCTGGTGCTCACCGAGGCCAGGCGGCTGCACGACCGTGGCCGCGTGGCCGTGGACGCCAGCCAGGTCTCCGGCGCGCGGGTCAGCGGCGACCGCGACCAGCTCTCGCGGGTGGTGCGCAACCTGGTCGCCAACGCCGAGCGCCACGCCGCCGGCGAGGTGTGCCTGGAGCTTCGCACCCTCGACGGCGAGGCCGAGCTGGTGGTGGCCGACGACGGGCCGGGGATCCCGGCGGCCGACCGCGAGCGCGTCTTCGAGCGCTTCACTAGGCTGGACGAGGCACGCGGCCGCGACCGCGGCGGGGCGGGGCTCGGCCTGGCGATCGCCCGCCAGGTGGTGCGGGCGCACGGCGGCGCGATCTGGGTCGCGGGCGGGGACGGGGACGCCGGCGCCAGGCTGGTGGTGCGCCTCCCCCGCGGCTGAGGGTCCTCTTACTGTCGCTTAGCGTCGTCTCATGCGGACGATGGCAAGGTCGTCGCGTGCCCGCCGCCAGCCGCGCCGAACCCCCCTACCGCCGCGGCTGGCGCGTGCTCGTCGGCGGCCGTGTCCACGTCCCCCCCGTGGCGCGGCCGCCGGCGGCACCGCTGGGGTCCGGGGCAGGCGCCGCCCCGGCCGGACCACCCGGGTCGGGATGGCGGGCAGGGTCGTCGGGGAGCCGGTCCGGCTCCCCGACGGCGTTCAGTACCGGCCGCCCTGCTGGTCGCGGGGGCCGCCGCTGGGGCCGTAGGGAGCCGAGTCCAGCCAGGCGCCGGCCCGCCCGGACACTCTGGCCAGCTCCGCGGCCAGGCGGCGCTTGGCCCTGGTCAGCGGGTCGTGGGCCTGCATGTGGGCGAGCGCCGCCCCGGCCGCGTCGCGGTTGTGCACGGCGGCGACCCGCCGCTGGGCGGCGAACTCGTCGATCGCCGCCGCCGCGCCGGCCCCCTCCCCGGCTCCCAGCGCGGCCTCGACCGCGGCGGCCGCGGCGGTGGCGTCGACGAACCCCGAGTTCATCCCGCGGGCGCCGAACGGGGCGAACAGGTGCGCCGCCTCCCCGACCAGCAGGACGCGCCGCGCCGGATCGGCGAGATCGGAGGCGACCACCTGGAGAAACTGGTACGTCGAGACCCACCGCACCCGGTCGGGGTAGCGGGCGGGCATGACCTGCCCGAGCCACCGGCGGACGCCCTCCGGGTCGCTGAAGCGCTCGGGGTCGTCGCGCTGGTGGCACTGCAGGTCGACCCGCCAGTGGCCGGCGAAGGGCACCAGCAGGACGTTGCGCCGTCCCACCGCGGGATGGCCATAGTAGAAGCGGCGCTCCAGCGGCAGCGGGTCGTCGGGGCATTCCTCCACGTCGACGATCACGAACGAGTTCCGCGAGCGGCTGCCCTCCAGCGTGACGCCGATCTCCCGCCGCACCGCCGAACGCGCCCCGTCCGCACCGATCACGTACGGTGCCCGGAGGCGGTCGCCGGGGGCGGTGGTCAGCTCGACACCGTCCGGGGTCGCCTGCACGCCGGTCACGGCGGCGTCCCACAGAAACTCCACCCCGGCGGCTTTGCACGCGTCCTGCAGCAACCGCTCGGTGACGACCTGCGGCAGGTTGGTGGAATGCGGCAGTGCCGCGGGGTCGCCGGGAGGGTAGGTGCGCGCGTAGACCTCGCGGTTGCCCCAAAAGGTCCGCTTGGTCGACCAGACCAGGCCCTCGGCGGCCAGCTCCCAGCCGAGGCCCGGGCGGATTGCCTCCAGCAGCTCCAGCGACTCGCGGTGCACGAAGATCGCGCGGCTGCCCGGCCGCGGCCGGTCCTGGGGGTCGGCCTCGACCACGGTCGCCGGCAGGCCGCGAGCCCGCAGCGCCAGCGCGGCGGCCAGCCCCACGGGGCCAGCCCCGACGACGAGCACCGGCTGGCCGCTCACCAGGTCAACCTCCCCCCACCCGCGTCGCGGAAGGACCACATGTCGACATAAAGACTAGGCTATCCATAGAACGATCGCCAAGGCTACTGTCTACCGTCGCCGTCGGAAGCCGATGGCCGCCGCCCGGCTGCGCGTGGGCCGGCGGGGCTCATCCGGAGAAGCTCGTGGTGTGGAAGCGGGCCAGCTCGGCCAGCTCCGGGGACTGCTCGGCCAGCACCTGGCGGACGCGCACCAGCGCCAGCGGGCCGAGGCCGTTGTAGTCCTCGGCGAAGATCCTGCGGGCCTCGGCGCGCGGCCACGGCTGCGGCAGCAGCTCGGGCGGCAGGTCGGGATCGAGGTTGGGGAAGTTCCGCCACTCGTGCATGACGGCGGTCCGCGCCACCAGCGCCTCGGACGAGCCGACCTCGCCGGCGCCGATGCGCTCCAGCAGCGGCCCGTACCTGCCCACGAACTCCTGGTAGCGCCGGCGCAGCCCGCCCAGGTCCCAGGCGGCGAGCGGGTCGCCGCTGAGCGGGCTGCCAGGGGCGACCACCGCGGTCATCACCGTGGCCATGCCGATCTCCAGCTCCTTGAGCGCGGCGGTGACGGCCGCCGCCTCGTCGCCGGCGGTCACCCAGACGCCGTCGTACAGCGGCGCGAACCCGAGCCAGCGCAGTCGCGAGCGCAGCGCGTGGCGGAGGTCGCGCTGCTCCTCGGGGATGGAGAACGCCGCCACCGTCCACTGCCCCGACCAGGAGCGCGAGCTGGTCCCGAAGGAGAAGATCCGGCGGGCGCCGTCGGCGATCACCGCGGCGGCGCGCCCGGTGAGCCCGTAGTAGGTGCGCCGGCCGACCTTGGAGGACTCCAGCAGCCCGCGGCGCGCCAGCCGGCTGAGGGCAGCCCTGGCGCCCACCGGCGTGACCCCGAACTCCGCCAGCAGCCGCACCAGCGCGGCCGAGGGGAGGTGCTCCCGGCGTCCGAACCAGTAGTCCTCCAGCAGCGTGATCAGCAGGTGCTGGGGTTGCGCCCCGGCCTGCATCCGCGGCAGGTGGACCCGCTCGGAGGCCCGCCCTCCCTGCTGGGGACCCGCGTGCAAGTCAGTCATGGCCAGGCTTGAGTCTACCGGTGCACGCGCCGACAAGATCGACGGCACAGCCCGTCTTCCCTTAGTGTGCGCGCAGAAGACAAACGCAAAGGAAAGGCACGGCCGATGATGAACGACACATACCCGGTCGAGTACTCGGTCGACTACCCCGAGCGGTCGCTGGACCGTCTGACCACAGCCTTCCGGCTGATCGTGGCGATCCCGATCCTGATCGTGCTCGCGGTGGTCTCCGGTGGAGCCTGGTCCGCCTCCAACAACGGCGGCGGCGGCAGGACCGCCGCAGCGGGCGGCCTGCTGTTCCTGGGGCCGCTGCTGCTGATCCTGTTCCGCCAGAAGTACCCGCGCTGGTGGTTCAACTGGAACCTCGAGCTGCTGCGCATCAGCAACCGGGTCGCCGTCTATCTCGCGCTGATGGACGACCGCTACCCGTCGACCGACGAGCAGCAGGCGGTCCACCTGGAGATCCCCTATCCCGACGCCCGGCTCCTGAACCGCTGGCTGCCGCTGGTCAAGTGGCTGCTCGCCATCCCCCACTACATCGTGCTGGTCTTCCTGGACATCGGCGTGCTGGTCGCGGTGGTGGTGGCCTGGTTCGCGATCCTGTTCACCGGCAGGTACCCCCGCGGGCTGTTCGACTTCGTGGAGGGCGTGTACCGGTGGCACAACCGGGTCATCGGCTATGCGCTCATCCTGGTCACCGACCGGTACCCCCCGTTCCGCCTACAGCCGTGACCCAGCCGGACCACGCGCCCATCGGCGAGCTGCGCGGGCAGGCCTACGTCGAGCTGCTGGAGCCGCTGTGGTCCTACCTGGTGGTGTCCGAGGAGCCCGTGCCTGGCGAGGTGATCTTCACCTTCGGCTGCGGGGACCTGCGCGTGCCGCAGCGGGCCGCCAACCTCCAGCTCGACGGCTGGGCATCGCGCGTCCTTGTCAGCGGCGGCGCCGGCTGTCGCGCGGCCCAGCTGTTCGCGGCCAGCGAGGCGGAGGTGTTCGCCAGGCACCTCCGCTGGCTGGGCGTGCCCTCCGCGGCGATCGTGACCGAGGACCGGGCCAGCAACACCGGCGAGAACGTCAGGTTCGGCATGCGGGCGCTGGCGCGGGCGGGCGTGCGAGCGCGGCGCGCCCTGCTGGTGGCCAAGCCGTTCTGCATGCGCCGCTGCGCCGCCACCTTCCGGCTGTGGCATCCACGGGTCGAGACCATCTGCTGCCCGCCAGCGGGCCAGATGCCCGATTTCGCCGAGGGCACACGGCCGGCCTTCGCCGCCCGCCTGGTGGCCGAGCTGGAGCGGCTGGAACGCTACCCGCGGCTCGGCTACATCGCCCCCGAGCCGCGGCCCGTGCCGCGGCGGGTGACCCGAGCCGCCGCGGAGGTCCGCCGGCTGCTCGGCACCGTCGGCGTGGGACGCATACTCCGCGTTGGTGGCGTCGCCGAGGGGCTGGGCCAGCTCGCGCCCGTCCCCGCCCACTGACGAGGCGCCGGGCTCAGTGGTGCTGCCCGACCGCCCGAACCACCGGCTCGCCGCCCCTGGAGGAGGGCAGCGGCTGGCTGATCCGCTCGCGCAGGGGGATCCGCAGCTCGAAGCGGGCGCCGCCGGCGTGGTGCGCGTCGGTGAGCACCAGCTCGGCGCCCTGAGCCTCGGCGAGCTGCTTGGCGATGTAGAGGCCGAGCCCCAGCCCGCTGCGGCCGTTGCCGAGCTGCGTGAACCGCTCGAAGATGCGCCCGCGCTCCTCCGGGACGATCCCGGCGCCGTCGTCCTCGACGGCCAGCACCGCATTGACGCCGTTGCGCTCGGCGATCAGCCGCACCAGGCGCTCGTCCGGCGAGTACTTGCAGGCGTTGTCGAGCAGGTTGCCGAGGATCTGCAGGATCGCGTCGGGCGCGACCCGCACCGGCAGGCTGCCGTCGCACTCCACCCGGATGGGATGGTCGCGGTGGCCCGCCTGCGCTTCGGTCGCCGCCTGGAAGACCAGCTCGGCCGCGTCCGCCTCGACCAGCTCGGCGCCGCTGGAGGGGTACTCGGCCTCGCCGCGGTCGAAGCGGGCGGCCAGCAGCAGCTGCTCGATCAGGCTCCGCAGCCGGCGGGCCTGGCGGTCGCCCATCTCCAGCATCTCCTGCCGCTCGTCGGGGCTGAGCAGCGCGCCGCTGGAGAGCAGCCGCAGCACGCCGAGCACGGTCGCCAGCGGGTTGCGCAGTTCGTGGGAGACCATCGCGAGCAGGTCGTCCTTCATCCTGTCGGTCTGCTGGAGCTTGCGCGTCACCTCCTGCTGCTGGACGCGCAGGTCGTGCTCCTGGCGGCGCAGCTCCCCCTGGCGGCGGGCCTGCTCTTCGGCCTCGCTGCGCCCGACGTTGGCGCGGACCTCGCTGCGCAGCAGGACGTAGGTGCCGATCGTCGGGAGCCCCAGCGCCAGCAGCAGGACGCCGATCCGCTCGGCCGACAGCACCACCACCAGGACCACCGCCTGGGTCATCACCACCTTGCCGAGCGACAGCAGCAGCAGGCGGCGCGGACCGAACGGGATCGCGTCGTCGAGATGGACCTTGGCGGCGAACAGGGCGGCCTTGACGCTCACGAAGACCGCCGTTCCGATCAGGATCGCTCCCAGGGTGGCGACGTTGGGCGGCCGCACGCCGCCGAGCCCCATCCACGTGGCGGCGCCGGCGGCGATGCCGATGGTGTGCATCGCCGCGTTGAACCCGATCGTGCGGACCGGCTTCCGCGCCATCAGATCGCCCACCAGCAGGGCGGCGGCCTGGAGCAGGACGGCGTCCCCGACCCCGGCGTAGAGCATCAGCGCGAAGGCGAACGGCGAGTTGATCAGGACCCTCGGTCCGCCCGGACCGCTCAGCGGGATGGCGAAGAACTGGCCGACGAACAGGAACGCGACCAGGGTCACCAGGACCGGCCACTCGGCGCGGGCGCGCTCGACGTCGACCATGGTCGCGAGCAGGACGAGAAGAGCGAGGCCGACCGTCGTCACGACGATCTGGTACGTTCTGAGCCTGCCCGCCATCTTGCTAGTCTCGCTCGCAGACGGTTGCAGAAGCAAACGCGCCCAAGGCGGCAAAGAAAATATCTCAGCACACTTCGCCGCTTGTGCTGAGTATTTTCTACCCTGTCTATGTAGCTTTAGGAAAGCGCCAAACCCATCGCTCGGATCAGCGGAATTGTGCCGCTTCGTCTGGGGGCGGGCGTCAGAAAGCCGTCAGGCGCCGGCGGGGCCGGCCGGAGCGGGCATCAGGAGGGCCATTGGCGGAGCACTCCGCCGGCCGCGCCCGCGCCGAGCAGGATGAGGACGGCGCCCGCCAGCAGGCCGACCTGGTTGCCGTCGACCGCCAGCGGCAGCGACACCTCGCCGGCCGCGTGGGCGAGCCAGCCGATGCCGAGCGCGCCCAGTCCGAGCCCGGCCCGGAACAGCATCTGCACGCCACCCATCACCCTGCCGCGCACCCGGTTGTCGGCCTGCTCCTGCGCCATGGTCAGCGCCAGCACGATGGCGATGGCGAACGCCGTCCCGAAGATCACCGCGGCCACGAACGCCATCCACAGCACCGGCGCGATCGCCATCAGCCCGAGCACCAGGCCGCAGGCGACCACGGCGGCCAGGAACTCGCGTGGCCGGCGGCCGCCCGGCAGCAGGCGCACCACGCCGAGCCCGAGCGCCATGCCCGCGCCCCAGAGGGCGGCCAGCCAGCCGAAGGCGGCGTCCGAGCCGCCGAGCGTCTGGTGCACGTAGCCGATGCCGACAGCGAACAGCACCCCGCCGCCGAACATCGACACCACCAGGCCGTAGGAGAGCGAGCGCAGCGCCGGGTGGCGAACGATGTAGCGCACGCCCTCCAGCAGGTCCCGGAACAGTTGCAGCTCGCCGTCCCGCGCCCCCCTGCCCAAGGGAAGTCGGGCGTTCACCGCCGCGGAGAACAGGAAGGTGGCGGAGTCGAAGACGAAGGCGAGCGCAGTGGGGTGCGACCGGAACCAGGAGGGGAGGGGCAGGTAGGCGGGCGCGACCCGCAGGCCGCCGAACAACGCCGCCGCGACCGGGATGGAGCCGTAGGACGCCGCCAGCATCAGGCCGTTGGCCTGCTCCAGCTTCCGCGCGGGCACCAGGCCGGGGATGCTGGCGTCGCGCGACGGCAGGAAGAACAGCGAGACGCACTCGTGCACGAAGGCCAGCACGTACAGGCCGACGATTCCCATGAAGGGGACCAGCAGGATGAGGACCGCGCGGACCAGGTCGGCGGCGACCATGATGGTGCGGCGCGACACCCGGTCGGCCAGCACGCCACCGAGCGGCGCCGCGAAGATCGGCGGAACCAGCCGCAGGACCAGCACCACGGCGATGGCGGCCTGGTCGCCGTTGGTCAGCGCGAAGGCCGCGGCGATGAACGCCAGGGTGGCGACCCAGTCGCCGAGCGAGGAGACCGACTGGCCGATGAGCAGCCGCCGGAACCCGTAGGCTCCAAGCAGCGACCCGGCCGGTGCTCCCCCCGCCGGCCGGGCCTGCACCCGCTCCTCCGCCACCCGCGCGCTCATGCCCGGGCCAACGATTGGCCTACGGATCGTATTCCAAGTCGATCTTCGAGCTGTGAACTATTTTGTCCGCGCGGCGGAGGCGACGCCGGGCGGACCGCGTCACCTCATTGCCACCGGGCCCGCGGGGCCGGGTGCCGCGGGCCGGCAGTGGGCGTCAGCCGATCGGAGTGGACTGGGTGCCGACGGACTGGTTCAGGTGGAGCTGGACCAGGTAGGCGCTGGCGGCCTGGAGGTGCGAGGAGGACGCGGCGGCGGCGGCTTCGGGATCGTGGGCCTCCAGGGCGGCCAGCACGCGCTCGTGCTCCTCGACCACGGCGCTGGCGCGGTCCGGGTTGGCGAACGCCTCGGCACTGAACCGCCGCACGAAGTCGCTCAGGTCCTTGGCGAGCCGGAACAGGGTGTCGTTGCCGGCGGCGCGGTAGATGACGTCGTGGAAGGCGATGTTGGCGCTGACCATCAGATCGGTCCGCTCCTTGGCGACCGCGTCGCGCATCGACTGCAGGATCACCCGGAGCTGGCGCAGCTCGTCGTCGGTGATGCGCTGGGCGGCCAGGCGCACGGCCAGCGACTCCAGCGCCTCGCGCACCAGGTAGACCTCGCTGACCTCGTGCGGCTGCGGCGCGTGCACGACCAGGCCGCGCACCGGGTCGCCGAGGACCAGCTTCTCGGCGGTGAGGCGCTTGAGCGCCTCACGGACCGGGGTCCGGCTCACCCCGAACTGCTCGCCGAGGTGGATCTCCACCAGGCGGGTCCCGGGCGGCAGCTCACCCGAGAGGATCATCTGGCGGAGCTGCCGGTAGACTCGCTCGCTGCTGGGAAGCCCGTCGCTCCAGGTCCCGCTCGAGCGCCTGCCACTGCCGCCGGCGCTCTTGCTGTTGCGGCTGCTCGACCGCATGATCGTCTCCCTCTTGGGTAGCGGTCTGCTGGTGTCGGGCCCGCCAGTCGGCGACGGCCCGGACTCGGGGACGCAATCTGGGTATTCGGAAGCATACCAGTGGCTGACCCGATCCGCGCTTTCCAGGCAACTTACGCTTCCATCAGCATCCAGCACTGATCGGACAGCACGTCACTGTACTCCGCGGCGCGGTACGCGTTGCCCCGCCCGCCACGAGAATACTCCTGCATACACCGATTCCGTGGGAGGCTGGGAAACGCCACGGTCCCGAGCGGGGCCGAGGCTGGAGCGTTCCGTGGAGATTGGGAAACGCCACGGTCGAAGCCGGGACGAGGCTGGAGCGCGGCTTTCAGGCGGTGGCGGCGACCACCGGGCCGGGGTCGAGGAGGCGGGCGGGGACGAAGACCTCGCCGTCGAGGATGTGACGGGCGGTGCGGCCGACGCTCACCCCGGTCACGACCGGGACCGGGCCGGCGCCCTCGGCGCGGACGCGGACGTCCATGACCCCGTAGGGATGGGCGATCCGCAGCCGGCCCGACCCGCCGGCCCGCCGCACGACCTGGTGGACGACGGTGCCCTCGATCCGGGCGGCCGCGCCGGTGCAGATCGCGCCGGTGACCATGTAGGAGCGGTGGGCGGTCTGCATCGACATCAGCCGCCCGCAGAGGTCCATGCCGTCGGCCGCGATGGTCTCGCCGAGGCTGGTGCGGTACTCGCCCGGCGGCGCCACCATCCCCACCTTGGGCAGCCCCGGGCTCTTGACGGTCGCCTCGGCCGCCCCCGCGACGATCCCGAGCCACTCGGCGACGATCCCCCGGACCTCCTCCAGCGCCCCGGTCACGTCCGTGCGCCGCTCGATCTCGGCCGGCGACTCGGTGCCGCGCATGCCCAGCTCCGAGGCGGGAACGAACACCACCGGGTTGGCGGCGTCGACCACCGAGACGCGGATCTCACGGCCGTCGGCCAGCTTCACCTGGTCGTTTGGCCGCCCGGTCGGCAGCAGCGAGCCGGTCACCGAGCCGCCGGGTTCCACGAACTCCAGATCGATCCGCGCGCCGGTGCCTGGGACTCCCGGGATCGCGTAGTCGCCCTCCACCACGGCGCGGCCGTCGCGGACCGGCACCTCGGCGATGATCAGCTTGCTGGTGTTGGTGTTGTGGATGCGCACGGTGGTCACGCCCTCGCGCGCGGCCACCAGCCCGTGGTCGACGGCGAAGGGCCCGACGGCCGAGGAGAGGTTGCCGCAGTTGCCGCCCCAGTCCACCAGCGGCGTGCCGACGCTCACCTGCGCGAAGGTGTAGTCGACATCGGCGTCCGGGCGGCTCGGCGGCGCGATCATCGCCGCCTTGCTGGTCTGCGACGTAGCCCCGCCGAGCCCGCTGATCTGGCGCACGTCAGGGCTGCCGAACACGTTCAGCAGCAGCGCCTCGACGGCGCCGCGGTCGGGCGGCAGGTCCTCCATGTGGAAGAAGACGCCGCGGCTGGTGCCGCCGCGCAGGATCGAGCAACGCAGGCGCCGGGTGTCAGGCATCGCGTATCGCCTCCATGGTCTGGGGTGCGTAGCGTTCGGCGAGCGCCTCCAGGGTCGTGGGAGCCTCCACGAACACCAGGTCGGCGCCGGCTTCGGCGTAGGCGCCCGCACGCTCGAAGGCGCGCACGGCGCGGCGGGCGTTGAGCGCGTTGCCGTAGCCGGCGCGCAGGTTGGAGCCTGGCGATGGCACCTCGGACCCTCCGTGCTGCTCCGCAGCGGCGCCGGGCCTGGCCAGGGTGGCTTCACCAGCCAGGCCCGAGCGCCCGCCACGTCCGGTGGCTCAGGAATTCGTCAGCTTGGCGCCGGGCTGGTAGTCGCGCAGGACCTGGTTCGGCTGCACGCGCTCCACCACCTCTGGCGGGACCCGGCACTTCTGCGGGAAGTGCTCGGGTGGCGCCGGCAGGGTGCAGTCGAAGATGAGCTTGGTCTCCATCGGGCCCTTCTCCTCCCGGTGGAAGCCGTAGGTCACCGGGTTCAGGTGGCCTCCCAGGAAGTTGGGCATGATCACCAGGTCGCGGTCGGCCTGGAAGCGCGTGGTCATGGCCCACAGCACCTGGTCCTGGTTGAAGACGTCGATGTCCTCGTCCACCACCCAGATGTGCTTGAGGATCGGGTCCACCGCGAAGGCCGCGCAGGCGGCGATCTTCGGCTCGCCGTCGACCTTCTTCTTCATGCTGATGAACAGCGCGCTGCGGATGCCGTACAGCGGCAGGTTGACCGCGTTGACGGTGGGCATCGCCTCGCGGACGCGCCGGTAGATGCTGCCCATCCGCGGCAGCGCGCCGAGCACCAGGTGCTCGCTGTGGGCGTTGAACACGTCCACGTAGATGGGGTCGTGGCGCATGGTGATGGCGGTGACCTGGACCCACGGCATCGGCCCGATGCGCGTGTAGTACAGCGGGTACTCGCCGAAGGGGCCCTCGTGCTCGACCTTGGAGGGGTCGGTGTCGACGATGCCCTCGATGACGATCTCGGCGCGGGCCGGCACCTGGAGGTCGACGGTCTTGCACTTGACCACCTCGACCGACTCGCCGAGCAGGCCGCCCATGGCCTCCAGCTCGCCGCCGATGCCGGGCAGCTTGGAGACGGCGCCCATCAGCATCGCCGGGTGGTACCCGATCACCAGCGCGACCTCCATCTTGCGGCCCTGGTCGCGCAGGTTCCGCAGGATGTACGAGGTGTGGTGGGCGGGGTTGGTCATGAAGCCGACCTGCTTGGAGCCCTGCACCTGGTGGCGGAAGATGCCGGCGTTGAGGCGGCCGCTGTCGGGGTCGCGCGAGATGGTGGCCGCCGAGGTGATGTACTTGCCGGCGTCCAGCTCCTGGTGGACCAGGAACGGCAGCTCGCCGATGTCGACGTCGTCGCCGGTGAGCACCACCTCGTGGACCGGCGCCCGCTCGGAGCTGACCTCGGTGGTGGGGATGCCGTTGCCCTCGCGCTTGGCGTACTCCTCGACCATGCCGTGGACGTCGCTGCCGATGGCCATCGCGATGCGGTCGTAGGCGCCGTGCAGGTTCAGCAGCAGCGGGATGCGGGAGCCCTTGATGTTCTTGAACAGGACCGCCGGGAACCCGGGGTAGTTGGGGTCGTTGGAGATCTTGTCGACGATCGCGGTCGCCTCGAACTCCGGGTCGATCTCGTCCTCGACGATCTTGAGCTGCTCGGGATGCTTGGCGAGCAACTGGTCGAGATAGGTGCGGAGGTCCTGTGGCATGAGCATCGCTCCTTGTCGGGACTAGAGCACGATCACGCCGGCGGTGATGGCGACGGCGCCGACCACGATCCGCCAGGTGAGCCGTTCGGTATTGCGCAGCATCAGATCAGCAGGTAGCACGGGACCGTGATCGCCAGGCCGATCACCACCGCGACGTCGCTGCGGCCCTTGCGCGCGAAGCCCAGCTTCAGCAGGACCGGGTTGAGGCCGAAGCAGATCGCGGTCATCAGCGCCAAGACCTTCCCGTGCACGTCGAGCGGTCGTTCCTCTCGTCTCGTCACACGTCCGTATGCAGTTGTATTCTAAGGACCCGCCAACGACCGGCGCAAGCCGTCAGGGCACTGTTGTATACGGTAGTGGCCCGAGGAGTGCGAAGGCATGATCATCCAGCAGCAGCTCGTCATCCGCGCGCCGACCGAACGGGTCTGGCAGTTCACCATGGACCTGCCGGGCATCGCTCGCTGCGTGCCCGGGTTCGAGGGCATCGACCAGCTCGACGAGGACACCTACGTCGGCTCCGTGCGGGCGCACGTCGGGCCGGTCGCGGTGCGGCTGGCCGGCAGGGTCTGGATCGCCGAGCGCAACCGCGACGCGCTGCTGGCGAGGATGAACGTGGAGGCCGCCGACCGCCGCATCCGCGGAGCGGTCAACGCCAAGATGTCGATGCGGCTGGAGTCGGGCGGCGACGGCACCACCGCGATGGCGGTCCATACCGACGCCGCTATCCTCGGCAAGCTCGGTGAGTTCGGCCAGGCGGTGGTGCACCGCAAGGCCAGCCAGATCATGGAGCAGTTCGCCCGCAACGTCTCCACGGAGCTCCGCGCCCCGTGAGCCCCCCGACGCCGCGGCCCGCGCGGCCCGCGCCCGACCCACCCGGAGGGTGGTGGCCATGCTCGAGCTGAACGGCATCCGCCTGCGCAACCGCCTGGTCACCTCGGCGAGCCTGCTCGGCTACGGCGCCTCGCCGCGGCGGCTGATCCTCTACGGACTGAGCCCGATCGCGCAGTGGGTGCCGCTGGAGCGCTTCGGCGCCGTGACCACCCGCACCGTCACCACGCAGCCCCGCGAGGGCCACTTCACCCTGCGCGAGGACTGGAGGGCCCGCGAGTACCCGGAGCTGCTGCGGCGCTACTCGGGGGCGCTGCGCCGGGTCGACGCCGGCTGGATCAACGCCTTCGGCTGGTGCAACATCGGCATCGAGCGCTACTTCGCCGAGTACTTTCCGCGCACCCACCACCTGAACCGGATCGTCTCGCTGGGCGGCTTCTCGGCGGACGAGTTCTGCGAGCTGGTCGAGACGGTCAACCAGCGGGCCCCGGCCGGCGCGGTCGCGGCGGTGGAGTTCAACGTCTCCTGCCACAACGTGAACTTCCCGTTCGAGGACATCCTCGACGAGGTGCTGCGGCGCGCGATCCCTGCCAGCCGCCACCCGGTGATCGTCAAGCTCTCCCCCGACACCGACTACCTGGCCGCGGCCAAGGTGGCGGAGCGCAACGGCGCCGCCGCGGTGACCGCCATCAACGCGGTCAAGGCGCTGCGGCTGGACCCGCGCACCGGGGAACCGTTGCTGAAGAACCGGTTCGGCAGCCTTTCGGGGCGGGCCATCAAGCCCATCGGGCTGCGGGTGGTCGCCGAGCTGCGCGACGCCGGGCTGCGGGTGCCGATCATCGCCACGGCGGGCATCCGCACCTTCGACGACTGCCGCGAGTTCCTCTGGGCGGGCGCCGACGCCGTCAGCCTGGGCAGCGAGGCATGGCTGGCCCCGCTGCCGGGCTACGCGCTGGGCCCAGCGCGCGGCGCCCGCATCCGGCGCCTGATCCGCCAGGTCGAGCGCTCCGAGGGCTCCCCGCCGTTCCGGCAGCGCGCCCAGACGCCCCCAACTGGCCAAGGGGGGAGCTTGCCTCCCCCCGCCGCCCTGAAGGAGCACCCCCGCTACGCCGAGGGGGGAGCCTCGAGGGGGGAGCGAAGCTCCCCCCTCGAAGACCTGGCGGAGGCGGCGGTGCTGCGGGGGAGGTTCCAGCTCCGCTCCGGCGGGACCAGCGACTACTACATCGACAAGTACCAGTTCGGCACCAGGCCGGCGCTGCTGCGGCGGGTCGCCGAAGCGCTGGCGGACGAGCTGCCGGAGGACACCCAGTACGTGGCCGGGACCGCGCTGGGGGCGGTCCCGCTGGCGGTGGCCGTCTCGCTGGCGCGCGACCTGCCGGCCGTGCTGGTCCGGCCGGAGGGCCGCGACCACGGCCCGGCCCGCGCCGTCGAGGGCAGCCTTCCGCCCGGCGCGCGGGTGGTCCTGCTGGAGGACGTGGTGACCACCGGGTCGGCCGCGCTGGCCGCCTGCGAGGCGCTGCGCGCGGCCGGGGCGACGGTCACCACGGTGCTGGCCGTGGTGGACCGCGAGGAGAGGGGTTCCGAGCGCTTGGCGGCGGCCGGCGTCCCCTACCGGGCGCTGCTGCGGAGCCGGGACCTCGGCATCGGAGGTGCACGGTGACCTGGTGGATCGGCCGGATCGTGACCCGGCCTTTCGTCACCTCGCTCCAGGCCGAGCTCGAGGCGCTGCGGGCGGTCGGCGCCGGCAGCGTGGCGATCGCCAGCCCCTACCCGCTCGCCCAGACCGCCAAGCGGGTGGCCCTGCTCGAGGAGGAGGGCTTCCAGGTGCTCGGGCACGACAGCCTCGACATCGAGCGCAACCGCGAGATCGCCATGCTCGACCCCGAGCGGGTCGTCCGCCAGGCCGTCGAGGTGGCCGGCCGCTGGCCCGCCGCCGGCGCCTGACGCGACCCGAACTCAGGGAGCATCGGCCCGGCCGACCATCGGAAGAATCGCCCGCTCGATCTGTCGCGCCTGGATGCGCAGCGCCATCGCCGGTCCCGGCGTCATGAGGAACTTGCGCGGCACGAAACTGTTCTTCGTCCTCACGCACCTTCTCGTCGAAGGCGCGGCGAACGAATTGGCTGTAGCGCTCGCGCATCTTCGTCGCTCCTTGCTCCAGAAGGCCCACGGATGCTACACGTCAAACCGGTCGTGACTGCCCGTTACCTGATTCCGCCGCTCAAGGAGCACGCTTGCAGATGCCTCAGTTCAGCGCGACGAAGGGAGTCTTCGATGCTGCTCCGCCACCGCGGTCACGAGCCGGTCATCGACCCGTCCGCGTTCGTCGCCCCGACGGCCACGCTCGTCGGTGACGTGCGCGTCGGCCCACGTGCCCGCGTCATGTACGGCGCCGTCCTGGACGCCGAGGGGTCACGGATCGAGGTGGGCGAGTGCGCGATCGTCTGCGAGCATGCTGTCCTGCGGGCCACCGCCGCCGGCGGGACCTCCCGCCCGGTCGTGGTCGCCGACCACGTCTTCGTCGGACCGCACGCCACGCTGCTGGGCTGTCGCGTCGACCGCTGCGCATACGTGGCCACCGGCGCGACCGTGCTGCACGCCGCCCATATCGGCGCCGGTGGTTCGGTGGCGGTGGGCGCGCTGGTCCACGGCGGCACAGTCCTCCCGGACGAGTTCTTCGTCCCGCCGAACATGATCGCCGTCGGCGACCCCGTCCGCGTGCACCCGGCCACCGACCCCGCGACCTTGGGCGAAGCCATCCGGTCAACGGGCTTTGCACGATTGGCGTTCGGCATCGAAGCCGCCTGGGAGGACCGCATCACCAGGTATGAGCAGGCCGCCGAGGTGCGCTCCGAGGAATTCGCCGCACACGCCGATGACGTGCTCCTCTCGCCGGATGACCAGGCCGCCCCGCCACCGCGGTGAGCGCCTCCGGCTGGTCATGACTCCCGCCGTTACCGTCCTGGCCGGGGCTTGCCCGGCGGGCGGGACAAGCGCCGGACGGCAGCCCAGAGCACCATACGGTCCTCGCCGTGATCAGCCAGGTAGCCTTCCTCCGCTCCGGCGCGCCAGGCGTGACGCGCCTCCAGCAGCGACCGTCGCAGCAACGACGGTGCCGGTTGACGAGCACTTTGCGCGCGTAGTCCTCGGGCCGGTCGTAGCGGCGGACCCTTGGCCACATCCGGAACGTTCGTACCAGCGCCTCCTGCGCCAGGTCTTCGGACTTGGCACGGTCGCCGGTCAGCAGGAAGCCCAGCCAGCACAGCCGCCCGTCCTGGCTGGCGAAGAACTCCCGAAACTCGAGATCCCTGTCGTCCACATGGCCCGCCATGACCCGCCGCGATCGCCATCGACTCCTACCACGCCCGAGGAGGCCCAAAGGTTTCAACACCGCAGCAGCACGCCGATTGTGCCTGCCGGCAAACTCGGTGGACAGCCCCAGATGACGTAGGGACCCCGAAGGTTGCTACGGCTGTTGGGAAAGGCGCTGCTTTGCGTCCAGCACCGCGTCGAGGATCTTCACGTAGCTGCCGCACCGGCAGAGGTTGCCGGCCAGGTACTCCTTCACCTCCTCGGCCGAGGGGTCCGGAGCCTCGGCAAGCAGGGCCTTGGCGGCCAGCAGGAAGCCTGGGGTGCAGTAGGAGCACTGGAATGCCGTGTGGTCGACGAACGCCTCCTGGACGGGGTCGAGCCCGCCGTCGTCCGCCTGCAGGCCCTCGACCGTGACCAGCTCCCTGCCCTCGCAGAGTGCCGCCAGCAGCAGGCAGCTCGACACCGGGTTGCCGTCGACCAGCACGGTGCAGGCGCCGCACATGCCGACGCCGCAGCCCTCGCGCGTCCCGACCAGCCGGAGCTGGTCGCGGAGCACCTCCAACAGGGTGTGGTGGGTGCGCGCCCTGACCCGGTGCTGCTGACCGTTGACCCGCAGGGTCAGCACCAGCCTGCCCTCGTCGTCGACCGCGCGGGCCTGGAGGGGCTGGCCGTTGCTGGCCGGCGGCGCGGTCACGGCGCACCTGTGTCGGCGACGGCGCCCGCGGCGGGCGTCTCCCGCCCGTGGCGCTCGCGCAGGCCCCGCAGGACCTTCTCCGGGGTGATCGGCAGGTCGGTGACGCGCACGCCGGTGGCCCGGTAGACGGCGTTGCCGATCGCCGGCATGACCGGCGGCAGGCTGGTCTCGCCGATCCCGTGGATCTCGGTCGGCTCCGGGTGCTCCAGGATGGTCAGGTCGAGCTGGGCCGGCATGTCCTTGATGCTGGCGATCATGTAGTCGCCGAGGTTGCCGTTCTGGAGCTGGCCGTGGTCGTAGACCATCTCCTCGAACAGCGCCTGGCCGACCCCGAAGGCGACGTTCCCCTCGGTCTGCAGCTCGGCCTGGACCGGGTTGATGATCCTGCCGGCGTACACGCCCGCGTGGTAGCGGAGCAGCTCCACCCGGCCGGTCTCCAGGTCCACCTCGACCTCGGCGGCGCCGGCCGCCTGGTGCCAGTGGACGCTGCCGATCCCCTGGCCGGTCTCGGGGTCCAGGCCGCCCTGGGTCTGGAAGGTCCCCGAGCCGAGCAGGTTGCCGGCGCGGCTGCGCTGGATCACCTGGCCGTAGCCGATGGCGCGGTCGGGGGCGCCGGCGACCCGCACGGTGCCGTCCTCCAGCTCCAGGTCCTCGACCGCCACCTCCAGCAGCTCGGCCGCGTGCTCCAGGAGCTGGCGGCGGACGTCTTCGACCGCGATGGTCACCGCGCCGCCCATCGAGAACGACGAGCGGCTGGAGCTGGTCTGCTGGTCGTAGGGGGTGACGGCGGTGTCCGGCTCGGAGACCGCCACCATCCGCACCGGCAGGCTCAGGCGCTCGCCCGCCAGGATCGCCAGCGCCGTCTTCAGCCCCTGGCCCATCTCCACCGCGCTGGTCAGCACGTCCAGGCTGCCGTCGTCGTTGAGCCTGGCCGAGGCGGTCGACGTCGAGGGCGTGACCGTCCCCTTGATGATGCAGGACAGGCCCTTGGCGCGGACCTTGCTCCCTCGCCGCTCCGGCTCGGCGTCCCAGCCGCGGAAGTCCCAGCCGATCTTGCTGGAGACGCTGTCCAGTAGCTCGTGGAAGTGCGAGTCGGTCATCGGCTCGCCGGTCATGACCGTGTCGCCGTCGTTCAGGAAATTGCGCATGCGCAGCTCGTAGGGGTCCATGCCGATGCGCTCGGCGATCATGTCCATCTGGGTCTCGTAGGCCCAGGCCGCCTGGTTGATCCCGTAGCCGCGGAACGCGCCGGCCGGCGGCAGGTTGGTGTAGACGGCGTAGGAGTCGACCCGGAGGTTGGGGATCGCGTGCGGGCCGCCGGTGCCGTAGCCGCCGTTCTTGATGAGCCGGGGGCCGATGTCGGCGTAGGCGCCGGTGTTGAAGTGGCAGGTGCTCTGGCGCGCCACGATGGTGCCGTCCCGCAGCAGGCCGGTGCGCATGCGGATGCGCATGGCGTGCTTGGTGATGGTGACGAACTCCTCCTCCCTGGTGAGGTGGAGCTTGACCGGGCGGCGCGCGACCGAGGCCAGCAGCGCCGCGACCGGCTCGATCTTCGGGTAGCACTTGGCGCCGTAGCCCCCGCCGAGGGTCGGCACGATCACCCGGACGCGGCTGAGCGGGAGCTTGAAGATCTCGGCGAGCTGGCTGCGCACCACGAAGGGGATCTGCGTTCCGGCCCAGACGGTGATCTGGCCGTCGGCGACCGCAGCGACGCAGGCGTGGGTCTCCAGCGGCACGTGCTGGGTGGCCGGGCTGGTGAAGACGTCCTCGAAGACGTGGTCCGCCTGGGCGAAGCCGGCGTCCACGTCGCCCTTGCGCAGCTTGAAGTGGTTGCAGACGTTGCCGCCCTCCGGGTTGACGATCACGTCGGGGAAGGCCTGGCCGAGCCGCGGCGGGCCCTCGTGGAGCAGCGGAGCGTCCTCGGCGAGCGCCTCGTCGAGCGTGAAGACCGCTGGAAGCTCCTCGTACTCGACCTCGATCAGGCCCAGTGCCTCCTGGGCGGTGTCCAGGTCGACCGCGGCCACCGCGGCGACCGGCTCGCCGACGAAGCGGACCTTGTCGATGGCCACGATCGGCTGGTCGCGGAAGATCGGCCCGAACCAGGGGAACAGATCCGAACGGCCGGCCAGGTCCTCGCCGGTCACCACCGCGACCACCCCGGGCAGGCGGCGCGCCCGGGAGGCGTCGATGCGCGCGATCCGGGCGTGGGCGGCGACGCTGCGCAGGAGCTTGGCGTGGAGCATGCCGGGCAGCTCCAGGTCGATCGTGTAGCCGACGCGGCCGGTGACGCGGGCCAGCGCGTCGACCATGCCCGAAAAGCCCGCGCCGTCCGCGCGCCGCGGGACGCTCACCGGGGCCCTCCGGCCGCTCGCCGCACCCGCCGCGCCAAGGCGTCGTCCCTGGCCCGCTCGACCGCGCGGCGGACCCAGACGCGCACCATCTCGGTGCGGTACCAGGCCGACCCGCGCATGTCGTCCAGGGTGTCGATGGCGTCGGCGTAGCGGTCGGCGACCGAGCCGAGCAGCCCGGTGTCCAGGTCCTGGCCGGCGGCCATGGCCTCGACCTGCGGCAGGCGCTGGGGGACCTCCGCGGCCGCGCCGACCGCCACGCGCAGCTCGGCGCAGCGGTCGCCGCCCTCCTGCAGCCGCACCAGTGCGGCCACGCCGACGCAGGGGCGGTCCTCGGAGGAGCGCGTCACGTACTTGATGTAGGACGTCCCGGCGCCGGCTGGCGGGAGGGGGACGCGCACGCCGGTGAGGACCTCGTCGGGCTGCAGCGCCGTCTCGTAGAAGGCCAGGAAGAACTCGCCGCAGGGGATGGTCCGGGTCCCGGCGGGCCCGCTCGCCTCGACCTTCGCGTCCAGCGCCAGGAACACGGTGGGCGGGTCGGAGGCGTAGTCGGACTCGGCCATCACGCCGCCGACCGTGGCGGCGTTGCGGACGCGGATGTTGGCGACCTTGCCGAAGGTGTCGGCCAGGGTCGGCAGGTGCTCGCGGACCACCGGGCTGGTCTCCACCTGCCGGTGGGTGACCAGGGCGCCGAGCAGCAGCTCCCCGTCGGAGCGCGCGATGGTGTCGAGCCCGGGGATGCCGCCGATGCTCACCAGCGCGTCGGGGGCGATGAGCTGCTGGCGGAGCATGATCGTCAGTGCCGTGCCGCCGGCCACGACCTTGGCCCCGTCGCCGAGGCGGTCGAGCACGCTCACCGCTTCGTCCACGGACCGTGGCTGATAGAAGGCAAGGGGGGCGGTCACGCTGTGGCAGCTCCTCTCGCGTTCGGGCCGGTCCATTCCAGTGTATGCAGCGGGATTCCATTGCCGACAATGGTGGGTGTCAACGCGACTGAACGGGGCGCGGGGTGGCGCTTTGGCCTGCGCTTTGGCCTGCGCTTTGGCC
>Ga0137371_10001150_pt1 | contig 20867 bp, 13 predicted proteins | sample SagtaG_7_FD_104919 | JGI IMG/M metagenome (GOLD analysis project Ga0137371, IMG submission 104919) | Vadose zone soil microbial communities from Sagehorn Ranch, Mendocino, California, USA - Sage1_R_40_16 metaG | ecosystem: Environmental > Terrestrial > Soil > Vadose zone | place: USA...
AATCTGCAGGCAATAAGATAAGAGCTGAGTTGTGGTACCGGATCGCCGGCGGAATAGCCCTCTACCGGGGGGATGCGGATAGCGTGCGAAAATTCTTCGAAAAGGCCTCTATGATTTCCGGAGACTCAAGACCCGAATACAAAACGGTGGCCAGCAGATCTCAAGACGCCGTGTCCATAGCCAGAAAATATTACGAGAACCTTTGACCTGTCAAATACTCCGAGGCCCTTGGTTTTCATTCTGCGTTAGGATGTTGTGAGACCTCCGAAACGGGGGAGCGTACAAAGCGTTTTTGGTGGTGCTCCGGGCGGGATTTACCGCAGCGGTCTGCTGCTTTTGAACCCGCGATCAACGGCTCGAAAGGCCGCTATGCTAAACCGGGCTACACCACCGGAGCGGTCGACAGTTCAGAATCAGGTTTGATTTACCTTTTGGTTACGATTGGAAATATCGGACCTTTCAGAATCGTGCAGTATCCGCAACCTTTGCGAGCCATGTTAGGTGTCCCGTGGGCTATCTGGTAATCTTGAAGCCGTGGAATTCTGCCAAGTAGTCTAGCCATTCGACTTCGACTTTGCGAACTCTGGCGCCTGTTGGTCCGAAGTGGCAGTATTGGATGAGCTCGTCGAGCTTTGACTTTTCTCCTTCAGCGGTTACTTCGACTCGTCCGTCGGGTAGATTTCTTACCCATCCTCTAAGAGCTAGTCTCCTTGCTCGATCCGTGATCTCTCGTCTAAAGAATACCCCTTGGACTAGTCCAGAGATGAGGATTCTTGCACGGGTTTCCACTACCGGAAGGTGGCAGGACTGAGATTTGTTTCTTGGCTCACGTTTCTCAAGAGTTTTAAGAGTCTAAGTTTGAAGGGTTTAACAGACTGGCAGACAGGAACCGTCCTAGACGTTGGTCGCTGCGGGGATCGGACGGAGCTGTTGGGCCGAAGGCTGCGGGGGCGGGTCTTTGGAGGCGAGGTGTAGTTCCTGCACGAGATTGTTAGTTGTGAGGCCGTGTATCGCTGAGAACACGCTCAAGGTCATGTAGAGGTAGCCGGCTTGTTCTACGTCGAACCTTAGGCCATGCTTCATGAGCACGTCTCTGGTTCTGGGAAACGCGACAATTAGGTCTCCGATGGTGGTGTCACCGTTTATTGAGCTGATCTCTATTGAGAAGACTGGGCGGCCGGGGATTGAGATGGTCGGGGAAATGGCTTGTGTTGGTGAATTCGGGATGATAGGGGATGTGTTAGGAGCTTTGAGAGCTTGTTTTGCCGAAGGTTGTCTCTCGGCTGGGCCGGTGGTGCGATGTGGCTTTCTTGAGGTTCTCTTCGCCTTTCCCTTCTTCAGCTTTCTAGTCTTCGAACGGGTGGTCTTCATGGTATTTTTCACGTTCTTGTAACGGTTCTTCCCTTACAGCCTTGGGGACTCTGATATTAATGCGCGTGGGAAGACTTTAGGTCTTTGGGGGTTCGAGCGACCATGCTATTGGGAGGCCCTGCATAAGTTGTTGCACTTGTTCTGAGGTTTTGAGCCGGAGTCTGTCTGTGATTGCTTGGAAGACAGGTGATGTGTACTCCTCGATCCGTCCCTCATCAGACTTGCTTGCTATCATTGGATCTATTGGAATTGATCCTAGGAACTGGACTGCTAGCTCTTTAGCTAGTTTTTCTCCGTTCGATTGTCCAAACACGTTCATCTTCTCGCCGCACTTGGGACATTCTAGGTAGCTCATGTTTTCTACTAGGCCGAGGATTTCGGCGTTCATTTTCTTGGCCATGTTGACCGCCTTCGTTACTATTAGTGCTGCTAGATCCTGTGGGGAGGAGACTACGATTGTTCCGTCGAGTGGGAGGGATTGGAATACTGTCAGCGGTGCATCGCTTGTACCTGGTGGAAGGTCTACGAGGAGGTAGTGGAGTGGTCCCCAGTCGACATCCCAGTATAGCTGTCGGATTACACTGTTGACGATTGGTCCGCGCCAGATTACTGGTGTTCCGGGATCGTCGAGGACGAGGTTGATCGACATGACCTTGATTCCTGTCCTGGTTAGGATCGGGGTGATGGCTCCTGTGGGAGTTTTGGAGGGATGATCGGTGAGGCCGAAGACTTTTGCGATGCTGGGTCCTGTGAGGTCAGCGTCTAGGACCCCTACCTCGTAGCCCTGTCTGCGTAGCTCGCAGGCGAGCATGCTTGTGACGAATGATTTTCCGACGCCGCCCTTTCCTGAGACTATTGCTATTATATTTCGTATCTCGCGTTTTCCAAGCCGCTCGATGCCGGGGCCTATTCCTGTCTTGGGCTCTGTCTGGGTCTTTGTTGTCTTGTTCTGGAGTTGTGTTCTCAACTCGTTGAGTTCTGCTTTGGTCATTGCTGTGGTCTCAACGGTGACCGTGCGGACCTGGCCGGATTTCTTCAACGCGTTCTCGACGTCTGACTGGAGTGTCTTGGCGAGTGGGCAGTGGGCGACGGTGAGGGCGATTTTCACCTTTACATGGTCGCCGTTTATGGAGATGTCTCGGACCATGTTGAGGTCGACGATGCTTATTCCGATCTCTGGGTCTAGGACATTGCGAAGGCTCTCTATGACGCCTTGCTTGTCGATCAAAGTATTTGACGAGTTCCTCCTAGAGAAGGAGGCTTGGGAAGGTATTTACATGCTATTCCTTGACGAGGAGATGTTTTCCTGGTTGTCGACGAGTTCGTGATGGTTTGACTTTTGCCTGTGAGTGAGAAGACGAGGAGGGCTCTGAAAGAGTTTGGGCTGACGGAGTATGAGGCGAAGGCGTACGTGTCGCTTGTCGAGTCTGGTGCTCTCGCTGCGAGCGAGCTGAGCAGGATTGCTTCTATTCCCTATTCGAAGATTTACGAGATTATTGGCAATCTTGAGCGGAAGGGCTGGGTCGAGTCGGAGCAGGGCCGTCCTAGTAAGTATTACGCTAAGGCTCCTTCGACCGCGCTTGAATCGTCCCGGGTCCGTTTCGAGACGACTTTGAGGGCGAGCGAGGCGGATGCTCTGCTGGAGCTGAGGCCGCTTTATGAGAAGAAGGGGGTTCAGGAGAAGCCGGATATCTGGATCGTTAGGGGCCAGGACAATATTCTGGACAAGATCAAGGAGACTCTTGGACGGACGAGGAGAGAGTTGATGGTGGCGATGCCAGTCGTTCCGGACCAGATCGTCGCGCTTGCCTTGCCACTGCTGGGCTTGATGAGGGAGAAGCGTGTTAACGTGTCGATAATGCTTCCGGAGACGACGAGCCGCGAGACGATCAGACGATTAAGGGAGGCTGCTCAGGTCCGGACTAGAGAGTCGCTGTTCGGGGGTGGAATAATCTCGGATGATAATCAGATCATACTTCTCTTGGGCGAGGATCCGGAGAAGGGGCTGACCCTCGCTATTTCATCTGACCATATTGGCTTGGTGAGGTTTGGTAAGAGCTACTTTGAGTATCTCTGGGAAAGCTCGAAACCTGCGGTCTGACGATATTTCGCGTGTTGGACCATTTTTAGGAATAACGCGGGTGATGTCGATCTTCTGGGGACTGCCTGACTCTGACCGTTTTGGTGGCCGGAAGTGTGTCGTGATTCTCTACCCCCCCGGGGGGGAGGGGGGGTCGGAGTTGTGTTTGTTCCGGATATTGCTTGGTTTCAGGTTCAGGGGCTGTTTTGAAGCCTGAACTCGCTTTTGAGAGTGGCTGGAAACGAGCAGGAGCCGCAAGGAAAACGCGCATTAGAGCAGTGGGGTTGGAGTGTTGATTTCCAAAGGCTGCGCTATGGGCGGATGGTGGAGTGAAACGTAGAGTCTTGGACGAATCCTCCTGTAACGAATCTTTCTGGAGCTTAGATTTCGCATCAGGGTTGGCGCGATTTGGCCCATATTGGGATTGTGGAGATGTCGATGTGTGTGGCGAATAGTCTTAATTTGCTCTCGGATGTGGGAAGGTTTCGGCCTGGGCTGATTGTCGTCTGCGGGGGTACCAGAGCCAGGTCTAATGGGCAGAAGGTGCGATAGCCTGTCCAGGGCTTAGGACCCTGTGGCGAAGGCCTTCGTGGGTTCGAATCCCACCCCCCGCACCATCTAGAATGTCAGCGTCTTGATCTCTTTTTGGGAACTTTGCGGAGAACTCGCCTCTCGTAGAAGGTTGTTCCGACTGCAATGGCAGAGGCGGAGGCGATGATCAGTGCCATCGATGTTTCCTGCGAATCTCCGAAGACGACTAAGATCGTGTCTCCCGTCACGCTCGACCTCAGCGGGGTGGTGATTGTAGCCTGGTTGAAGCTGTAAGATAGCTCGTACTTGAGAGTCGACTGCTCAACCTCTGTCACGATTTCGACTACAGTGATCCCGTAGGTGGGAAGCGGACTCAGAGACCAGACTATTGAGTTGCTGGTCGCGTTGTAGGTCGAAGACCATTTGGAAAGCGGGGTTGAGAGACTTGAAAAGTTGAACAGCCTCATCGACGGCACAACGCCCGGGATTCTCGACTGGGCAATGGCTAGCTGGTTGACACGGTAGGTGTAAGTGATGGTCCTAGAATTCGTCAAGCCTTGGAGAAAGGCTGCAAAAGATTCCAGGTAGGTTGCCCCGACCTGGTTCAATTCGACCCCGGATAATGTGATGTTGGACGGAACCGCGAAGGATCTCCAGGCTGCATCGACCGTTGTTCCCCCGTAGCGGTTTACAGAAATCCCGTCAACGTCAAAGTTTATCGTCAGATTTAGCCACTGAGCACTCGTCGTCGCATTCCACGCCGAAGACTCGACGGTGCCCGATACATCTTTCACAACCGCTGAGGCACTCTTCACCCTTAGCGCGTTCTGGAAAGAGTCAGCGATCTGGGTCGAATTAGAACCAATAATTGTGCCGTTGCCTTGGGGCAGAGAGAAGCTCTTGTCGAGGAGGGTAAGGTTCTGGAAGACCCTGACCGTCAACGACACGTTTGCGACACCAGTGCTGAGATTCATCGAAAACCCAGAGAGTGGAGATGCGCCTGTCGCATGGACGGGCGAGGCGACAACAAGAAGTAGAACGGTAAGCGCTAGGATCCAAGCTCGCAAGACCCGATTCGCCCAAGGGGCTGTGACGATGAAACGATGCTCTTAAAGGACACGAAGACAATATTTGGTGTGCCTTCCAAGGGGGAATACTTTGAAGCCCGGTCCACGTAGGACCCATGCAAAATCTCAAACACAACGGACCATTTTGGTTTCGACAATAGTAGTCGTCATTATTCTGCTCCTGCTTCTCTTCACCTACTTCCCCAACATCTTTCCCCAGAACACAAGCATAATCCAACGATGGAAGCTCACTCTGATATTTCACGACTCCAAGACCGAGACCAATTCAACCCTGCCCTACGGCATAGGAATTCTACCAGCGCTATGGGTCAACCACACTCTAGACCGTTTCGGGCCCCCTGGCTATGCACCGATCAATACACAGGATAACACGGGAACGATCTACATTGAAGCAAACCACCTTGCCATCTTTACATTCGGCGACCTGTTCAACATCTGGGGAAAACCCTTCAACGCTACTTGCGTCGCGGACTACTGCGCCGCACCTGCCGAGCTTGTGGTCTACGATTCCGACAACAGTCACGCTTACTCTGTAGTAGACACCGTTCTAAATGACAATGGGACAAGGCCCTTGATCGGGGCTCCTCTCTCCGATGACCCAAGTATCAAGTTCTTGGATGCTGACCACAACGGAATCTGGGATTCCGGCGAGACGGTTGTCTATGACACTAATAATAATTCGACCTACGCCTTTAATGACCCGTTAATCTCCGGGAATAATACGCCCACTCCCGGAGCCCAGTTGTCGGTTGACCCGGATCTGAGATTCTACGATGCGAATCACAACACAGTCTGGGATAATGCTGTGCCCGCCCCGGTCATGTCGGATGGGGGTCAGAACGAGGGTTGTGTCCATAGAAACTATGGACTGTCGGATGGTAAGAACTGGATCATAGCCCTTCATTCGCCAAATCTCGCGGCCCTTTACGGCTGTAAAGTCTAGGATACTGACAAGACTGACCTAATGACCGTATCCGGGCGATGTAAAGTCGTCACACATTCTACACTTGAAAGACTAGCCCGCAACGGGCCGGTCGACAAGGTGGCATGCCGCCCAATGGCTCTTTTCCACCTCTATCAAAGGCGGAATCTCCGACATACATCTCATGTGCGCATATGGGCATCGAGTATGAAAGTTGCAGCCAGGAGGTGGATCGATGGGACTCGGAATCTCTCCGCTGATGACCTCGCCCAGACGCTTGGACGAAGGGTCGGGAACTGGTACTGCAGCAATCAGCGCACTGGTGTACGGGTGGACAGGGTTGCGGACGACAGTCTCCGTGTCACCGAGTTCAACTATTCGTCCCAGATACATGACAGCTACACGGTCGCAGACATGCCGTGCTAACGCTAGGTCATGGGTAACTAGGAGCACTGATGCACCCATCTTCTGGACGAGCTGAAGCATTAGCAAGAGAATCTCGGCTCTTATGGAAACGTCCAGCATCGAGACCGGCTCGTCCGCCACGATAAACTCCGGGTTCAGAACAAATGCTCGGGCAACAGCCACGCGCTGCCTCTGCCCACCGCTCAACTCGTGAGGAAACCTGAGCATGAACTCTTCGGGCGGCTGCAGTTCTACGTCTGAGAGAATCTGCTTCACCCTCTCATCAACTTCCTCCCTGGTCCTCGCGACCCTCTGGATCCGTAATGGCTCCGCAACGATATCCTTGATAACCATGTGAGGGTCAAGTGACTCGAAGGGATCTTGGAAAATGATCTGCATCTCTCTTCGGAGACGCTTCATTTGCTTGCCTGACAGTTCTGTGATGTCTTTCCCCTTGTAGAGGACTTTTCCCTCTGTCGGCTCCGTCAGACGGAGGAGTAGTCTTCCAGTCGTTGTCTTTCCGCTTCCACTCTCTCCGACAAGGCCAAATATCTCGCCCTTTCGTACACTAAAGCTGATGCCGTCCACAGCCTTGACCGTGAGTGCTTCTCTGGAAACGAGTGTGGACAGGAATCCTCGTTTTATGGGAAAGTATTTTTTCAGTTTCTCGGCAACGATGATCGAATCAACTTCGGCCATGGCTCAACACTCCTTCAGAGGTTGACTAGTAGAGGTAGCACGCGACAGGGTGATTTGTTGAGCCTCCTTTCTTCAGCTCGGGTCTCTCTCCCTTGCACACATCCATCACGTAGGGACAGCGCGGATGAAAACGACAGCCTGTAGGCGGGTGCAGAAGGTCTGGGGGTTGGCCAGGGATTGAAGCGAGTTTCTTCTTTTCGCCCTTTATGCTCGGGAAGGCACCGATTAGGCCTTGGGTGTAGGGGTGCAACGGTTCCTTGAAGATCTCCTCGGCCTTTCCGTATTCGACAACATTCCCTGCGTACATTATTGCGACATTTTCGCAGATCTCGGCAACGATCGAAAGATCATGACTGATCACAATCATTCCCAAGCCCAGCTTTTCTTTCAGCGAACGCATGAGCTGCAAGACCTGTGCTTGGACGACAACGTCCAATGCTGTTCCTGGCTCGTCAGCGATGAGGAGCTGAGGATTACATGCCAGGGCCATGGCGATCAGCGCTCTCTGCCTCATTCCACCACTGAACTCGTGAGGATAGTTGGTTATCCTGCTGGGTTCTATGCCGACCATCTCGAAGAGCCCCTCGGCCCGTTTCCTCGCGTCGGCCTTTGGGACGTCGGGTTCATGTAATTTTATCGCCTCGACGATCTGGTCCTCGACTTTGAATACAGGGTTCAAAGCGTTCATCGCGCCCTGGAAGACTATTGAAATCCCTGTCCATCTTATCTTCCGCATTTCCTTTGTTGATAGCGGTACAATGTCTTGTCCGTTGAAGAGGATCTTCCCTTTTCTTATCTTGCCGCCTGAAGGGAGGAGTTTGAGTATTGATAGTGCGACGGTAGTTTTTCCGCAACCGGATTCTCCGACGATTCCTAGCGCCTCTCCTCTTTCGACGGAGAAGCTTACGTCCTCGGCTGCTCGCACCCAACCGCGTAGTGTGCGGTAGTTGGTGGTGAGTTTGTCGAGTTGGAGGACAGGCAAAGTATTGTTCTACCTTGTCAACGTTCTTGATGGGCCTTGTTTGTTCGTTGTGATAAGCTTTGGGTGGGAGAAGCCTGATTGCTCGTAGTTTTCAGCGGCGTCTTCTGAGCCTTGGATTGAACAGTTCGTCCAGCGAGTAGCCTATCAGGATGAAGGACAGGGACAACAGCGCGATGCCAAGCCCGGGCGGAATTATCCACCACCAGGTCAGGCCAGTCGTCGTGCCAGCAGACCTGGCTAGCTCGAGCATTTTACCCCACGTGATTAGCGACTGGTCTCCTAATCCCAGGAAGCTGAGGGCTGCTTCGCTCACTATGGCCGCGGGAACGGAGAGTGCTAGGTTCACGTACAGTAGTGCGATAATATTTGGAAAAACATGTTTCGTGAGTATGTAGCTCGTTCCTGCCCCGGATGCCTTGGCTGCCTCGATGAAGGGACGTTCTCTGAGGCTGAGCACTTGAGATCTGACTAGACGTGCGAAGCCCATCCAGCCGAGAAATCCGAGTATCAACACTACCGTGTTTATCGAAGGACCAAGAATGAACGAGAGAACGATTAGGAGCGGTAGCGTGGGTATAACTAGCATCATGTCCGTGAAGCGCATCAGAACCTCGTCCACGAACTTCCCGAGATAGCCTGCCATGAGACCTATCACCAATCCTAGTCCAATGCCGATGAAGGTCGCAAACAGGCCCACATAGAGGGAGAGTCTGGCACCGTAGACGAATTGGGTGAAGATGTCCTGGCCGCCGGCATCGGTGCCTAGGTTTCCGAATGTGTTTCCGAAGAGTTGAAGTTCGAAGTTCTGGACTAAAATGTTCCCGTTAAAACCTGCGGGGAGTGTTATCTCGAATGTGTACACGTATTGCCCCGGGGCGGAGAATATGAAGTCTGGAGCGCTTGTACCGGCTCCAGATATCCCCAGAATAGCTAGAAGTTCTTGGTTGTAGGAGTCGATCCCCTCGCGGAACGTGGAATTTGCGGGGCCAGAAAATGTCCAGAGGTCATATCTTTTCAAGAACTGGTTGTTGGAATCGTACCTGTCAACGAACAAGAGGGCAGTAATATTGCCCGTGCTCGTCCCAGGCAAGGTCATGCCGACACCACCGATAAAACGGAGAGGAGAGCCAGTGTACGGATAGTTAACAGACTCCTTGACCGCGACCGGCCCTCCAGAGGCGGTTGTGACCAACATTTTCACGGAGTCGGCCCCATTCGGAGTCTGCGAATTCAAGGTGACGCCTGTTCCAGCCGATGCTGTTGGATTGGCGAAGTTGACGTTCTCGCTTAGCCCAGCGTCGCCCCTGAAATATTTCACCCAGACCGGAGCGGCCAACGGGCCCGAAACGACTTGTCCCTGAGGCGGGTACGGGGTGAGAATAGGTGCGGCAGCGGCCATGAATACGAAGACAAACAACATCACAGCGCCAACCAAGGCAAGCTTGTTTGATAGCACCTGCCGGATAAAATTCCACGAGCGGACGAGGATAAACGGGACCCGAGGTGTTCGGGCAGTCCCCTTGTCCTCATTCATACTTTATCCTCGGGTCCAATACGCCATACAAGATGTCTGAGACGAAATTGGCGAAAATAACGCAGAGCGCTATAAGATAGAACATGGCTTGCATGACGGGAATATCCTTGAACCCGATTGAATTGTAGATCCAGAATCCGAGACCATCCCAGTTGAAGATGGTCTCTGTGATTATAGCTCCGCCAAGCAGCCCACCAAACGCGAGAGCAGCGTTGGTCACGATCGGCAGAGAGGCATTCTTGAGCGCGTGTTTGAAGAGAACGGTCCGCTCGGAAAGCCCCTTCGCTCTGGCTGTTGTAATATAGTCAGAGTTGAGCTCCATAAGTACAGTTGCTCGTGTGATCAACAGGTTCCCCCCGTAAAAGAATAGCGTCAGCACAGCTGCAGGGAGAAAGAGGTACTGCGCCCTGACGAAGAGCTGAGTCAGGAGTGGAGGCTTTCCACTGATCCAAGTGGTAGGGGTGACTCCGCCTGATGGAAACCATTGTAGTTGTTGTGCGAAGATGAAGATTGCGAGCAGCCCCATCCAGAACGTAGGGAGCGAGAAGGTGACGAGCGATGTTGTGACCCAGCCGGTGTCGAAGATGGACCCTCTCTTTGCTGCCGCAAGTACTCCAAGGAAGAGTCCGACGAGCAGAGCCAGAGTGGTTGAAACGCCCAGAAGGAGCAGAGTATTCTCAAGTCTTCCCGTTGTGATCATATCATAGACTATTGGATGACCCGTCTGGTAGGAAAGGCCGAATTGAAACGTCAGCATGTTGACGAAGTATTTGGTAAACCGGTCCAGTAGTGAGGCGGGAATGCATTGGTGGTTAACGAAAGATTTGCAGATCCCGTAAAGCGTCTCGAAGTGCTCTATTACTGTGGGATCGTGAACCTTGGGGTTTTGAATGATGTTTGCGATCAGCCCCGAGGTTCCCGGCAGGGCCTGAAATATCACGAAGTTGAGCGTAATAACGAAGCATATCAGGACGAACGTGTTTAGAGCGCGCTTTAACAGATAGCCCCGAAGACCCATTCAGACCATTGGAGTCGAACTTCACCACGGCCTAAATAGGTTTGCGGCCCAAAGGGTCGTTTCGTTTGACGAAGGTATCCTGGGAAGTAGCACGAAACGGCCTCTTGTGGAAACGGATCCAAGGGAATAGCGTCTTCTTTCTCGGTTGGAATAATAGCATCCGCAATGCACCGAGAGACCCATTTTGCTCTTCGCGTGAAGCATGTCATTCTTTGCATGAGAACGGGTTTATGCCCCTCGACGAGAGCTACATGGTCCCCCCGAGATTGAAGCCTGAGCCCGTCGAGAGGCTAGAGTGTCAACCCTAGATTTTCGACGGCATCTGTTCAAATTTTCGTGGGCGTAGCTACCGCGTAGGAGGCGAAAAAAGGAAGAGGAGGGGGGTTTGAGAGGTTGGCTGTTAAGAGGCCTGCTCTACGTCGTAGAGGACGTAGCCGTTGGCGTAGACGACATCGAAGCCGATGTCGGTCGGGACGCCTGACCACGTGCAAGTCTCCCACAGTTGGTTCGGTCCAACGAACGCTGGTGTACCTGGTGCCGCGTTTGTCTGTAAGGCAGTGCAAGACGTCGGCGCTACTTCCGCTACTCCTCCAACGTCTGCTTGAACGTCTTGGATGGCTGTCGCTTTGTTAGCGGAGGTAGCGAGGTCTGCTATGACGATTGTCACTGTATTGCCTGATACCTCCGATTGCAGGACCACATCTCCGCCCGGAGTTGTACTTCCGAAGCGGTTGAGGTGTGGATCAGCGGCGACTACGGAAGACAGCGATATCGGGTCCCATGCTCCGATGTGATTGTAGAGTGCTATGGTGCTGATGACTCCCGCGTCCACGCAGTACAAAGTGCCCGTTCCGGGTCCACCGGCCGCTGAGCACGTTTGTGTCGAGCTGAACAGGGAGTTCGACCAGTATGGATCGTAGTGCTTGAAGTGGAGTGCTGCATCGGAAATGTCAGCGATTGAGACTATGCCGGCGCCGAACTTGTCAGCCCAGCTGAACTTGTGATATTTCGAGCCTAGCTCAGCTACCGGTCCTCGGTGATAGTTCTTGTTCTCTGTCAGCAGTAGTGATGCTCCTATACCCAGGGACTGGCCTGCTGGAACACCGGCGGCAGTCTGACTGCAAGTACCGCCCGGCGTACCGGCCGGAAGCCCACTGGGAGCACCCGGTAGTGTGAGGCATTCGAAGGGTCCGCTGCCGATCATGAGACCGGCTGCCATTGGGTCGAAGCCAGGGTCGGCACAGCTCGAAGCACCGAGTACCGCTGTTGATGGTTCCGGACTGCCTACTGGCCAGCTGCAAGCTGCTCCCCAGACATGGTGAGGAAGTATAGGCAGGCCGCCTATCAGGTCATCGTAGAAGGGTCCGGAGAGGCCTAGTTTCACCTGTACGGTGGAGGCGTTGAGTGCGATGCATGAGGCCATGTTGACAACGCTCGGCTGGAGCAGGGCTGCAGGGACGTCGCGATAGACGAGCAATGTGAAGCAGACATCGTCCGCTGTGACCTGTGTTCCATCGTGGAACTGTATGTCTGGCCGCAGATGCCAGACCTGGGTTGTGGTGCCGACGACCGTTCCCAGTCCAGGGCTAGTCGAGACCTCGGACGCGACGAAATTAGATGCGTGGCTGACGACCATCCAGTTGCTCAACTGGAGAAGTCCTCCGCCAGTGTTGGGGTTCACATACAGCATCGTGTCCCAGATCTCATCGATTACGTCAAAGTCCCAGACTGATGTGGCAGTGATCGGGTTGAAACTGTCACTGTCCTGCGACTGACCACGACGGATGGTACCGTCTTTGCCTTGGCAGGCGTATGCGCTGTTCGATGGAACATAGTTCTCATTTATGTGTGTGTTGAGTAGGGTCGAGAATGCTCCCACGGTTCCAGCTTGCCACCCTGTTCCGAGGCCGCTAATGATGCTTCCTTCGGAGGTAGCAGTGTTGCCAAAGTTCAGGCAGTTGAGACCGACGAACCGTTGTTCCAGGTTGTAGACAGGGTTAGCCGACACGGCTAATGTGGACACGTAGGTGGCGTTCTGTAAGATGTTCACGGAATGGGCGAAAGAGTCGGCGAATTCACCTGCAGACGTGTACGCGTCAAGCTTGGGATCGCAAGCAATGTCATAGTCGGAGATGACCGTAGCTACGGCTCCACCGCAGTAGTTGCTAGCGAAGACACTGTTGAACGTGGTGTACTCGTTGTCAGGGTTGATGCTGAAGCTCTCGCCTCCAGTGTACAGGTTCCAGGTCTGAGCGTTCAGACCATCAGCAAAGATAATGTCCGAAATCTCACTGAAACCATACCACTCGGGAGTGCACCCGTTGCCTGGAGACTTGAAGCCATAGTTTATTGCGCAAGTGGCAGCACCCGCTGGGTTGCCGCCACCCTGGTTGGCTCCATTGTTCGCTGTGCCGAAGAGGAAGTTCAACCCGTCAAGAGTGATCTGGCCGAACGCCCTTCTCGGCGGGTGAGTGCGGTCGTAGAAGATGATCTGTGCACCGGACGCTGGCAGAACGAGGTGCGGATACGACGAGGGTATTGAGGTACCCTGGGCCGCTGCCGCGACCTGGGCGCAAGTTGCGCCGCTCGGCGTCAGCGAGAAGCCGGCCCTAACGAAGAGGTCACAAGATGCCCTGATGTCCTGCTCGCTGGGGAAACCATTGTCAGCGGTGCCAACCGGATCGAAGCCCCACCAGACTTTGGTCGAGCCAATAGCCGTACTGTTCAGCAAGTATGCATCGATTGGGTTGCATGCGAGAGTCGGGTCTATTGAGAGCGCCGGGCATTCTGCCTTCAGAACATCTGCCGGCAATGGAATGCTCGGGTTGGCGCAAAAGCCCGTGGTGAACCCTTGTGGCTTGGCCGCGTAGATGTCGGTACACGTTGCCTGCCCTTGCAGGGATGTGCTGAGTATGAACTTGGGCTTGTCCAAGAGATGGCGGACAGCTTGGCGAATGTAGATGCCTGCCTGAGTGTACTGCTGTGTGCTCGAACTCTTCCAGCTGCTCAAGAAGGTAGCCAGAGTATTGGTATTCGAGCTGATAGTCACCTCACAAGAGGCTAGACTTGCGCTGCCACAGTTAGAGTAGGCAGAGTTGCTCAGAAGGTATGTTCCGGCAACCACACAGGGGAAGCTGTAGAGGCCGTGGTGACCCGTGCCACCGATAGTCGTGCTGCCGCCCAGAACGCCGCCAGAGAGGACCTGTGTCAAGGTCATGTTGTTTACGTCGAACAGACCGTCAACAAGGTTAGTCTCCTGGTTAGCGAGCTGTGCGGTTACTGAACCTTGACCGGTCGAGCATGCGGTGCTGGTCGCTCCTGTAGTAACGTGTACGGTCGTTGCTGGTCGTGCCTGGAGTTGGTTGACGCCCAGGAACGCCCTGTCGTGGTTAACGTCGACCTGGAAAAGTCCGAAGTTCACGTCCGTGGTGCCGCAGTACCAGTCGGGGTGAAGGCTAGAATCGCAGAAGCTGCCTGTTGGGTTAACTATGCCGCTGTCAGAAGCGAACAGTGGCCAGTCGGTTAGGTCGAGTCCGCTTGCTCCACCTGTACTGAAAGCGCTGAACATCGTTGAAAAGTCGGAATAGTACTGGTAGACGATATTGTCTGTCTGAGGACCAAACGGAAGGTTTGTGGCTGGTTGTGTCTGGTTAAATCCTTGCACTCTGCTCGCGTTTGGGAGAATCATTAGGAGTGTTGCTGTTAAGATTATTGCGATTGGTATTGTCTTGGATTGCATATTTTTCTTCGAAAGGGTATCGCAGCCCACTTCACTTTTAAGATTATCCCTCGTCTGGATGGCTTCGGATACCCCGAGGTGGGCCGGGGCATCCTGAGAGCTATTCTTCCTCGGGAATCCGACTACGCCGCCTCAAGAAAAGGGCGACCAGTGTCCCGACTACGCCAACGCCAACAATTCCGCTCAACGTGTATAGTAGAGGAGAATTCTGCACTGGGGTGACATGGAAGGTGGTCTTGGCTGTTGTGTTTGTGGGACTCGTGAACGGATCCGTCACGACCGCGTCGATCTCAAAGGTTCCCGTGGACAACCCCTTTGTGCCAAGGACTATTTTCGTGAAGTCTTCGTTGTTGCCGAAACTGTGACTAACCGTCCGGTTTAGGGAGGTTTCGAGTAGTACTGTGGGGGGACCATAGGTTACGGTTAGATTGTAAGTCTCGTCGAATGTGCCTGAGTTTGTAACATAGACGGTCACGGTTATGTTTGCACCTGATAGCACAGACGAGGGGCTTGTTAGGATGCCTATCGACAACCTGTGGAAAGGAAGCTGGGAAATTTCCACCAAGTGCGTTACCATTCCTATGAAACCGTTGTCATGATCGGTGACGGTCAAGAGCACAGAGAAATTACCGGAGTACGGGAGAGACGATCCGAGAGCAGATTTGAAAGTATAGAGCGTGGTTGGTGAGTTAGTTGGACCCGCTGTCGCGCCATCGCCAAAGTCCCAGACATAAGTTGTGATATTCGCGTTCCCGAAGGTCGGGGTTTCAGGATCGTAGCTTCCGGTTGCGTTGAATAGTATGCTCTGTCCTTGCACCGGTGAGGCCGGAGACCAGGTGAATGCTGCAACTGGTCCAAGCTTTCCTTCGAAATTGTTCTGGAAGTAGCCGTCAGAGGTAGTGACTGTGGTAAATTTATTCCCTAGGACGAGACGGGTCCAGTCGCCGGCTGTCGCTCCCCCGCCTTCTGCCGGGCAACAGGTTCCCGCTGCAAACACAAACGGGCTGGCCCCCACTCCCTTGATATTGAACGTGAGATATGCTAGTACACCGTTCCCGGAGACGGTGCCGTTGCCAGTCCCGCTCGCCAGGTTAACTACGCCCGCTCTGATCGTGCCAGCGGTCGAGTTGTCTAGTGTGCCGCGGGGGTTGTCTATGAAGGCATTGTTGAACATTGTTCCCGGTGGACTGCCGGCAACACCGACGTTGTAGCTCGAAAGAGTCAGGTTGGTCGGATCATAGAACAATGAGAATTCGTATGCATTGAACAATGGAGCATTAGTCACGTTAACGTCAACAGTCACCTGAGTGCCGGGCGCGAGGTAGTTACTGCCGCCCAAGGCAGAGCAGAGAGGGTTAGCCACTGTCATATTTGCTGCTAGGCAATTATCATTCCATATTCCCACATTAGGCGTGGTAGGTGATGGTTGTCCGGAAACTCTTGCGTGCGGTAGCTGCGCGATTAGTTCAAGAGACAATAGGACGAGAAATATTGCCACGGTTCTTTTCAATGATTCAAACACTGTTAATTTATTGGTTGTACGAAGAGGCCGTGAACTGAGTGTTCCTTAAAAGTTTATGCGCAAAACTCCAGCCGAATAGAATTTGGAGTGCGAAGAAATGAAGACGTACAGGTCTAGGATTCTTGGCTTCTTCTAGAGCGAAATCGTCGCTCTTCCGAACTTGATTGAGATAGGTCGAGGAAGAATCAGCATAGCAAGCGTGCTTCCCCGCCACCCAAACTTCAGTGACCACTATCGGCTGCTCTGGGTCGCAGTTCTTCGGCGTCGGAGCAAGAGAAGCCCGGCCAGTCCTGCCACGACAGCTGCGGCGATCACACCTCCAATTTCCAGATATAACATCGACGCGTTACCGCCTCCGCCGCCTGCTGGAATGGTCAGCGTCTGGGTTGATGTTGTCGAATGACCGGCCGAATCTGTGACCGTCAACGTTACAGTATAAGAGCCACTTGCGCTGTATGAGTGACTGGGAGAAGCACCGGTTCCTGTGGAGCCATCTCCGAAGTCCCAGCTAAAACTGTAGGGTCCTTGACCACCTGAAGCTGTCGCTGCGAAAGACACTGACTGCGCCACCGTAACTGAGCTAGGCGTGAAGCTAAAACTTCCAGTTAGTGGAATCACCGTAACAGGCAGACTGTAGAACCCAGCCTCCGTAACTTTGGAGAGTGCTTGGCCCGAACTCTCTTGGGCCAAGACAGTAATCGTATAGGTTCCGGCAGAGCTGTAGGCGTGCGTCGTTGAGAAGGCTCCACTCCGCGATGGCACTAGCTGCTGACTTCCATCGCCGAAAATGATCGTATAGTTGAACTGAGTCGATCGAGCAGCTCCAGGATAATTCGGATCGTAGGCAATTACGACATTGAAAGAAACCGTCTGCCCTACCCCCGTAGTTGAAGAGGCGTTGGTTGTGACTGCTACAGTGAAGACTTGCGGGGTGCCGGTAACGTTCAGTCGGAAATAGCCTTTCACAGTTGTTGGAGAGGTTGGAATCTGTGATAGCCCCGTATCAGTAATGTCAACCTCTCCTGCGTAGACCCCGGCAAAGTGGTACGTGACGGTCACGTTGTTGTTCTGAACGGAAGTAGTCGTCGTTCTGGGGTTGGGATTCGAGCAGATGAGATTTGAAGGGTAGCAGAGGTTCTTCCATGTAACACCGACCTGACCTGTTGAACCTGTGTAGGGCGGGATACCTCCGAGCCATTTGGCCTGGAGTGTGCCGGCGGAGCCCACCGTGAGTGGTCCAAGGGATGAAACGACAGGGGCGGCTAAAGGCAGACGCCGGGTCGCCTCTGCGACGTGACCAAGCGAGTCGTTGACGATAAGCGTGACACGATAAACCTGCAGAGTTAGAGAAGGAGCGGTGATAGTTATGGTGCTGCCTGCAGCTTCTATTGTCGCGGGGGGCGTCGAAGGATCAGGATAACCTTGACTACTATCGGTGTCCCACTTGTAGGTCAAGGCTCCTGTACAGCCAGGGCAGGATGCTTGGGCTGTGAGAGTCAGCGGGGCGCTTGGAACCTCAGGGTTTGGAGTATAGGTCCAGTTAACCTCGTAGCCGAGAGCTGTTCCGGCAAATAGGTCCGGAATGTTTGAGCTTGTAAAGCTTCCCTGGATCGTCTCGTGAGGTAAAGCGTTTGGACTAGCGCTAACGTCAATAATCTTGTCGCTGGAAACTGTTAGACTGGTCGCGCCAATGCCTACAACATCGAACCGTATTCGAAACAACGTCACGTTTCCGCTCAATGTAGCCGTCGGAGAGGGCGGGGAGAGAATAGTTTGTGAAAGTTCTGCCATCCCCGCAGAATTATCGATTACAGTAATAGACGTAAAGGAGTTTACGCCGTAGAACGGGAGGCCTGTCTCGTCGAACTCGACCGCGTATAGAACATTTGGATTCCAAGACACGGTCACATCGAATCCGCTGATAGCGGAGCTGCCGCCTTGAATGTAGACGATGTCAGCGGTGAATCCTCCTCCTTGGAATTGACAGCATGATGCTCCGATGCTGGTTGGACTGTCCGAAACGAGCGGTGTTAGATATGTTCCGCCGCCGGGTTCACCGCCTGCAGAAATGTCCGGACCTCCTGCCCAAGAGCAGCTTGGGTCGAGAGTAGATGCACCAGCATTCCCCGTACTTTGCGCACCGTCGGGATTGGGATATCTTGTAGCGTTGTATACCGCCTCATTGCTTCCATATCCACAGTCGATTCCCAGAAGCCCACCTACCTCTATCGTGTGAATTATTTGGCCGCTGCTTTCACCGAAGGGATCAGACACAGTGAGCTGTACGCTTACCGTGAACGAGGCATGAACCACGTGGATTGTGGTGGATGTCGCCGGAGTCGCTTGCGTCGGTTTCGTCGTCGTCGAAACCGTTGTGGTATTCGTGCCCCCATCACCATAATTCCATCTGAAGGTGAAATTCCATGTCCCAGCGAGAGTTTGAGTTCCGTTGCTTACGGTCGCTGTGAACTGAATGCGATCTCCAAAGGTGGCAGTCGATGGGAACGAAAAATCGGCTGTGAGCAAACCTCGGACTACTAGCGCTGTCTGTGCCGACCCAGAGTCCGTCCCACCATTATCGCTCACTGCAAACTTCACAGTGAAGCTCCCAGCAGTCGCGTATGCGTGTGTAGTTGAAGCTGTTCCCATGTTCCCTGTAGCGTTAGTGTAAGTCGAAGTAACGTTTGCTGATCCGTCGCCGAAGGCCCACGAGTAAGTGTAGAGCCCGCCGCCACCAGTCCAGTTTTCGCTGAAGGTTATGGTCTGGTTGATTGTTGGACGAGGATTTGAGGGCATGTATGCTATGGGGGCGACTGCGATCTTGTAGGCATGGGCCAGCCCGAGGCTCAACGGCGAGGACAAACCAATTGCGACTAATAGAATCAGGGCGAGAGATTTGAGTATAGATCTTTTGCCTAGCGGTAATTGCATACGTGCTGACCTCTGAGTCGTTGTCTATAAGGGAATGGCTGGTCTAATTACAGTTTCGGCGATACCCGAGCTATTCCATAATCAATCCCCCCCGGGTCTTTTGGTTGAGACAAAATTTGTCCTATTGGACATTCAACGCATATTCGGATGCGCCACAGGACAAGTATGAGCTGGCTCTCACGCAGAGCCTGCTTACTGCTTATTCGAAAATATTCTCTCCAATGTCCATGGAATGGTCGTCTTGCTTTTTGACCAAAAAATCAGAACATGTGAGAGTTCTTTGAGATCTTTGCTAGTCTTTGACGACGATAACGCCGCTAATTGTTGTTATGCGAATGTAGATAGGTGAACTTATCGCAGCTGTGAAGGTGCACGAGTAGGTTGTGCGTCCCGGTCCGCTCGCAGTTGTCCGCGTGCATGTAACCGTGGATGTTCCCGTAGTGGCTGTTACAGTTGTGGCCGCCGCTCCGACTGTGTCGATTGTCAGTGTTGTTGGACTCGTTTGCTTAGTCGCCAGATACGTGATTCCACTCGAGCTGAATCGGTTGATGGTCGGGTCCAACCCAACTGCTGAGCTCAGGCTTAGAGGGTCTGTCGCACCGACGTGATTATAGAGAGCAATAGTGCTGATTACTCCAACATCCACGCACTGGAGAGTGCCCGTGCCGGGTCCGCCAGTCGCCGAGCATGTCGTCGTAGAACTAAACAATGGATGAGCCCAGTATGGGTCGTAGTGTTTGAAGTGCAACGCGGCATCGGAAATGTCGGCGATGGTAACGATGCCTTGGTTGAACTTGTCGGCCCATGCGAACTTTTGATACCTGCTACCCTGGTTCGCGACAGGCCCTCGATCATAGTTCGGGTTTGCTGTAAGGAGCAAGGTTCCGCCGAGAGTGTTAGACTGTCCTGAAGGAATACCGCTCGCTGTCTGACTGCAAGTACCCCCGGGGGTGCCGGCCGGGAGACCGCTCGGGGCGCCGGGGAGAGCTAGGCATTCGTAGGGTCCGCTGCCAATCATGAGTCCTATTGCCATGGGGTCGAAGTTCGGGTTAGCGCATTGCGAGACTTGTAGAGTGGTAACGGGAGGTTCAGGAGCGCCCACTGGCCAGAAGCAGGCTGCGGCCCAGGCGTGGTGGGGGAGTATGGGGATCAGCCCGACTAGGTCGTCGTAGAATGGTCCGGAAAGGGTGAGTTTCACTTGGACAGTCGAGGGATTGATGGCGGTAGCGCTTGCGATATTGATCACGTTTGGCTGGAGCAGGGCTGCCGGAATATCTCTGTAGGTGAGCAAGCTGAAAACCACATCGTCAGCGGTGACTGGGGTTCCATCATGGAACTGGAGATCTGGCCGCAGATGCCAGATCTGGGTTGTGGTGCCTAAGACGCATCCTTGTCCTGGGCTACAGGAGGTTTCGGCCGGGTTGAATATGGATGTGTGGCTAGTAACCATCCAGTTGCTGAGTTGAATGGTCGGCCCGCCTGTGTTAGGATTTAGAATAAGCATCGAATCCCAGATCATATCGATCACATCAAAGTCCCAGACTGATGTTGCCGTGTATGGACTGAAACTATCACTGTCCTGGGACTGACCGCGCCGAAGCGTATGCGAGTTTCCTCCGCCACAAGCGAAAGCCGAGTTAGCCGGCGTGTAGTTGGGGTTACAGTGAGCGTTGAGAAGGGTTGAGAAGGCTCCTGTAGTTCCCGCTTGCCAGCCTGTTCCTAACCCGTTTACTAGGCTCCCCTGGCTGGTTAACGTGTTTCCAAAGTTCAGACTATTCAGGGAAATGAAACGTTGGAGCAGATTGTAGACTGGGTTTGCAGAGACCCCCAGCGTAGAGACGTAGCTGGCGTTCTGGAAAATATTGATAGCGTGGAGGAACGTGTCTGCGAACTCTCCCGCGTTCGTATATGCGTCAAGCTTGGGATCGCAAGCGACGTCGTAATTGGATATGACTAGAGCCTGAACGCCGCCGCAGTAGTTGCTGGCGAACTGGCTGTTGAATGTGCTGTACTCGTTGTCAGGGTTGATGCTGAAGCTCTCGCCT
>Ga0137371_10001156_pt1 | contig 20835 bp, 16 predicted proteins | sample SagtaG_7_FD_104919 | JGI IMG/M metagenome (GOLD analysis project Ga0137371, IMG submission 104919) | Vadose zone soil microbial communities from Sagehorn Ranch, Mendocino, California, USA - Sage1_R_40_16 metaG | ecosystem: Environmental > Terrestrial > Soil > Vadose zone | place: USA...
CGGGCGAAGTCGTGATACGATCCGGTAGGGCGTAGGGCCAGAAGCGGATCGGCGCGCCACTCGCCACGTGGATCCCGACGTCACTGCGGAGGACCGTGTCGGCAGGGACATCGATGGCGTGCTCAAGGGACAACCGCGTGACGGTATCCGTCAGCGGGCCCACCGTCGCTTTCACCTGATCCACGGCTGTGACGTGCGTGCTGGTCACGACGACCTTGCCAGCGGCGGTTCGCACAACGGCCAGCACCGGCGTGCCCACTAACACAGCGTAGCGTCCGTCCAGCAGGGGCTGCTGCGCCTCGGTGAACGTGTGGTCCGTAGACGCCGACTGCCAGCCGGTGATCGTCTGCGGCGGTGGGCCCGTGGGCACGGGAACCATGTAGGTATCGGGGGCCCCGTGTCCGAATAGTCGGAACAGCTGCACTGCTTTGTAGGCGCCGGTCTCGAGGTCCCAGTCGTTTCCCTCCACCGCCGTCGCCCAGCGCAGCTTGACGCGATCCTCTTCGATCTCCACCTGTCGCAATGTGAGCTCTTCGATCGCGTCGGCGCGCCACAACAAGATCTCGTCACCGGGGTGCAAGGCGGCGGCGACGGCCGGGGCTGTCTCGGAAGGTGCCAGGTAGGCTGTCGTCGATCCGTGGGCGAGGGGGTTGTGGGGCACGGGGCGAGGCAACATTCGCAGCCGGTTGAACCTCGCGTCGGCGCCACGCGCCTCGAGCGTTTCGAACTTCTGGGCTTGCTCGGCGGCGGCAGGGACGCTTTGCACGCGCAGGCCGACCGGTATGGTTAGGCGCGTCCCCGGGTCCAGCGTGAAGGCGAGGCGTGCCGTGGCAGCGGCGCCCGGTCGTACCTGATAGCCGAGCAGCCGGACCATGCGCAGCATCGAGTCGCGCAGACGCGCCGTCCGCAGAAACCCCTCGTTGGCGGCCCGCTCCTGGTAGAAGGTCAGGATGTCCGCCACCGCGGCCCATAACTCGAACAGCGTGATCGTGTAGTCGTCGCTGAGTCTGGTGCGCAGCCCAGACATCTCAGGGGTCTCGGCGATGGCCCGTAGTAGGGCCGCGCGGAACGTCCCGAACGTGCCGAGCCGGAACCCGACCGCTGAGAGCTCGGGCCGGTTTTCGGTCCGGGCTGGAACGGGCGGCGCGCCGCTCGAGCAGCAGCCACACAGCTCGATCACTTGCCTCCTCCGGCCGTGACGATCAAGGTGCCGTTCTCCATCCGATTCGGGTCGTTGTCGAGCCGAGCGATCTCCCAGGGCCCGATCGGGATGACCCCTGCCTCCAACTCACCCGCCGGGTCGCGGCCGAAGCGATGGAAAGCCTTCACATCGAGCGAGGCAACGCCTTCCACGGCTTTCACGGCGGCGTAAATTCCGCTCAGGTACACCGCTTGGCCGAAGGTCCAGTTGTCGGGGTTGAAGTAGGCACCGAGGGCGATCACCACGGCCTCCGTGACGTCGCTGCGGAAATGGTCGGAGGCGACGCACAGCTCGATCTCGAGCTTGAGCGAGACGTACAACGCCGTGCGCATCTCCAGGTCGTAGCCCGCCAGGCGGTAGCGCGTCAGGCCGCTGCGAACCTGTTGCTCGAACTCCGGGGCGAGCCGAGTTCGCCCGCCCGGCGCGGTGAGCACGTCGGTGGAGCGCAGAGGGTCGATCCCGACAAAGACCGTGTACCAACTCCCCGTCCACCGGAACGCCGCGACCGCACCCGCGACACCGTCGAGCCCCAACGCGGCGTTCTGGTAGTCGGCCTCGGTGACGGCGCGGAACTGCTGCGCCCGGAACGCCGCCGGTGCGTACTGCCGAACCTGTTCGATCGTCTCCGGGTCGGTGCCGTCGCGCGCCGGCAGCGGATTGCGGATCGCGGTGATCACCGGCCACCCGGTGGCGACGGTAGGCCGGATGATGTGAGCGAGCGCTTCCGCTCCGACGTTGCCGGACCGGCCGTTCCCGATCCTGTAGACCGCGTGCACCGCGGTGGCGCCGCTCAAGGCGTGGCCGTACTCGCCATCCCCGAAGCGAAGCGTCGGCATCCCGTCGTCTCCGATATCGGCCACGAAGTGCTGGTCGAAGGGCGAGCTGTCGAGCAAGTCGGGCACGAGCGTCCACAGCTGGAGGGCTCCCGACACATGGGTTACGCGGAGAGCCACGGCCGCCTTTGCCGCGCGAACGTCACCCGCGAGGTCGGGGCGCTCACTCGTCATCACCGCGTCAGCGTCGTAGTCGACCTCCTCGGGCTGGCACTCCATGGTGAGTTGCGGTCGACTGAGACGGAGCCGAAATGGCACCTCGGGGCCCACAGGTTCGTCGATCGTGAAGTCGTCGCTGGTGGTGCGGCCGTGATCGGCGAGTACGATGTTTCCCCTGGCGACGGAAATGCGGCGGATCACGGAACCGTCGGTCCGCGAAGCTGCCAAACACAGCGGAAACGTCAACGCGTCGGCTAGGCGCCAGGTCACTTCGAGTAGCGGCAGCGCGAATTGGGTCGCAGGGTCGGTTCGGGGCACAAGCTCGCCGCTGACCAACGCGACCTGAAACACCGGATCGGTAAGCGAACGCTTTTCCACGATCTGCACGACCGCGCGGTGCGCGGGGTTCGCATCGGCGGCTTCACCGGTCTCGGGCCCGAGCAGCTCTTCGAGCAGGAGGTAATCCCCCAGCTCCAGCGGCGGCCGGAGCGCGTGCCCCAAGGCATCCACCGCGTACAAGTGCGCCGTCACAGTCCCTCGGCCCAGACAGCACTGGTCGTTGCCCCATGTGTGCAGCCGGATGAGGTTGTTGTGGACGCGAGCGCTGAGCGTCGTGGCCGTCTCGAACACGTTGGTTCGAGTCAGTGCAGGATCTCTGTCGAAAGCCTCCGGATCGGGATCGGGAATTACGACACCCGGCGCCGCGTCCTGATGCTGCAACGGCGTGGTGATGCGAGTGAGGAGCTTCCGGCCGAGTGGCAGAGTGCCCCCGGCGCTCACGGCGACGTGCACGAACGTCCAGGCGTTGCGGCCGTCGTGCATCGCGTAATCGACCAGCTTGGCATGCCGCTTCGCGGAGATTCGTTGTCGCGCCGTGTCGAGGTACGCCTCGTTGGCGACGGCGTCCTGGAAGTAGCTCAGGTGATCGCCTTCATGCGCGAACAGCTCGAGCAACGCGATCCCGATGTCCGCGGGATTGCGCTCGAACCAGCGCGGGTTGCGCTGCGCAACGAGGTCCACGAGTAGCTGGCGGAAGCTTGCGTAGTCCTTCGCCAGGTAATCGAGCGCCGGCTCGAGCGGGGCCTCTTCTTGACACACGTCCCGTGGCGCGCAGTCGAAGTCCACCGGACACGCCGCCCGGAAGTTGATCGGCGCGACCGAGAACAGCCTGTCGATCCCCTTCGTGTCGTCAAACTGCCAGGTTCCGTCGCTCTGACGGCTCCAGGCGACTGACAACGTGTACGTGGAGAAGTCACCTTGCGCGCTGACCGGAAGCTCGAGCACTTCCAGGTCGGTGACAGTGGTCGGATCGCCCGTCGGCTGGATGTCCACGATCCGGGTCCCGCCGGCGATCACGAAGTCCGCGGCGCGGAGGCCGGTGGGTACGGAGGGACGCAGGAAGTGCAACTCGAGCACGTGGACGGGATCCGTCGAGTTCTGCCGATACTCGACGAAGTCGATTCCATTGATGGGCAGCGACGTCGCGACGAGCAGCTCTCGCCGCGTCGCGTCCCGGCAGCTTGGCCCGAGCAGCCGCAGGATCTCCGCCGTCACGCACCACCTCCTGAGCCGAACTGCGCCACGCGCTGCTCGCCCGTGCTCCGTTTGGCGTACGCTACGGTCACGGTCAACCGCTCGTCCTGCGCAGTAACGGTCACGTCTTTCACTTCGATCACGGTGTCCAACCAACGCGTGAGGGCGCCCTGGACGAGAAACTGGGTCGCCCCCGCGACCGCGTCGCCGGCGGGCATGAACACCATCTGTCTAATCCCGCACCCGAAGTCGGGCCGGTTCACTCGCTCACCTGGGCCGGTGAAGAGCACCTGGCGAATGAGGTCGCGGATGTGATCATCCTCTGTCGTTTCCGCCGTGTGGCCGCGGCCGTCGATGCCGTAGGGGACGTCCAAGAAATCGGTCATGTCACGTCCGCGTTCACCGTGACGCCGACCGGCGTCGTGGCGAAGAGACTCACTCCCGCGAGGCGGGCCCGGATTGTTGCATGCGAGGTCACGGTGACGGCGTGGGTCGTCACATCGAAGTCGACGCTTGTTTGATTGAACGGAACCGTTACGGTCTCGGGAACGCTCGCCGCCGTGGGGTTTGTACTGAATAGCTCGACGGTTACGCCCGCCGCTGGCGCGGGCGACTGTAGCGTGATTGTGCCAGTCGCCGTGGCGCCAGCCTGGACGGTGTCCGGCGTGAAGGAGATCGACGCGAGGGTCTCACTGATGGGCTGGATCGTCAGCACCAATTCCTGGGCCGTGATCGCCGGCGCGTTGCGCTGCAGGTACCCGATCACGCCTTGCGCGATCGCAATGAGCGCTCGGCGCCGCTCGAAGGCGGCGGGCCCGCTCGCTGGCAGAGAGATGATCGATACCAACGCGTCCTCGATTGCCCGCGCCATACTGTCCGGGGGGGGGGAGGGGCCATCGGGTCCCAGTCCTCGATGTTTCCCGCGCGCAACATGACGGTCATGATGTATATCCCCTCACCCCGCCTTGACCTTCATGGAGAGCAGGTCCGGCGTTGGTGGGGTGAACGGCGCGACCGGCGGCATGGGCGTGACCGGGAACATCCCCGCAGCCAGCTCCCCCGGATGCATGTGGCTGTTGAATAGCGTCACTAACTGGTTGAGATAGGTCATGAGCTGATCGCCGAACACGACCGGATGCGAAGCGTTCTCCACCAGCTCGATCTGTGGCGCCTCGACCACCACCTTGGTCGCCGCCTTGACCGTCACCTTTCCGGCTTGCACCTCGATGTGGACCAGGTTGCTGCCGTTCTGGTCGCTCACGGCGATCTCCTGGCTGTCGTCGTGCAGCGCGAGCATCAACCCCTGCTCGCTGCGCACGATCTTCAGGTCGGGCGTGGCCGCAGTGCCACCCTCGTCGGTCGGCAGGTTGTCGGTGCTCCACCAGCCACCAGCCCAGATGGGTCGCGACACCTCTCCGGCCTCGAATTCGATCCAGACGCCAGCGCCCGGAGCTGGCACCGTAAACGCCCCACTGCCGGCTCCGGTGTAGGGCGCGCACGGAAGGGCCCACCCAGTCGCGACGGTGCCGAGGACCTCCGGCACGCGGGCCTTGATCCTGCCGAGCTTCTTCGGGTCCTGGTTGTCGGTCACCACGCCACGGTACTTCCCATAGTGACGGGTCGTCTCGTGTCGCCCGTTCCCTCCGGGCAGCGTTCCACGATCGGTTACGGGTGCGGTCATGCTCTGTTCTCCCGGTCAGGACGCGAGGGCCGTGCCTGGTGCGAAGCTCTCATTGCCCCGCAGTCCGACGGCGTTGCGCCGCAAGGTGAATCGCTGCACGTACGAGCCGTCGCTCGTGATGACGTGGAGCACGCGCTCCACGTAGTACTGCCCGCTGAATTCAGTGCCGACTCCACGCACCAGCACCGGCTGCTTGGCCTTGAGGATGCCGCCGTACGCGGCGGTGTTCACTTCACCCTCGGCGACGATCGCCCAGGCCGAACGATCCACGGCCGCCTGCGCGTAGCGCTGCACTTCGGCGGACTGGCCCATGCCCAACTGGCTCAACAGCACGCGGCGCGGCCGATCGGCCGGCACTGCGGGTGTCGCGCCCAGGTCCGCCAGCGCCGACGAGTTGGCCTGCCCGGATTGATCCGACCCGTCCTCCACGTCGAGCGTGGTCGCCTGTGCGGTGACCGGACGGAGCATCTCGTACCGCGTGCGGAACCGGTTCACGTTCGTTGCGGCACCCATGTTGACGGTGAGCGTGCCCTGCGCGGTCTGGTTGTGGCGGGGGGGATGGAAATGGCCTTCTACGTCGCCGCTCGAGGGATTCAGATCGAGATAGCACTCGTAGCCGTTGCGCTCGGCGAGGTGCTTCAGGAACTGCACGTCGGTGCCCCGCTGCAGCAGCGTGTGCTCGTTCTCCTGGCGCGTCCAATTCGTCGCCTCGACCACCGGCGTGAACCCGTAAGCAGCATCGCCGAAGATGGCGGTTGCGACGTCGCTGTCCGCCATGTTCGGCCACGCCTTTACTTTCTCCTCGAGGTGCATCAGGACGGTCGAGTCCATGGCGACGACCGCCAGCGTCGACCCGTTCGGATCGTTCGCGAACTGTCCGGCCGTCTCGATGACGTAGCCCGTGATGAGTGGGATCGGCGACCCGGTCCCCACGGTCACCGACAGCGCCACCTTCGTCAGACGGCCGAACACTGCGTCGTCCAATACGGTCCATCCACTCCCGTTCTGACGCACGCTCAGGGCCGTGCGTAAACGCAGCATGTCGGCCATCCCCGCGTGGTCTTCCATCTCGATTTGCTGGATGGCGCCGAGCAGCTCGGGCGAGGCGGCAGTGCCGTCGATCGTGAGCGCGTACGTGATCGCCGCAGGCACGTCAGCCCTCCGCGGGGGGGTCGAGGATCACTTGCCCGACGACGAGTAAGTCATCCGGCCAGGCGGCGCGGTTCGCGTCGCAAATGCGCCAGAACCTCTCCGGGTCCTGGAGGTGTTGATGTGCGATGTGATCGAGCCGCTCTCCCGCCAGCACGCGGTGGCCGACGAACGCCGGCGTCTCCGGGATGAAGCGGGTCGTCTTGTGTCGGATCACGCGTGCCGACGGGTCGGTCAACGCGGCGTCCGGCACGGTGGCGTAGCGACTGCCCTTGAAGAACATGTGGTCCTCTGCTCTAGCGGTTCGGCAGCAGGTTACGGATCCCGGACTCGCCGGAACCGGGCCGATGGCGGCGGGCAAGGCTTTCCTTCTGTTTCTGGTATGCGATGAACGCATCACGCCCGATGCTTGACGCCGGGAACTCCATGTACGTGAGCACCTGCAGGCCGAGGTCGACCTTGGCGAAGATCGGATTGAGGCGGGTGTCGAATGCCTCCTCCGAGATACCGAAGCTCGTCAGCTTCACGGGCACGACGCGCGACTTGCCCCACACGAGCAGCACCAACGGCAGGTCCGCGGGACTCACCTGGACGGCACCGCGCTGGGCTTGCTCCTCGATGTGCTGGGCATCGACAGACGGCGGATACATCAGCAGCTCGAGCGTCGCGAGCGCCGGATGCAGACCGTCCTCGGCCACGGCGGTGTTGTCGTCGGGTTCGGCGAGCTGGTCGGCGGCGTGCATTTCGACGGCGAGCGTGATTGTCTCGACCGGCGGCCCGGCGACACGCAGGACGTCTTCCCTGGCCGCGCCGGTACTGCTGCCGGTCGGCGGGGGCGGCGCCCGATGCGCGAGCGAGCGTTTCAGCGCGTCGGGATTGTACTGGAAGGTGATGATCCGGGACGGCTGAGCACCAGGCGTGTGCGTCGGATAGACGGCGAGGGCGCCTTTCAGGAGCTGCGGGCGGATGGCGGATTGGGTGGGCACTGTGCGCTATCCCGTCTCGCCAGGTTGAGTGTGAAGCTGGTCTGGTGTCGGTAGCGGCACGGGATATGGTTTGCTGATGCTGCCGGCCCTGACCTCTTCCCACGCATCACCCTTCTGCTTCGCCTCGCCGTACTCCACAACGACCTCCCTGGCGAAGTGGGAGGCTCGGCGTATCGACGTCGATTCACTGTCCGTGCGGTACTGGGCTTTGGCGTCGAACCAGAAATACTTGCCTAGCCTCAGGTCGCCCCGCATCTGGTTCTCGTGACCGCTCAGCATGTTCATGTTTACCTGATGGGTTATCGGGACCAGGTTTTCGATGGAACCGGGGCCACCGAATCTCCCATTCACGAGGTGACCACGGACCCAATCGGGGGCGCCTCGCTTCCTGATCCGCTCCCACGGCCCGGGCGAACCCTGAGGCGCAGCATACGCTACCTCGACGAGCGGTACAGCCCGCACGTGCTTGACCCTCGAGATGCCCTGACTATGGTCGATGACGACCGGGGTGAATCGTGTGACCGGCTTCCTACGATGAAGCGCGTCTACCGGACGCTCCGCGCTCATCTCACCGAGGATCTGCACGTCGTCCCCGGACAGCTGCACGCGCAAGGACTTGAACCCGTACCGCTGTCGCCAAGTTGGGAGGGCCACCTCCACATCTGCGGGCGACCACCCTCTCTCTTGGATCCGCGTCGCCTCCTGATGAACGCCGGCCGCCGCGGCATTCCACCTGGCGTCTGCCTCGGTCGCTGCCGGCGCCGGTGCGGTGTCGCCGCGCCCAAACAGTGCGCGCGCCCGTTCCACAACCCAGTCGATCACCCGATCGATCGCCGAGTCCACGCGTGCGCGGATGCCGTCGATCACGCGCCGTATCGCCCCGCTCACGTCCCCGAGCCCGATCAGCCGGGCCAGGAAGCCGAGGATCACCGGGATGGTCCGCGCCATGGCGCGCTCGACCCAGTTCGCGGCGTCCGCAATCCGGCCTGCGACTATGTTCGCGATTGAGTCCACGATGGCCTCGACCAAGGCCAGGATCTGCCGGATGCGCTCGACGAAGAACGCCACGGTGTTGTAGATGCCGATGATCGCCTGGATCAGCGCTCCGACCGGATTGAACATCGTGGCCAGCTTGGTGATTGCGGCCGTGACGATCCGCGTCACGGCCCACTGGCGAATGCCACCGATGACGAGGTCCGTGAACGAGCCGATCATCTCCACGATCTTGTCCCACGCCGCGGCGAGGCCCCGCGTGACGATCAGCCGGACGAACTCGAATACGCGCTCCAGCATTGCCACACGGGGCTCGCCGATGAGACGCACCAGTTTCACGCGCATATTCGCGTAGGTGATGCCGAGGATCTGCAGCACGAGCGAGAGGATCCCCTGGAGATCCCAGCGCTCGGGCAACGTCAGTCCCGCCCCTTCGAGGGCTCCCGTGAGCCATTCGAACACGCCAGTCCGCAGGTGGTCGAGAATGTTGCGGCCGAATTGTTCGAAGCCCTGCTTGGCGGCGCGGATGAGGTTGCCGAGGAACCCGATCGGATCCCGCACGATTTGCATGAAGGTGTCGCGGATCTTCTGAAAGATCCGCACGATCTGCCGGCCGATGGGGCCGGCGATCATGAGCGCGCCCTCGAAGATGAACTCGAGGACTTTCTTGCCTACCGCGAGCGCGAAGTTGATCACGCGCCGCGCCGGCGCCTCGAAGATGTCGCGGATCTTCTCGATCAGGTCGAGCGGATGGAGCAGGTCCCGCACCGACAGCGTGTCCCACGCCCTGCGGAATAGGCCTTTGATCCTCTCCCAGGAGAGATCCAGCTTGACGATCTCGCGCTCCAGCCACTCGACGGTGCGCTCGATCGCGCGGCTTCGCTCGAGATTCTCGAAGATCTGGTCGCCGCCGGGCACGAGGTCCAGGACGGCGCGCACAAAGTGGCGCGCGGTGCGCGGCACGGGCTCGTCGCTGAACGGATCCTTGCCAAGGATGAATTTTAGCAGGCTGTATCCGGGTACCCGCCGTGCCCATTCCGACAGCTTCCCGAGCACAACCTGTTTGATGAACTGGACAATCCGGCCCCCGACCGCCAGCGCGAAGTTGATGAGCCGGTTCGCCGGCGGCAGGAAGATCCGCTTGATCTTCTCCCACGCCGTCGACGGATGCAGCAGGTCGGTCACCGACAACGCATCCCACGCCTGCCGGAACAGTCCCTTGATCGTGTTCCACGAGAGGTCGAGCGTCGCGACCTCTTCCTCGAACCAGCGGACGGTCCGCTCGATGGCCCGGGTGCGTTGGAGCTCCTGGAAGATCTCCTCCCCGTTCGGTACGAGCTTTAGGAAGGCATGCACCAGATTCACCGCGCTCCGCTCCACCGGCTCGTCGGTGATCGGATCGCGGGCGAGCAGCACCGAGAGGAGGTCGTAGCCCGGGATCTTCCGCGCGTGCTCCGCGACCCAATTCAGCGCCGCGTTTAGGGCGTCCCCGAACAAGCCGCGCTGCACCCTGGGGGTGGCCCGCGTCACGGCGAGAGGCTGACGTTGGACGGTTCCCCGCGGCGCGACGGCGGGCGCGGGGAGGCGCCGAGCCAGGCGCACGCCCTCGGGCTGCTGCTGGATCGTGTGCGTGAGCTCGTGAGCGAGTAAGCGGCGACCGGATGCCATGCCCGGCTCGTACTGGCCGGCACCGAAGAAGATGTGGTCGCCCACCGTGAACGCGCGCGCCCCGAGTGACACCGCTGCTCCCGATGCCTCGGGCCCCGTGTGGGTGCGCACGCCGCCGAAGTCGTGGCCGAACCGGGATTCGAAATACGCCCGCTCCGATCCAGGGAGCGGATCGCCGCTCCGCGTCATCGTCCCGATGGCGGACTCAACCGAGGGTGGCACGACCGCAGCTGCACCGTTGGAGCTCGTGCTCTTCTGAAGTCGCGTTGGAGCCTCTTCCTTCTTCTTTTTTTTCTCGTCGTCGCCCTTGACCGGCGCCCGCTGCACGAGCGGTGTGAGACCTGCGGCCAGCGAGGCCTGCTCGAAGCGGCCGTCCCCTACAAACGGGGATTGTGACACTGCGTCAGCCGCCCGCTCGGCCTCTTGCTCGTACCTATCCCCCGGCTCGTTCACGGCGAGTCGAGTCTGGATCATCCCCACCCTCAGCAGCCGCAGGAGCGATTGATTTCCTGGGGCCACGGCGCTTTCCATCCGCTGGATTGCTGACGTCGCGTGGGACCGGCCGCTGCCATCGTGCCGCCTCGCCGGCGCCAGCAGCGGGCTTGATGCGCGCTGGTATTGCCGCGCCGCATCACCCACGGGACACGTTCCCTTCGCGGAGCGCGCGAGCGATCCCGTGCGCGATGAATACCGCGGCAGCGGCCGCGCCGCCGCTCTTGGGCGGCGCATGTGCGGCGAGGCGGAGTCGCGCACCATCGGGAAGGCCAGCCGGTGCTGCCTGGGTCACGAGTTCTTGCGCCAGTGCCCGTGTCAGCAGCGAGCGCAGCATGGCCGCCTGCCCCCGCGCGACTGGAAGGCCCGTCACCACGACGTGCCCGATCGAGACCGTGTACGACGGGCGGGGCGTCATGGCTTAGCCAACCCGAGGTAGGAGCCGAATTCGGCTGCCCCGATGGGCTTGCCCAGTTTCCCGTATTCGCGACCCGCGGCACGGAGCACGTGCGCCATCCCGATGGGCGCGCCCTGGGCCGCCGCGAGAAACGCTGCGTTAATCGCGATTGCCCGGATGTGCCCGCCCGAAATCTCCAACCGGGCAAGGAAGCCGTGGTCGAGGGAGTCGACCTGGGCTCGGGCCGGAAAGACTTGCCGCCAGATGGCACGTCGGCTATCGGCGTCGGGGAACGGAAACTCCACGGTGAACCGCAGGCGCCGCAGAAAGGCGGCATCCAGCGCCGCCTTGCGATTGGTGGCCAGAATCGCGAGGCCAGCGTAGTCCTCCATTCGCTGGAGCAGGTAGTTGACTTCGATGTTGGCGTATCGGTCGTGGCTGTCGCGCACTTCAGTGCGCGTGCCGAACAGGGCGTCGGCCTCGTCGAACAGCAGGATCGCCCCACTCCGCTCCCCTGCATCGAACACGCGGCGGAGATTCTTCTCCGTCTCCCCGATGTACTTGCTCACCACGCCCGCAAGGTCGATGCGGTAGAGATCCAGCCGCAGGTGGCGCGCGATGATCTCGGCGGCCATCGTCTTGCCGGTGCCACTAGCGCCAGCGAACAACGCGGTGACCCCGCGACCTCGGCTCAGTTGGGCGCCGAAGCCCCAGCGTTCGTATACGTGCCCGCGCAGTTCCACCTGACTCGCCAGCTCGCGGAGCTGCGCCAGAACCTCCTCTGGCACGACGATGTCCGTCCAGGTGAAACACGGATCGATGCGGCGGGCGAGGTCGCCCAGTGCTTGCCCGCTCTGTTCTCGGCACGACTGCCACAAGTCATCCGCCGTGACGGGGCTACCCGGCGCCCGCAACCCCGCGCGCTCGCGGGCGGCCGCCACTGCGCTCACGATCGCCGCGCCAGCGAGGTCAAACTGCTGCGTGAGCGCGTCAATCTCTCCATTCAACGAATGGGGCCCCGCGGAGAGAACCGCGTGCCACAGCTCCCGCTGGGCGGCGCGGTCAGGCGGCGGCACAGCGAAGACGGACACCGGCGTTTCGGCTTCGAGCGGTGCCCGGCTCACGACGATCAGGATGGCGCCCAGCGACTCCGTGAGCTCCCGTACTGACGCTTGGTACGTGGCGTCGCCCGCGGCCTCGGTCGCGTCAACGAGGTAGGCGGCAGCGAGCAGCGCTGCTTCCCGCCCCAGCAACGCGCATAACTCCCCGCGGCGTGTCGGAGACTCCGTGGCGAAGCGCCCCAAGTCGAGTGCGAACAGGCGCGTCCCGAGAGTGCGGCACGCTGCGGCGGCTACATCACGCGCACCCCGCGCGGATGCCCCAAGCAGGTTGACGACCGTCCCGTCTCCCCGGGCGAGACAGCGCGTAACCAGGGCCGCGATCGCCTCGTGCTCCGCCGCGAGCAACGGCGCGGGAGTTGGCCGCAGCATGCCGAGCAGTCGCTCGTCGAGATGGTTGAAGCCCCGCAAGTAATCGACCATCCGCTCATCGAGCCACAGCGGCTGGACGAGAGACGGGCGCGGTTCCGACGATCCACCGCCCTGCACCAGCCGCAGCCGGCGCAACGGGGCCCACGGGAGCCAACCGTCGCGCGCGCGCCGCCGCTCCGCTGGGTCGCTGACGAACAGCGAGAGGGCGAGTTGCAGCGTGGCATGCGTCGCGCGCGCGTCGTCCTGGACGTAGGCATACAGGCGCAAGAAGCTCGGATCGATCTCCGGTGCCAAGCACAGGACCAACAGGTCCTTCTCGAACGGCGAAAGCTCGCAAAGGCCGGCGAGCAGCTCGAGCGGAGGTCTCGCTGTCTCGGCGGCGGCTGTGGCGCGGGCGCTGGCCGTGGCGATCGCCTCGGTCAAGCGCTGCGCCTCGGGTCCGCCATCAGTGCCCCACGCGCGGTCTTTCTCTTCCTCGCTCGCGAGGATGTCGTCGGCCTGCGCATCGGTCACCAGCGTGTGCCGAAAATCACGCAAGTCGTCCCGTTGCCAATGGGAGCGAAGCCAGTTCACGCGTCGGCTCAGAAGCAGCCGCAGCCGCTCCAACTGCGCGTCGAGGTAGTCGGCGTTCGGATTCCCTGTCTCCGTTGAGGTCGCAACGGGGCGCGCGGCGAGGGACGTCATGGCGGCGGTAGCAGGAGCGGCGCGTCGTCGATGCTCTCGGCGCCGTTGGCACGGACGCGAACGGCGTAGCGTGCCTGCAGCTGCAGTTCAGCGACCGAGCGGCCGTCGCTGGGGCTGGGCGCGAACGCGACAGCGGCCGCATCGCCGGGGAGCAAGAGCAGTTGGTCGGCGAGCGACGTCACCTGCGCGTCGCGGTACGCCGGGGCGCCGCTGGCCGCCCGGATCGCCACTTGTAGCTTCACGGCAGCGTCGTCGAGGGACGTCGGACGGTCGAAGACGACGGGGCGCGGTGCCCCACCGATCTGCACGAGCAGGGCTGGTTGCGTGGCGGCCAGCGTCGGGAACGGGACCAGCGCGCCTGATTGTACGCCATGCGCTGCGCCTGCCGGCTGCGGCGCGGCGAGCTGCAGGTCTGCGACGATCGTGCTGGGCCCGCGTGGCGCCGCCGTGATGGCGCCGCTCAACCCTCCGGCAAGCAGCACCAGCCGATCCCCGAACAAGCCCACACGCACCGTCGCAAATGCGGGTTTGTCGGGGGCGGCGTCTCGGATTGCTCGCTGCAGCAGCGCCGGAATTGCGCTGCGCGCTTCCGACAGCGGCAACTCGAGGTCTACGGGGACCGTAACGCCGTCGATCGTCAGGTCGAGTTGCTGCGCGGCCGGCCCGAGAAGAACGGGATCGGGCAGAGCGCCCGAAACGAAGAGACGTACCTCGGCTGCCGGTAGCGTGTCCGGGAGCGGTATGACGAGTTGATCCGGCGCGGCTGAGACGTACGCGTTCTTGGGGATCACGCTCGGCCCGACCACGGTCTCCCCGCCGGCCGAGGGATGCGTGAGCCGGACCCCGCGGATGGTTAGCCGTGCCGGCGGGCGTGTAGCCTCGAGCGCCGGCAGGACGGACGGTGGCAGCAGGCCAACGCGAGGGACGAGCAAGATCACGCTCTGGTTCGACTTGACGCCGCTCTGAGGCAACGCCGGTTCGCTCGCTATGACGGCGACGGGCTGCGGCCCGGGCTGCAGCCGGTCGGCCGGTGCGATCGCAGCGCCGCTCGGCAACGTGTCGTCAGGAATTGCAGCCTCGACACGCGCCCCGCTCACGGCCCCCGGCGGAACCTCTAGCGCACCGATCACCACCCGACTCGTCTTCCCAAGGCTCGTGCCCAAGATCACGAGCGTGTCTCCGATACGGGCGTACGGGAACGGCCGGTCCACGGCTTCGCCCAACCGGCGGACGCGGATGTCGCTGATGGAAGGTGTCTGGAGCGTGACGACCTGAACGAAGGGCCCCGGCACGGCAGGCCCGCCCGCCGGCGGGTAAGGCGACGGCGGCTCCCCGACAGGACGCGGAAAGCGGCGCGGCCGGCGGCTCTCGATTTGCACCACGTGAACGGCATACGCCGCAGAGAGCCGGTAGCGCAGCGTGAGCGCGGTCCAGACTTTCGTGACGTCCTCGAGGCTCAAGGGCTCGAGCATGAGCTTCGCCCGCTCGAACTCATCCTGCAGGCTCGGGTGGAGAATCGGCTCGCCGCTGGGGGGCGTGACAGTCCGCAGCCGCTCGGTGATGATCGTGTAGTCGTGCAGCACCCGCATCGCGCTGCCCAAGACGAAGTGCGCCAGCTTGTCGTCGTACACGGTACCCGTCGCGTTCCCGAACTTCGTGACCGGCTCGGTCCCGTACGCCGTGATGAGGTAGTGGAGGTTGAGGCTGAGCGGTGGATGCCCATACGCATCGGGAGAGCCATGCCGAGGAATCTCCTGGTTCTGGAGAAACCCGTTCTCCGTGACGCGGTAAAGAAAAAGATTCACGCGGGCGTTCTCGGCCGTCGGCTCGGCATCCCTCCCGTTCGCCTTCGGTGAACCAACGGTCACTTGAATGTCCGTGACGCCGTCGGGTCGTTCCATCCGGTCGTACAGCAGCGCCTGAAGCGTCGCGCTGACGCCGCCGATTGCCTGGAAGTCGCTCATCGCGGCGTCACTCGTTCCAAGCGGCGTAGCTCCGGAGCGCCGCAAACTCCTCGAAGCCAGCCACGGTCGGTGTGGGCGGCATATCCGTCGCGCGTGGTGCGGCCGGTGGCAGAGCGACCTCAGCCCGGATCTCGACGCTGCCAATGTGGACGTGGACGCCGCCCTGAGACTCGGTGTCCTGTGGGCCCGGCCGGGCCTGAGCGAGCATCATAGGTGAGTGCCGAAACACGGGAGCAATCGTCACCGCGGCAGCGGGCGTGGCCGGACTCCACGCTGCCTCCTGCTGCTGCGGCCGAGGGGGGCCTGCGGCGGGTGCAGGTGCTACGGCCACGCTTGGCGAGGGGTCGATGGTGGCAACAGTTGGCGTTTTGGGGGCCACCACAGGCACGATATCGGCAACTGGGACGGTCAGCGGCATCGCAGCGACCGGCACCGCACGACCGGCGGGCCGCAAGGTAGCGTCGGATCGCGTTTCTACACCTGCGGCATCACGCAGTCCGGCTGCCGGCGGAGCCAAACGTCTGGGTTCTCTCGGGACCGACAATGGCGCGTGTGCGGCTCGGCGCTCGCGCTCGCGCGCTGTCGGCGGTTCACGGAGCGGGAGATCTCGCGTCTCACTCCGATGCTCAAGCGTTGCCGGAGACGACGGCCCTGGAGCGACGGGTGGCGCCGCAACGGGGGAAGGCACAACGCGGAACGGTAGCGAGAACTCGGGCGGCGTAGTCATCACCAGTGAGTCGGGCGCGGAGGCCGGTGCAGCCGCCACGCCTGGCAGCGGCGGTCGCACATTGGCGCGCAGTCCCGGCGATCGTTCGATCATCATCGGTTCTCGCGCCGCAACCTCCGTTATCTGTGGGGCTGACGTGGAGGCGGCCGGCAGGGGAGCGCTCGACAGCACGACCGGAGCGGGAGGCGCGCTCGCGACAGACCGAGCGGAGCGCGCCGGCGGCGCTGGCGCGGTGGGCGAGGACACGAGAGTCGGTGGAGGGACCGGCGTGCTCGGAGCAAGGGCGCGCTGGACGACAGACACGAACGGTTCCGACGCGAACGACCCCAGCCCCGTGCCTCCATCGCCTGCCGAATCCACGTGCGGGGGCACGGGCGTCGCCCCATCCGCTGGCTGCAACGGGACCGTCGGTGCGAGACCACCAGCCCGGCGCGCCAGGTTCAAGAGGAAGTCGCTCATCGGCGTGTCGCCCCCGCGAGCGACTCAGCTAGCAGTTGGAGGTAGCGCTCGCGGTGCTCCTCGGGCATCTCTCGGATGTCTCGCTCGCTCCAGTGGTAGTGCAACGCGAGGGTGTGGATGTCCCGAAACCGACGTTCCACGCGAGCATCGACTTCCCGGAGGAGGTAGCTGCCTGCGTCGAGGATCGCGCCGAAGCGCAAGCCACAAGCCGGGCACACCATGTCGAGTTCTATCTCTGCCTGGGGGTCCAGCTCGCCAATCGGCGTCGACATCTCCCGCCACGCGCCGGGCGGCAGTTCCGCAGCGGTCGAGCCGTCGTCCCGCAGTTCCACGCGCACGAGGCAGCGCTGGAGGATGGCCAGCGCGGCTGCCTCGGGGTGGTGTGTCGCGAGCTCCGCCACGGCGTCGAGGTCGGCGCCGTTCGGTAGGCGGAATCGCACGCGGTACGCGACGTCGGCCATGACGACTTCGCGCTCGTACACTTCCGAATCGGTCGCGCCAACCGGTGTCGGTACGAGCAGATCGCCTACCTGAAGGGTCGCGTCCAGCAGGGTGCCACACCCCACGGCCGGACACGCCACGACCGCTTCGATCCGATCCCCGAGCGTCACGCGTCGCAATTGCAGGAGCAGGGCTTCCCGATCGCCTATCGCGAGCGTCTGTACAGCCGTGCGCCGGTCGGTGCCTTTTGGGCCGAGGGCCACGACGCAACGGGCGAGCAGCTCGGTGGCGCGGCGCGCGGGCGGGAGGGAATGCGCCGTGTCGACGAGGAAGCTCTCGTCGTCCTCCGTCACGGGGCGGAGGCGCGCTTCCTGGTACCGCTCGTCGGCGAGCCACAGCCCCCTTGGCAGGGTGACGCGTGCCGTGGCCGGGGCACCCATTACACCGCCGGGTCAGTGAAGGCGGGCTCTGTCGGCTCGGTCGCCTCCTGGTCCCGTTCCCAGCCCTCGTGCTCGACCTTGATCGACTGAATGAGGATCGCGTTCGCATTCGCGTCGAGGTCCGCCTGCGCCGAGAATTCCGAGACCCAAGCGCGGTAGATCTTGTAGGACAGCACGCGTTGCCCCGCCTCGTTGAACAGGTCGAGGATCAGGTCTTTGCGGAAGTCTTTGAGCGACGTCTCCCGCGTGCGTTGGTCCGGCGCGGCCTGCGCGTTGGCGAAATCCCAGACTTTGTTGGCCCACTTCTCGAACTCAGGGTCATGGGTGACGCCGCGCTCCATGGTGATCGCTTCGTACTTGGTCCTTCCCGGCGACTTGTGGCTGCTACTGGGGTCGCCTCCCTCACGATGCTCGACCATCTCCGTCGTGCGCTTCAACGCACTGACCTTGCTCACGCCGGCGACATAGCGCCCGTCCCATTTGATCCGGAACTTGAAGTTCTTGTACGGATCGAATCGGGCCGGGTTGACACTAAACTTTGCCATGTGCGGTCTCCTCAGGTCTGGATCTGGCCGGCGATCTGCTGGATCTTGATGATCACGAACTCGGCCGGCTTGAGGGGCGCGAAGCCCACGATGATGTTGACCCGGCCCAGGTCGATGTCGTTCTGTGTAGTGGTTTCCTTGTCGCATTTCACGAAATACGCTTCGCGCGGCGATTTGCCCTGGAAGGCGCCCTGGCTGAAGAGGGTGTGCATGAAGGCGCCAAGGTTGAGCCGGATCTGGGCCCAGAGCGGCTCATCGTTCGGTTCGAAGACGACCCATTTCGTCCCGCGGTACAGGCTCTCCTCCAGAAACAGCGCGAGCCTGCGGATTGGGACGTACTTGTACTCGTCGGCCATCTGGTCGGCGCCACGCATCGTCCGCGCACCCCAGGCGACGGTGCCAAACACCGGGAACGTGCGCAGCGAGTTGAGGCCGAGCGGATTGAGGACACCGTTCTCTTTGTCTGTTAGGGCGACGGTCAGCCCGACGGCACCCGACAACAACGCGTCAGTTCCTGCTGGCGCCTTCCAGACGCCCCGCTCCGCATCGGTCCGCGCGTACAACCCCGCCAGGGCGCCGCTCGGTGCGAAGTCGTGAACCATGGAGTTCATCAGGGGATCGGGAGCGCGGAGTCGCGGGAAATAGGCGGCGGCGTTGCGTGTACGGAGGCTCGCGCCGCTTCCGGATAGCCACGCCTGTGCCTCGGGGAGCGTGTCCACTGTGGCAGGGAGGTCGATGATGAGGAAGGCTCGGCGCCGCTCGCAATAGGCGACGGCGTCCATGTACACGGAGCGGTACTCGCTGTCCCGAAAGCCCGCCACCTCAGGTAACGAGAGGATGTTGAAGAGGTCGACATCCTCCAGGGCGAAGAACCCTGTCTTGTTCGCTTCGTTGCCCTGGAACTCGGTGACCCCGGGGGGCGTGCCATCGCTACCCAACAGCGGGGCCGCCTGTGCGAGTGTGGCCGCTCCGACGCCGAGCGCGTACCGGGCCATGTTTTCGGCGGCGTCTGCTGCAATCAGGTTGATCTCGTCGGCCGTGGTGTCCGCCCCGGCGGCAGCGAATTGGAACACGACATTCGGATCGGCGGGCCCCGGCGCGACGCGCAGACGTCGCCCGATCAGCGCCGCGACGGCCCCGGCGAGCGCGGCGTGCGTCGAGCTCTGCACGGCAGTCTGAAGCGCGGCGAGCACGCCCCCGACGGTCGTTGGTGCGGTCAGGGGCGGCGTGCCCGAGCCGGTGCCCCAGAGATGCAGGGTTAGGGTCGCGACGGTCGCGCTTCCGCGGATGACTTGTACGTCGATCGCCCCGCTCGCCGTGCCGGTGGGGGTGAAGGTCGCCCCGGGCAAGCCAAGCGCGCCGCCGACGGTCCCGGTCTGGACGGGCCGGATCGGGGCGACGGCGTCGGTCTCCGTCCCCCCGTTCGCGGTGCCCAGCCTCAACACGGCGGTCGCGCTGTTCTGACTGGCGGCCATGAAGCGCACAGAGGCTCGCTCCGCGGGTGTTGAGAATGTCGACGTGATCGTCACCGTGCCGGCCCCCGCGTCGGAGCTGCCCGTCACGGAGCCCGCTCCGCGCACGGCGTTGATCGCCCCCGCAATAGCTGAAGCCAGCGCAGCGAGCCGGTTGCCGAGCGTCCCGGCAGCGATGGGCGCGAGGTCAAATTCGAAGGTCCCCTGCCCGTTGATGTTGCACGCGACTGTCTTGTGCGTCGCATCGACTGCATTGAGATCGGCATCGGTGAGCGTCCCGCTCGTGCTGGTGGCCGCTCCGAGTGCGCCGAGCGCGCCCGCGTCTCGCGCCGTCCGAACGAGTTCCGACCCGGCGTTGATCGTGTCGACCGCGTAGGAGGCGTCGAAGCTGTTCATGCTCAGGTTGCGGAACCGCTCGGTCCGCCCCGGCACCCTGCGGCCGCCTTGGTCCACGAGTTCCGTCACGGTGACGTTGAACAAGCTGGCAGGGTTGACCGTGTCGTAGTCCACATCGAGCTGGACGTTGTTTCCCCACGTGCCTTCGCTAGCAGCGGTGACGACCAGCACGGCGACGCCGCCGGTCACATTGTTGAGCAACGACACCCGTGCGGGCGCCGCCCCCTGCGCGACGCGCACGACGTAAGCTTCGCCCCCACCGTTCTGAAAGAACTGCTTCACGCCATAGCTCACCGGACTATCGACGGCCAAACCGTCGAAGGCCCTCTCGAAGTCCGCGAAGCTGAAGATGTGCACCGGGCTGTTCACGGGGCCGCGCGCCGTGTACCCGATGAAGGCCGTGATGGACGTCGCCACGCCCGTCAGCGTGCGAACGCCGCTCGGAATCTCCTCGATGTATACGCCAGGATACGTGGGTGCGACTGGCATCTCCCCTCCTCAGGCTCAACGTCAGGTCGGTGGCTATTCTCCTACGCCAACTCGAGCACGCGCCTCCCGAATGGCTTGGACCAGCCCATCGGGCGATACCTCTCCCAGAGGCAGCCTGTGCGGCCGCAGTTCGTAGAGGGATGCGCTACGACCATCGCTTGACACGCCCAGTACGCGAATCGTTGGATACGCGTCGAACAACGCGAGACACTCACTCGGGAGATCCAGATCATCCAATCCCATGATCACGACGTCGGCGAACGCCTCTCGTACGCCCGCCTGCAAACCGGCGCGAGTGCGCAGCTCCCCTACCACGTCCATGTCTGTCTGGTTGCCGATCGTGTCGGCGACGATGTCGCTCAGCATTTGCGGCAACGCCACCAACAAGACCCGAATGCGCCGCAACGCGGCCTTCGCTTGTGAGATCCACGAGAAGGTGGACCACGGCCCGCGCGGCGGTTATCGGCCGACGGGCTCAATTGTGATTCATATGAAGGCCCACACCTGTCGGGGATGGTGGGCGTCGAGCGATCGGTTAAAACCGGTCGGAGGCGAGTCCGGGTTCAAACGAGGGATGGACGAAATGAATCGGCGGATCTACGGAAGCTTCAGGCAATGATCTAGACCATCACAGCC
>Ga0137371_10001169_pt1 | contig 20702 bp, 17 predicted proteins | sample SagtaG_7_FD_104919 | JGI IMG/M metagenome (GOLD analysis project Ga0137371, IMG submission 104919) | Vadose zone soil microbial communities from Sagehorn Ranch, Mendocino, California, USA - Sage1_R_40_16 metaG | ecosystem: Environmental > Terrestrial > Soil > Vadose zone | place: USA...
GCTGCATTCGGCTCGGCCGGATGTGCTCGCCGCCATCCAGCGCGGCGACGCGTTTCTGTCCCGGCTGGAAGGCGAGTGGTGGCTGTCGTTCTAGTAACATGATGTAACCCTTCTGCTGCTCGAACGCCGTCGCGCGGTCGCCACATCAGAGTGCCGAGGGCGACCATCTCGCGTCATGACTCCGCTCATGTTGACTCGCGCCAATACCTTGTCTCATCAACCCCTGCTCGGCTGTGGCGTGCACGCGGATTGCAGCGGCCACGCAGCGTCGGGTGTGGTCGACACGTCGGTTGCAGGGAGGTGCACATGGGCGTCGCCGCTGAGTGTCTCAACTTGACACATAGACTATTTCCGGGGCGAATAGGTCTGGAGCAGTGGATTCGCTATCGAGTCGACCTGTCCCCCCCCGGGCTGCGCTGCGATCCCACCGTACGCCTGCAGCCCGTCACACCCGAGATCATCGACCTCCTGCGACGGCACCCCGATCACGACGCCAACCAGCTCAAGTCGGGCCTCAAGTTCTGGGAGCTCGGCTTGGGACAGGGCTACGTGTGGATCGGCGACCATGGGCCGCTGTGCATCCAGTGGCTTCTCAGCACCGCCGACAACCCGCGGCTGGGCGTGCTGCGCGAGTGGGCTGCCATGTATGAGCCGTTGCCGGCCGGCGTGGGCCGGGTGGAGAACCTGTTCGCGTTTTCGACGGCGCGGGGCAAGGGGATCGCGACGCGGTTCGAGTACGCGCTGTACGCCGAGGCCCGGCGGCTGGGCCTGGGCCGGCTCCTGACTCACATCCACGAGGCCAATGGCGCCGCACATGCCTGGGCGGAGCGCACCGGGTGGCGCCGCTATGGCACCGTGCTGCGTTATGGCTTCGACGTGCCCGGGCTGCGCGCCCGCGCCGTCTTCCTGCACGTGGCTGACCCCGAGAACACGGCGGGCGCCGGGCCCGCGCAGCCGCCCCGGACGGAGCGGCCGGCGCTGGTCGCGTGAGCGATAGCGGAGCGGCGGACGCGGCCGCGCGGCGCGTGCGGGAGATGTACGCGCGCTTCCCCTATCCGTCCCAGGATACCGGGGAGCAGCGTCTCACGGAGCTCGCGAACCTGTTGTGGCTGTTTGCGCGGGAGACGCCGTACGACTTCTGCGGCAAGCGCGTGCTGGACGTGGGAACGGGCACGGGTCACCGGGTGATCGCGGCGGCGCAGCGCTTTCCCGAGACACAATTCGTCGCCGTCGACGTGTGCGCGCCGCCGCTGGAGATCGCGCGCGCCACCGCGCGGGCGGCCGGTGTCGACAACGTGGAGTTCCGTCAATACGACCTGCTGGACGGCGCCACCGATCTCGGCCGCTTCGACGTGGTGTTGTGCATGGGGGTGCTGCACCACCTGGCGGACCCCGCGCTCGGTCTGCGGCAGCTCGCCCGCCATCTCGCCCCTGACGGCGTGCTGTTCCTCTACCTCTACGGCGAGCGCGGCGCCCGCGAGCGGATGCGCCGCAAGGAGATTCTCTCCCTCCTGCTCGCCGGGGCGAATGGGGGCGACCAGTTCGGCGCCGGAATCGCGATGGCAAAGTCACTGGGATTCGACGCACTCGAGTTCGGCTGGCATCGCAACGCCGACGACGCGCGCTCCCGCGACGCCCTGATCGTGGATAGCTACCTGAACGCGCAGGAGACGCTCTTCGACATGAAGAGCATTCTCGACTTCATGCGCCCGTCAGGGCCGTGGGCGGTCATGGCCTACGGGCTCACGTGCGGGTCGCGCGGGTACCTGCTCGACACCGCGCCCGGGCCTGCGATGCTGACGCGAACCGAGCCGGCGCGACACCTCCCGACCGCCGAGCTGGCCGCCGCGTACGAGCGCCTCGAGCTGCACCAGAAGTACCGCTTGATCGAGCTGTGGTACGAGCCCAACGGCTACACGCTGCTCGCCTACAAGAACGGCGCCGCACGATGGTTTTCTCCCGAGGGACGGGTGCGGCGCAATTCGCTGTCGGTCTAGGGGTGTGACGCCGCCTTCACGTACTTGTCGAGGAACTCGAGCGCCGTGCGGTACGCCGTGATGTTGTTCTCCTTCTTGATGAACCCGTGGCCCTCGTTGGGAAACACCACGTACTCCGCCACGCCGCCGCGGCGCCGCACCGCCTCCACGATCTGGTCGGACTCGACCTTCAACACCCGGGGATCGTTCGCTCCCTGGAGCACGAGCAGGGGCCGACGGATCTCGTCCGCGTGGAACAGGGGCGAGATGCGGTACAGGCGCACCGAATCGGCCCCGTTCGGGTCGCCCATCTCGGAATACAGCGCCTTGCGGAACGATTCCCACCACGCGGGGATGCTGCGGAGCGTGCGCACCCAGTTCGAGATCCCGAAGAGATCCACCCCGGCGGCGAACACCTCCGGGCGGAACGTCACGGCCGCGAGCGTGAGATACCCGCCGTAGCTGCCCCCCACCACCGCCACGCGGCTCGTATCCACATAACCCAGCGTCGCGAGGTAGCGCTTCGCCGACACCAGGTCGTCCAGGTCGGCCTCTCCATGCCGCTGGTCGTCCAGCTTGTCGAACGTCTTGCCGTAGCCGCCCGAGCCGCGATTGTTCACCGCCAGCACGACGTAGCCATGATTGGTGACGTACTGCACGAAGGGGTTGTACCCGACGCGCGACTGCCCCCCCGGGCCGCCGTGGATCCACAGCGTCGCCGGCACCCGGGCCGCCGCCGTCGCCCCGAGCGGCCGGTAAAGCAGGGAGGGGATGGTGAGCCCGTCGTACGATGGAAACCGCACCACCTGCGCCTCGACCAGGCTCGCGGGATCCAAGTCGGGGCTCAGGTTCTGCGTCAGCGGGCGCAACCTGCCCCTGCCCGTCCCCAGATCCAGGACATACAGGTTGCTCGGCGCGCGGCTGCCGTTCACGTACAGCGCCATGGACCGCTCGCTCGGTGAGATCTGCACGCCCCGGATCTCGCCCACGGGAACGCTCGGCAGCGTGACCCGGCGATGCGTCGCCGCCTCGTACAGCCGGATCTCGGTACGGGCATCGGCGTTGATGCCGAGCACCAGGTACGTGCCGCGTTTGGAGAAATACGCGAAATCGACGTCCCAGCTCGGGCGCTCCACCGTGTCCCGCCGCCCGGTCGCCAGGTCGTAGCGCGCGAGCCAGGAGAATTCGCTCCCCTCGTCGGTCGTGTAGTAGAGGTACTTGCCGTCCGGGCTGAACGCCTGCGGGTTGTACTGCACGTCGCCGTCGTGCGGGCTCACGTGCCGCACGTCGCCGGTCTGCATGTCCCGCAGGTACATCTCGCTGTTCTGGGTCGTGATGCTGCGCTGCAGCGCCATCCAGCGTCGGTTGGCGGAGATCGCCGCCACCTGATAACCGACCGTGTCCTGGAACACGAGGCGGGGCGCGAGCGTCGCCACCGGCATCTCGAACACGTCGAAGAAGCGCCGGTCGCGGCCGTTGGTGGCGTAGTAGAACGAGCTGTCGTCCCCGGCCCAGTCGACGAACAGGGCCTTGAGGCTGTCGCCCGGCGTGAGATCGCGTGCGGTGCCCGTCGTGTCGAGGAGATAGAGGTGATCGTTCTCGTTCCCGCCGGGGCCCTGGAGATACAGCACGCGGCGGTCGTGCGGCAGATACCCCACCGTGAAGACGCCGTCGGTCGTCGAGTGGGTGAGCGCCCGGGGCTTACCGCCGGCGGCGGGGATCTCGTAGGCGTTGAAGACTCCCGACTGGTCGCCCGTGACGAGGATCGAGCGCTCGTCGGGTGAGAACGACGCGCCGAACATCGCGGTCGTGTTCATGAACTGCTCGATCGTGTATTGGCGCGGCTTGCGCCCGCGCTGCGCCGCGCTCGCGCCGGGGATGGCGCTCGTGAGCGCGAGGAGCAATGGCATCAGGCGGTGGTACGACGCTGGGAGACGCACGGGGGGCTCCGGCACAGGACGCGGCAATCTAGCTCGTTCCGCTGTGCGGTGGGGCCAGCCGCTCCGCGTCGCGCTGTTTGGCGAGCAGCCGTTCGGCAAAGTCCACGCGCTCTTCCAGCTCGCCGAGCCTGCGCTGCACGTCCTCGAGTTCGCCGAGCCGGCTGCGCAGCTCTTCGACCTCGCCCAGCCTGGACTTGAAGTCACCGACCATCTGTCCCAGGTCGCGCCGGGAGATCTTGCCACCGGGCCGGGGGAGTCCACTCTCGCCGGAGAGTAATCGTTTCACGGCCCCTCCGAGGGAGCCGGCCAGGATGATGAAGCCCACGCCGATCGCCCACGCCGGTATCTCGATGCCGAACATGCTCGCTCTCCTCCCGCACGTGCCCAGTAATCATAAGGGAGGAGCTCGCCGGCAGCGATACTAGGGAAGGACCGCTAACTGGCGCGGGCCGACGCAACCGTGCCGCGCGCGGCCTGCACCAGCGTCTCGACCAGCGGTGACGAGGCATCACTGCGCCAGACGAGGGCGAACCACATCGGGATCGGGGCGTCGACGAACGGCCGGTGCACGATCGCTCCCTCCATGTCGGCGTAGACGGCGGCCACCGCGGAGTTCGCCAGCGCCCACGCGTCTCCCGCCGCGATCGCGACGTTGGCCGCGACGTCGCCGCGCCGCCCGCGGTGGCGGGCGGGGACGAGCCCGCGTGTCTCGAGGGCCGTCCGCAACGCGCGGTACAGTTCGGGACGGGTATGCTGCGAGGGGTGTAGCCAGACCAGGTCGGACAGATCTCGCAGGCGAATCCGCTGCTCGGCCGCGAGCGGATGGGTCGCCGGCAGCAATACGCCGGTGACGGCACAGTCGACGAGCTGCAAGGCCTCGAGTCCGGAGACCGGCCAGGTGGCCACGAAGCTCGCCGCCACGTCGATACGCTGCTCTCGCAGGGCGGCGTGCTGGTTGACTTCGTTCACGCGCAGCACACGCACCGGCGTCTCGGGCGACGCCCGCCGGAACGCTGCCAGCACCCTGAGCACTAACGGTGTGTAGACGTACAGATCACTGTGGGCAAACCTGAGGCCCGTGCCCGAGTCGGCCCGCCGGGCCGTCGCGATGGCGCGCGCCGCGCTCTCCAGCGCAGCGCGCGCGTTACTGAGGAACTGCTCGCCGGCCCGAGTCACCCGGGCGCCCCGCGGCAGCCGCTCGAACAGCTTGACGCCGACCTCCCGCTCGAGGTCCCGGATCTGCTTCGACAACGCCGGCTGCGCCACCCGCAGCCGGCTGGCCGCCCGGAGGAAGCTGCCCTCCTCGGCGACCGCAACGAAGTATCGCAGATGACGCAATTCCATTAACGCAATCCCTTCAGGGCCGTAACGACGAATCGCTGGATGAAACCGAGCGCCATCCCGGAGCGGGCCAGCAGAAACGCGCCGGCTGCCACGCCGAGCAGGTGATCGGCGCAGGCCGGCACGGCGAGATCGTGCGGCAGGCTGCCGTCGTGGCGCGCGTTGCCGAGCGCCCGCGCCAGCAGCCGGCGCACCCGATCGAAGTGTCGCCGCACGCACCTCGCCGCCGTGGGATCGACGGCACCGCGCTCGAACGCCGTATTGCAGATGAAGCAGCCCCGCCCGTCGCCGTGGCGGCGAATCAGCGTGAGCACCCGATCGAAAAACGCCCGGATCTCGCGCGCGGACGCCCCGGCGTCTTCGAGCGGGCGCACCATGGGGTCCATGACCGCCTGCGAGTAGCGCTCGAGGCTGGCAACGAACAGATCGCGCTTGCCGCCGAACGTGGCGTACAGTCCGTAGCGGCTCGCGCCGGTGCGCCGGACCAGCTGGTCGAGCCCGGTGGCGGCGTACCCGTCACGCCAGAACAGCTCCATGGCGCGGTCCAGGGCCTGCGCGGGCTGGAAGGCTTTGGTCCGTGGCACGCGCCCCCCATTTCAAGAACGCGTAGTCTGATATGACAGTGCGCTCTCGCGGCGGCGGCGTCAACCGGCGCGCGGCTCTACGGGACCTATCGCTCGGAGCGCTACCTCCCCCAACAAAAAAGTATTGGACGGGCGCCGCTGGTCCCGCCATGTGTCCAAGCGTGGCGCGCTTCCCGCTGCGAGTGTTGATCGCGGAGGACTCCGAGGACGACGCGCGGCTGCTGCTCCGGGAGCTGCAGCGCGCGGGCTTTGATCCCGCGTACGAGCGAGTGGACAGCGCCACCTCGATGCAGGCGGCGCTCGATCGCCAGGCGTGGGATCTCGTGATCGGCGACTACAGCATGCCGGCGTTCAGCGGACCGGCGGCCCTCGCCCTGTTACGGGCGCGCGATCTCGATACGCCCTTCATCTTCGTCTCGGGCACGATCGGCGAAGACGTCGCGGTCGAAGCGATGAGAGCGGGCGCGCAGGACTTTCTCACCAAGGGGAATCTGCGGCGCCTGATTCCGGCCATCGAGCGGGAGCTGCGCGACGCCGAGGTGCGGCGCGAGCGCCGCCGGGCGCAGACCGCCCTGCTCGAGCGGGCGCGCCTGGCGGAGCTGACCTCCGACGTCGGCATCGCCCTGACCCAGGGCACGGATTTGCGGGCGATGCTGCAGCTGTGCGCCGAAGCGCTGGTGCGCCACCTCGACGTGGCGTTCGCGCGCATCTGGACGCTCGACGACGCCGGCCGAGTCCTCGAGCTGCAGGCGAGTGCCGGCATGTATACGCACATCGACGGCGCGCACAGCCGTGTGCCACTGGGACAATACAAGATCGGCGCGATCGCCCAGGAGCGCCGTCCCCATCTCACCAATCAGGTCGTGGATGACCCCCAGGTCCACGACCAAGCGTGGGCACGGCGCGAGGGGATGGTGGCGTTCGCCGGCTACCCCCTGGTGGTACACGAGCGTGTGCTCGGCGTCATGGCGATGTTCGCCCGGCAGACCCTCTCCGAGTTCGTGCCCAAGGCATTGGCGTCGGTCGCGAGCGCCGTGGCGGTCGGCATCGAGCGGAAGCGCGCCGAGGAAGCGCTGCGCCAGTCCGAAGAGCGGCTGCGCCAGGCGCAGAAAATGGAGGCGGTCGGCCGCCTGGCCGGGGGCGTCGCCCACGACTTCAACAACCTCCTGACCGTGATCACCAGCTACAGCGATCTGTTGCTCGAAGATCTCGGCGCCGACGATCCCAAGCGCGACGACGTCGGCCAGATTCGCCAAGCCGCCGAGGGTGCGGCCGCCCTCACCCGCCAGTTGCTCGCCTTCAGCCGCCAGCAGGTGCTCGAGCCCAAGGTGCTGGACTTGAAGGCCACGGTCACCGGCACCGAAAAGCTGCTGAAACGTCTGATCGGCGAAGACGTGCAGCTCACCACGTCCGTGGCGCCCGACCTGGGAGCAGTCAAAGCCGACCCCGGCCAGCTCGAGCAGATCATCATCAACCTCGCGGTCAACGCCCGCGACGCGATGCCGAGGGGAGGCCGGCTGACCATCGAGGCGGCCAACGCGGAGATGGATGAGGTCTACGTGCGCAGTCATGCCCCCGCACGCCCCGGCCGCTACGTCATGCTGGCCATGTCCGATACGGGAATCGGCATGGACGAGCAAACCAAGGCCCGCATCTTCGAGCCGTTCTTCACGACCAAAGAGAGCGGCAAGGGAACTGGGTTGGGGCTCGCCACGGTGTACGGGATCGTGAAGCAGGCGGGCGGGTTCATCTGGGTGTATTCCGAGCCCGGTCGGGGGACGAGCTTCAAGGTCTACCTCCCGCGCGTGGACGAGCCTGCCGAGCCCGAGGTCGCTCGGCCCGCTCCAGCGGAGGTGCGCGGCGGCACGGAGACCGTGCTGGTCGTGGAGGATGCGGCGTCGGTCCGCATGGTGACCCGGCAGGTGCTCGAGCGCCATGGCTACGCGGTCCTGGAGGCGCCCAACGGCGACACCGCGCTGCGGCTCGCGGCCAAGCATCACGGCGCGATCGATCTGCTGCTGACGGATGTAGTCATGCCCGGGCTGAGCGGGCGGCAGCTGGCCGAGCAGTTGGCGCAGCTCCGCCCCTCGATGAAGGTGTTGTATGTATCGGGGTATGGGGAAAACGCCGTCGTGCACCACGGCATCCTCGAACCCGGGGTGGCGTACCTCCAGAAACCCTTCACTCCCGAGACGCTCGCGCGCCGCGTGCGGGACACGCTCGACGCGTAGCGCCGCGATGGCGCGAATCCTCGTGATCGATGACGACGCACTGCTGCGGGGCGCGATCCGCGTGGTGCTCGAGTCGGCCGGCTACGAGGTCATCGAAGCAGGCGATGGGGACGCCGGACTGCGGCTGCACCGCGAGCCGGGCGCCGACCTCGTGGTCGTGGACCTCTTCATGCCCGAGCGGGACGGACTGGAGGTGATCCGCGCGGTGCGCGCCGAGGCTCCGCAGGCGAAGATCATTGCCATGTCGGGCGGGAGCAGCCTGCAACTCGACCTGCTCGACGCCGCGACGGCGTTTGGCGCGTCGCGCGCCCTGTGGAAGCCGTTCGCCCCCGCTATGCTGCTCGCCACCGTGCGGGAACTGTTGGGAGAGCGCGGGCTTTGACAAACGGCTGTGGGACCCGATCTTCGAGATCCACGTGGAGGTCGCCGGGCCGAACGAGGAGGATGATCGGGTATGACAGGTACGCCGCCCGCCGTCACGGTGAGTCTGCTGACGAGAATGCTGCGTGAGGCCTTCGAAGGGCCTCCCGGTCCGTGGACCTACTTCACCGATACGTCTCCGGCGACGGGAGTCTTCGGCACGATCGACGGGTTGAGCGCGGCCGACGCCTCCCACGAGGGGGGACCGGGCCGCACGACCATCGCCGGGCACGTCCACCACCTGACCGCGAGCGTCGCACTCTCGACCAAGGGCCTGCGCGGCGAGTCCACCGCGCGCGACCGCAGCGGGAGCTGGTCGGTGTCCACGGTCGACGACGCCGAATGGGCCGCCGTACGGGCGCGACTGCGCGAGCAGTACGAGACGCTGCTCGTTGCCGTGGAGACGCACGCCCGGTGGGACGAGGACGCGCTGGGCGTGGCGATCGGCGCTATCGCGCACACGGCGTACCACCTCGGCGCCATCCGACAGCGGCTCCGGGGCCGGCCACGGGGGGCGGCGCGCGCGCTCAAGCGCTGATCGCGTCCGGCCCCAGCGATTTGATCAGCGCTGCGCCGTCTGAAACAGCGGCAGGTACCGCTCGTAGCCCTCCGCCTGCAGGCGCTCCACCGGAATGAAACGCAGCGCGGCGGAGTTGATGCAATAGCGCAACCCGGTCGGCGCCGGGCCGTCGTCGAACAGGTGCCCCAGATGCGAATCGGCATGCGCCGACCGCACCTCGGTCCGCATCATGAAGAGCGACCGGTCGGTCTTCTGATGGATGTTCGCGTCCTCGAGCGGCTTCGTGAAGCTCGGCCACCCCGTGCCCGACTCGAACTTGTCGAGCGAGCTGAACAATGGCTCTCCCGAGACGACGTCCACGTAGATGCCCGCCTGGTGGTTGTCCCAATACTCGTTGTGGAACGGCTGCTCCGTCGCCTCGTGCTGGGTCACCTGATACTGCAACGGCGTCAGCGACTGCCGCAGCTCGGCGTCGCTCGGCTTCGTGTCGCGCATGGTCGCATGTCCCTCCGCGTGCGGCGCCGCGGCGCCCCACACCTCCGCCAGGCGCCGGTCGCGGCCGCACGCCACGCGATACATCCCGTACCTGATCGGATTCTTGCGGTAGTAGTGTTGGTGATACTCTTCCGCCGGGTAGAACGCCGTCGCGCGGACGATCTCGGTGACGACCGGCTGTGCGAAGCGTCGCTCGAGCGCCCGGCGTGAGGCTGCGGCCACGCGATGCTGCGCCGTGTCGCGGTAGAAAATCGCCGTGCGGTACTCATCGCCGTGGTCGCAGAACTGGCCGTCGGCCTGGGTCGGATCGATGTCGTGCCAGAATGCGTCCACCAGCCGCTCGTACGTGATCTGTCGGGGATCGTACACCACCTGCACCGACTCGCGGTGTCCCGTTTGACCGGTGGACACCTGCTCGTACGACGGGTGCGGCGTGTGACCGCCCGTGTACCCCACGGTGACCGACACGACGCCATCGACCTGGTCGAAGGCGCGCTCCATGGACCAGAAGCAGCCCCCCGCGAAGGTCGCGGTGTCGAGCGGCGCGGCGGTCGCGATGGCGAGAACGAGCAGCAGGTTCATGGGCGGAAGGTAGAGGAGCGGGGCGCGCGCGGGAAGCGTCCCTGGTCATTGTTAGAGCTTTCTCACGGAGCTCACACGCCTCCAGCGAGTTCTTGCTCCGCCGTCTCCACCGGGGTAGCATCGAGCCGATGACCGCCACCCCCGAGATCCCTTTCGGCATCGTCCAGGTAGCTCCGTTCGCCGGGTTCGTGCAACGGTTTGACGACCTCATCGGGTCTGCGACCACGATGGCTCTCTACTTCATCCATTCACGCCGCTGGCGCGAGAACCACGACGCGACCATCAAAGCGTTCCTCGGCCGAGCCGGCACCACGCTGGAGGTGTTTCTCCCCGATCTCGAGGATCACGAGCTGATGTTCTCCCTGGGCAAGCATTTCGAGGACGGTCCCCTGATCCCGGCGCTGGTCGCGGATGCCTACCGCTATTTCGCGCGGCTCGCGCGGGACTTCCGCAAACCCGCTCATGTCTGGCTGTTCGGTCGTTACCCGACGTATTCCTTCTACCGGTTCGACGCCCGCGCGGTGATCGCGTTGTATTCCAACACCTCCGCTAAGAAGGAGCTACCGGCGTTCGAGGTCACTGCGGATTCTTTTCTGGGAACGTTTCTCGCAGCGGACGTAAAGGACTTGAAGCAGGAATGCCGCAAGCGAACCCCCGAGGATCTGGAATCCGTGATCCGGAACGCCGCTCCGTGACTCGCCGGGAGCTGCGCCGCGGCCGGTCGTAGGTCTGCCGGCGTGCAGATTCTCCTCGTAGAGGACGACCGCGAGCTGCGGCGCTTCCTGAGCAAGGCCTTCCGCGAGGAGGGCTACGGCGTTACCGAGGCCGACACCGGTGACCGCGCCCTCGAGCGGGCGCTGGGCGGCGCGTTCGGCTGCATCGTGCTCGATGTCATGCTCCCCGGGCGGGACGGCTTCAGCGTCGTGTCCGAGCTCAGGGCACGCGGGATCTTCACGCCGGTCCTGCTGCTCACCGCGCGCGACGAGCTCGAGGCGCGGGTGAAAGGGTTGGAAGGCGGGGCGGACGACTACCTCACCAAGCCGTTCGACCTGCCGGAGCTGCTCGCGCGGGTCCACGCGCTGATTCGCCGCGCCGAGCTGCGGCACCAGGACGCCACCCTCAAGGTGGGCGATCTGGTGCTCGACCCGCTCACGCGCCGGGTCACACAAGGTGAACGGGTGGTGGATCTGAGCCCGCGCGAGTTCGCACTGCTCGAGTTCCTGATGCGCAACGCCGGGCGCTCAGTGTCCCGCTCCCGCATCGCCGAAGCGGTGTGGAACTACCAGTTCGATCCCGAGACGAACGTGGTTGACGTGTACGTCAACTACCTCCGCAAGAAGCTGAGTTTCGGGACCCGGACGGCGCCGATCCGGACCGTGCGCGGCGTCGGGTACCGGCTCGACCAGGAAGGGGGCGCGCCGTGAGCGAGCGCCGGCTCGGCACCGTGCTCACGCGGCGCTTCACGCGGGTGGCCTGGACCGGGCTCGCGGGGTACGCCCTGCTCGTGGGCGCCGGCTTCGCCGCGGCCGCGGAAATGGCGCTGCGGCGCTCGCTCGAGCACTCGGCCGACCTCACCCAGTCGCTGCTGGGCGCCTACCGCGACTCGACCAGCGAGCCCGGGGGCGTCATGCCCTCGGCGCTCGCGGACCAGCTCGTCGCCATGGGTGGCCAGGTCGTGATCACGCGCACGACTACCGGCGCCGGCGGGAAGCAGGACGTCTACTACGTGTCACCCGACATGCCCGCCCGGCGGCTCGAGGGCCTGCCGGCGAGCGCCTCGCCGGAGGACGTGCGCCGGGCGTTGCTCGCCGCGATCGCCCGGCGGGCGCGCTGGCGCTACAGCGTGCTGCACCGCGCGGCGGGGGCGTTCGACATCTATGTGGTGGCGAGCCGGGAATCGTACGTGGTGGCGCTGGGTGCGCTCGCGGCTGCGGCAGCGCTGCTGCTTCCCGCTGCCGGGTGGGCCGTCGCGCGTGGCGCCCGTCAGGCGGTGGCCGGCGCGTTGCGCCCGCTCGAGCGCGTCGCCGCCGAAACGCGCGCCATCGGCCCGGCGGAGCTCGGCAGGCGCCTCACCAGCCCGACGGGCCAGGCGGAAGTCACGCAGCTGGCGGACTCGGTCAACCGCATGCTGGAGCGGGTGGATCGCGCGCACCGGGCGCTCGAGGCGTTCACGGCGGACGCGAGTCACGAGCTACGCACGCCGCTCACGCACTTGCGGGCCCAGGTCCAGTGGGCGGCGGCCGAGGGCCGCACCGAGGGGGAGACACGCGAGGCGCTGGGGGCGATGGAGCGCGTGCTCGACCAGACGGCGAAGCTGGTGGAAGAGCTGCTGCTCATCGCCCGGGGCGAGAACCGCCAGCTGGCGCTGGCACACGCCCCCTTCGAGCTCACGGCGGTGGTGGACGAGGTGCGGGAGATCACGGAAGCGATGGCGGTCGGGAGAGATCTCGCGGTGTCCGCGACGCCGTCGCCGCCGCGGTGGGCGCTGGGCGACGCCGATCGTACCCGCCACATCCTGCTGAACCTCGCCTCCAACGCCGTGCGCTACACCCCTAACGGCAGGATCACGTTCGCGCTCGCGACCAACCGCACCATGGTGGGGGTGAGCGTGGGAGACACGGGACCGGGCATCGCGCCCGAGCACCTGGAGCGGATCTTCGACCGCTTCTTCCGCGTCGATCAGTCGCGCAGCCGGGACCTGGGGGGGAGCGGGCTCGGCCTGGCGATCGCGCGACTGTTGGCCGAGCTGCAAGGGGGCCAGATCACGGTCGAGAGCACCCCGGGGGAGGGGAGTACGTTTACGCTGTGGTTGCCGGCGGTGGGGGCGACATAGGAATGGGGTTTGGGCTCAACCCCGGGCTTGCGCCCGGGGTCAGCCGCGCCTAGTAGCCACTCATGGGCGGCTGACCCCGGGGCGGTGCCCCGGGGTTAACCCACCCGAGACGCGGCGCCCATTAGAACGCCGCGAGTCCCCGCGTTCCCGCCGGTAGTCCGGCGATCGGGCCGAGCGCTGTGAGGTGCCCGTCCGCCTGGATTCGGAACGCGTGGATCGCCTGGGCACCGCTCGTCTGCAGCACGTACAGGTAGCGGCTGTTGTTGCTCAGCGCGATGTCGTTCACGCCGGCGCCGATGACGGCGGTGCCACCGTCGGCATCCACCAGGCTGATCGCGCCGTCCGGCGTGATGGTGAAGGCCGACACCGACCCGGCGCCGTTGCCGGTGAAGCCGAAGCGCCCGTCCGCGGTGACGACGGCCCAGCAGGGCGCGCCGCGGTGGGTGGATACGGCGCCGCTCACCAGCGTGACGGTGCCCCTCGCGTCCAGCACGTAGGATGAGGCCGAGCCCGCGGCTTCGGACACGAACAGCTCGTGGCGATGGCCGAAGGCGAACCCGAACGGCGTGGCGCCGGCGGAGGCCGTCGTGGTCGGCCCGCTCGCCACGCCGTTGGCGTCCACGGCGTACAGGTCGAGCCGATTGGTGTTCTTCTCGGTGACGACGAGGCTGTTGCCGTCGGGGCTGAACTGCACCTCGGCCGGCCCCACGTTCGAGCCTGAGAGGGCCAGGGTGGCGCCGGCGATCGGCGTGAGCGCGCCGCTCGATCCCACCGCGAAGCCCGAGATGTTGCCGTCACCGCCCGCGTTCAGCACGTACAGCACGTTGCCGTGCACGGTCAGACTGATGGGCAGCGTGCCGCCCGACGCGGTGCGGCTGGCGAGGGCCAGCCCCGCCGGGCCGATGTCGAAGACGGAGACGTCGTTCGAGCCGGCGTTGACGGCAAAGAGTCGGCGTCCGTCGTCGCTCAGGGCCACGGCGCCCTGCGAGCCCAGCCCGGCGCCGGTCCCCGTTCCGCCCGTCGCGATAGTGCCGGCCGCCGTAAGGGTGCCGTCGGCGGCACGATTGAAGACGGCGACCGCGTTGCCCGCCACCTGGTTGGTGAGCGTGTAGACGGCGCGCTGACCGTCCGGGACGGCGTCGACACGCTGCGCCGCGAGCGACGTCTCAAACGACGCGCCCGGGTTGGTGACGCTGCGGTTCTGGTCGCACGCGGCGAGCGCCGCGGCGGCAAGTGCGAGGAGAGCGAGGTGCTTGGTCATGGAGCGAAACCTCCCGAGAGTTGTGGGATGCGATCGTCGTGCTCGGGAAGTAACGCTCGGGTCCGGCACAGCGGATGCCCCCCAGAGCGGTATGAGAGACTTCTCATACTTGTCTCACGGGAACCCCTGCAGCCCAAATATGGTTGCATATACACATGTCTACCTTCGCGACGAGGACTGCCCCATGACCGCATCGACCATGACCGCTCCGCGCTTCCCCCGAGCCGCCGGCGTGGCCGTCACGACCTGGCTCGCCCTGGCCCTCGTGGCGGGCGCCACCGGGTTCCTGGCTCAGCTCCCGTTCCCCGGTCCGCAGCTCATCATTCTCGCCCTCCTCGCCGGGACACTGGTGGCGGTCAGCACCGTGCCCGCACTGCGCGCCTGGATCGACGCGCTCCCGCTCCGGGTCCTGGTCGGCATCAACGCCGTGCGCCTTGTCGGCATCACGTTTCTGGTACTCGCCGCGCGGGGTGAGATCGCGCCCGTGTTTGCGGCCCGGGCCGGTTGGGGCGACATCGCCACGGCCGTGCTCGCGCTGGTCCTCGTCGCCGCCGGCGAGCCCCGCACGCCGCTCGGCCGCGGCCTCACGCACGCCTGGAACGCGTTCGGCCTGCTCGACCTGGTGGTCGCGGTCGCCACGGCAACGGCCGTGACGCTGCGCGGCGCCATCCCGGGCATCACCCCGGTGTTGTCGTTCCCGCTCGTCGTCGTGCCGACGTTCTTCGTCCCGGTTCTGCTGGCAAACCACGTGGTCATTTTCCGCCGCCTGCGTGGCGCGGGCCGCGCACCTCATGAAGCCTGAGTCGTTGCCCGCCCTCGGGTGCGCCTGCGCGAGCGTGCGGCGTGCGGCGCGCGCGGTCACGCGGCTGTACGACGAGGCGCTCCGGGGCGCGGGGCTCCGAATCACGCAGTTCACGCTGCTCCAAGCTCTCGAGCGTACGGGAACGAGCCCCCAAGGGGCCCTCGGGGAGTTGCTGGCGCTCGATCCCACGACGCTCAGCCGTACGCTCCGCCCGCTGGCAGACGCGGGCTGGATCCGCGCCGCCCGAGGACCGGACCGCCGTGAGGTCTGCTGGACCCTCACGCCCGCCGGTCGGCGGCGGCTGGCGCGCGCGCGCCCCGCGTGGGCACGGGCGCAGGCGCGGCTCCGCACCGAGCTGCCACCCAAACACTGGGCGTTGTTGATTGAGGATCTCGCGGCCGTCGCGGCGGCGGCCGGGCGCGCTTAGGCCGCTCCCACCCCCTGCACTTCCAAGCCCATTTCCTCGAGGAAGCTGCTCCCCCCCGCATCCATCCCGAACCGCCGCTCGACCCGCGTCAGCACCAGTCGCTCGCGCGCCCGCGTCATCCCGACATACAACAGCCGCCGGGCTTCCTGGATCTCGCCCTGGCGCTGCTCCGTCGACTCGCGATAACCGGGGATTTGGTAATCCTCCACGCCCACGATGTATACGCGCGAGAACTCCAAGCCCTTGGTGGAGTGCAGCGTGAGGAGGTTGACGCGATCGGGCGCGACCTCGATGCCGTCCGACGTGGACAGCGCCACGCGCTCGAGCAGCCGGTCGATGCTGTCCGCGAGCGTCCCTGAAGCATCGCCATCCATCAGCGCCCGCAGGCGGGCCACGGCGGCGGGATAGCGCTGCGCCGGATCGGGCTCGGCCCGGAGACGCGTCATGAGCGCGCGCCCGCCCAGCCGCTCGATCACCGCGTCGACGGCAGGTGCCTCGACGGCACCGGTGCGGTCGCGCTCCATCTCGTAGAACGCCAGCGCATCACTGTATCGCCCCAGCGTGTAGAACTTCGCGAGCTGGAACAACATGTCCCGCTCCCGGCCGTGTCCTTTAGGGGTCCCCGCTCCCTGCTCCGTGCGGGGCTCGAGTGCGAGCGCTAATCCCAGGTAGTCGAGCACGTTCACCAGTACCGCCTTGCGCGCCCGAATGCCGCGCTGCCGCTCGAGCTCGCGATACACCTGTGCCAGTGTGACGGCGTCGTCCAAGGCATGATGCGCTCGCCCGGCGTGGATGCCGAAGCGCAGCGCCAGGTCCTCGAGCTTGGCGCTGTCGCGTGACAGCGAGCGCACCAGCGGCAGCGTGTCGTAGAACACGAGGCCGTCCACGCCGTCCCGTCCGGCCGCGAGCCGGCGCAGCACGGGAATGTCGAACTGCTGGCCGTTGTGCGCGATGAGGATGTCGTCGCCGATGAACGCTCGAAACTCGGGCCACACCTCGGCAAACGAGCGGGCGTCCCGCACGTCGCGGTCGGTGTAGCCGTGGATCGCCGTCGCCCCGGGGGTGATCGGCCGGTACGGCTGGACCAGCGTATGAAATCGGTCCGTGATTTCGCCGCCTACCACGCGCACCGCCCCAACCTCCACAACCTCGCACACCTCCACGTCCTTGTCTGTGGTTTCCAAGTCGAACGTGACGTAGCGCTCGAGTGCGGTGTCGAGCTCCCTGGCGTGCAGCAGCTGGAGCGCCTTGAACAGGGTGAGCGCGAGCCCGTGAGGGCCCGCGTCGGCGCCTGTTACAACCGCCTCGTCCTCCACAACCTCCACATCGTCCGCTAGCGCGGTTGTGGAGGGGATGAAGCTCGTCGAGGACCGCACGCGGTGTAGGCCGGCGGCCACCAACATTCCCCGCAACGCGATCTCGAGGCCGCCCTGCGACGCGATCGCGATGCCGCGCTCGCCCGCCATCGCCTGCTCGAGCCGTTGGGCGAGTCGTACGGCCTCGGGGTGGTCCGCCGGATCGGTGAGCTCGTCGTGCCGCTCCTCCAACGCGTTGCGGTACGGCCCCACGCTCTGCGACAGGATCTCATCGACCAGCGGCAGCAGCGCGCGGTGCGACCGGCTCAGGGCGCGGAGGTTCTCGACTTGATAGACCAGGCGCCACAGCTTCTTCGTGTCGGGGTGCTGCGACGGCCGGCGCCGGGCGAGCGCGCGTACGGTCGCGAGAAACTCGTCGGCAGGGGATGAGGCGGACGTTGCGGCCATCACTTCCTGGAGGAAGTGCGGCGACAGCACGCAGCGCGCGAACGCCTCGAGCGCCACGGGGTCGCTCGGGTCGCGCACGATCCGCAGCGCGGCGATCACGTACTTGATGACGTCGTCCTCGACCAGCGAGCGCCCGCGCGCCAGCCGGCAGGGAATGCCCGCACGGACGAGCCGCCCCTCGACGTACTCGCCGATCCTGTGCCTGCGGTAGAGAATGGCGTAATCGCCCCATCCCAAACGCGCCGCCGCGCCGTCGTTCCGGAGATCCTCGAGCAGCCAGGAGGCTTCCTCTGCTTCGTCGCGGAACGCGTACGCGGCCACCTCGTACGGCGACTCCTGCTCTGCGCTGAGTTGCTTCTCGAAGAGCTGCGGATTCTGGGCGAGCACGCGCCGCGCGGTCTCGAAGATCTGGCGCGAGCAGCGACAGTTCTTATCCAGCACGATCGGCCGCTCGATCCCGTAATCGCGCCCGAACCGCACGAGGACGTACGGATCCGCCCCCGTCCAGGTGAAGATCGACTGTTCGTCATCCCCGACCGCGAAGAAGTTGTCGTGCGGCGCCGCCAGGCGCTTCAGGAGGTCGTACTGGACCGCGTTCACGTCCTGGAACTCGTCCACCAGGAGGTAGTCCCAGCGCGCCGCGATCGCATCGGCGACGTCCCCACGCGTGCGCACCAGCTCCGCGGCCTTGGCGACGAGGTCGTCGAAGTCCAGCATGTTGCGGTGCGCCAACCAGGCGGTGTACTCGCGGTACAGCCGCGCCTCGTCGGCGGTCAGATCGTACGCCTGGACCCGGTGGCGGCTGAAGCGATTCAACAGGGGGCCGCGCTGCTCGAGCGGCACGTGCAGCCGGCCCAGGATGACCTTCTGGTACTGCTCGTCGGCTACCCCGAACCCCTGCCGCAGGCCCGCCGCCTCGGTGTACTGGCGCAGCAGAGCCAGGCACAGCGCGTGGATCGTGCCCCGCGTGATGCCGTCTGCGCGGTCTCGCAGCGTGTGCTTCAGCCGAACCGCAATCTCCTCCGCCGCCCGGTTCGTGAACGTCACGGCGCAGATGCGCTCCGGCGCGATGCCGAGCGTGGCGATGAGGTGGTTGATGCGGGCGATGAGGCAGAACGTCTTTCCCGCGCCGGGTCCCGCCACGACCAGGACGGGGCCGAGGGGAGCTTCGATGGCGAGGCGCTGCTGGGGCAGGGGGTCGAACTCCATGCCGGAAATCTAGGCCTCCGCGGCCGACTTCTGAAACAACCTTTTTCGAGGTCCCGTCGTCTAACCGGGAAACCTCCGACCAGGCTACTCATGCTCACGGGCTTGCCGCTCCTCGTCGCCGTCACGCTCGCCAGTCAGGGCGCCGATCCTCAGCGGCCTGGCCCGCCCCCGCCCCACCCGACCAGCGTCGCGGCCGCCCGCGCGGCCCAGCCACCCGTCATCGACGGGCGCGACGACGATGTGGTCTGGCGGGATGCCCAACCCATTACCGGCTTCCAAGAATGGCGCCCCAGCGAGGGCGGACCGCCCAAGCTCCCGACCGAGGCGAAAGTCGCCTACGACGCAGGCGCCCTGTACGTGTTCGTGCGCGCCTTCGATCCGCACCCCGACAGCATCATCACCGTGCTTGCCCGGCGCGACTATTTCACCCCCTCCGACATGATCTGGCTGTTCCTCGACTCGTATCACGATCGCCGCACCGGGTACGAGTTCGGCGTCAATCCCTCGGGCGTGAAGCTGGACGCGCAGATCTACAACGACGGCAATGAGGACTTCGCCTGGGACGCGGTGTGGGAGGTCGCGACCCGCGTCGATTCCCTGGGCTGGACCGCCGAGTTCCGGATCCCGCTGTCGCAGCTCCGCTACGGGCGGGAGCGCAGCCACACGTTCGGCCTGACGGTCGACCGGGACCTGTACCGCTACTCCCAGCGGGTGAGCTGGCCGCTGTTCCGCCAGTCGAAGGCCGGGTTCGTATCACAGTTCGGCGAGATCACGGGGCTGGATGACCTCGAGGCGCCGCGCCGGCTCGAGGTCGCCCCGTACATGGTGACCAAGAACGTGTCAGAGTTCACCAGCACGGGACTAGGGCGGACGCAAGACGTGGCGGCCGGCGGCGATCTGAAGTACCGCGTCGCCTCGAACCTCACGCTCGACGCCACCTTCAACCCCGACTTCGGGCAGGTGGAGGCCGACCCCGGTGTGCTGAACTTGAGCGCCTTCGAGACCTTCTTCTCAGAGCGCCGCCCGTTCTTCGTCGCCGGGCGCGGCCTGTTCCAGTTCGACGTCAACTGCAACGACGTGAACTGCAACAGCGAGGGGCTGGTCTACAGCCGGCGCATCGGGCGCGCGCCCCAGCTGGCGGGCACCTACTCGGATACCACCTCGCCCGCCTTCACGCGCATCCTCGGCGCGGGCAAGCTCACCGGGCGGCTGCCGGGCGGCCTCACGATCGGCGCGCTCGACGCCGTGACGCAGCACGTGACGGGCGTGGGGGGCGTGACGATCGAGCCGACCACCAACTACGGCGTGCTGCGGCTGCGCCAGGACCTGCGCGGCGGCGAGAGCAGCGTCGGCGCCATCCTCACCGCCGTGAACCGCGACAACGACTCCTTCACCTCACCCTACCTGCGCCGCAGCGCCTATGTGGGGGCGGCGGATTTCCGCCATCGTTTCCGCGGCGGCCGCTACGAGATCGCGGGCTCGGTCGACCTGAGCCGGGTGGCGGGGAGCGCTCAGGCCATTGCCGCCACGCAACGCGACGCGGTGCATTACTACCAGCGTCCCGACGCGGGGCTCCCATACGACACGACGCGCACGTCGCTTGGCGGCAACGCCGAGGAGCTGCAATTCAGCAAGGTGGGCGGCGCGCACCTCCTGGGGCAGACCAGCTATCAGCGGCGCTCCGCCGGCTTCGAGATCAACGACCTGGGCTACCTGCAGCGCGCGGACCAGCAATCGTGGAATACCTGGGTCGGCTACTTCGACCGCCACACGCGCCGCCTGTACCAGCGGTTTCAGTGGAATTTCAACTGGTGGCAATACTGGACCACCGCGGGCCTGCCCGAAGAGCGGGCGTTCAATACCAACACGCACACCACGTTCCGCAACACCTGGTCGTTCCATGCGGGCGGCACCATCGGTCAGCTGGGCGAGACGTACTGTTACTCGTGCTCCCGCGGCGGACCCGTCGTCCGGCAGGATCCGTACCTCGCGCCGTGGGCCGGCCTGAACGGCGACGACCGCAAGGCGATCGTGCCGTATTTCTGGGTCAACTACTGGCGCGGGGACGGCGGGCGCTCGCACAGCCTCAACCTCATGCCCGAGGTCGATTTCAAGCTGGCGTCGCGCGTCACGGCGGCGATCATCCCCAACTACACCCGCACCAGCAACGACGTGCAGCCGCTCGGGCAGCACGACACCCGCTACGTGTTCGCTCACCTCGAGCAGAAGCAGCTCGGCGTGACCATGCGCTTCACGTACCCGTTCACGGCCAGCGCGACGCTGCAGGTATACGCCCAGCCGTTCGTCTCGAAGGGGAC
>Ga0137371_10001180_pt1 | contig 20589 bp, 18 predicted proteins | sample SagtaG_7_FD_104919 | JGI IMG/M metagenome (GOLD analysis project Ga0137371, IMG submission 104919) | Vadose zone soil microbial communities from Sagehorn Ranch, Mendocino, California, USA - Sage1_R_40_16 metaG | ecosystem: Environmental > Terrestrial > Soil > Vadose zone | place: USA...
CCATAACTGCAATACCAAAGTCGCTTAACAATATCTCCTGGCGTTTTCCTACCAACATGTTGTCTGGCTTTACATCACGATGAACCAGCTTCTCATCGTGTGCATATTGCAATGCATCTGCTACTTGCTTGACATAGGACACAATTGTCGCCAGGGGTAGGCGGCTGCCCTTTGGATGGCGCTGGCGCAATGTGCCGTTGGCAGCATAACTCATGACGAGAAAAGGAGTTTTTTCCTCTACACCGAAATCTAATACACGCACAATGTGAGGGTGCTCTAATTGAGCAATGGTTCTTGCCTCATGGCGGAAGGAATCTATATCATCTTTAGCCAATTGGGTGTGCAGGATTTTGATAGCAGCCTGTGTACCCAGGTGAATATGCTCTCCGAGGTAGACTTCTGCAAAGCCTCCTTCTCCCAGGAGACGGACGAGATGGTAATTGCCAAGTTGCTGGCCTACATAATTGGTCATCCTCAACGCTCCCATCTGATCAATGCGTCACAACGATCGTTCAGTCGACAAAAATGTGAGTGTAGGACGCAAGTGGGAAAAATTACAACATAATTATAGCAGAGGTCGAGTATTTTCGCTAGATTTGGATTGTCCTTATACGGGATTTCGCTTCAGGAAACTATCCTCGCTCATTTGTTAAGTCTCATGTTTCTTATAGCCATATGGCTATTGACCTCTAACATATTGACCCCTATACTCTTACTATGGAAGCAGAGATACCTATTATCTATCAAGACCATCACCTGCTGATTGTTAACAAGCCAGCAGGTCTCGTCATTCACCCCACATACAAACATGCGGATGGGACGATGTGGGATGCGATACTGGCATATCTTGCGCAGCAGGGAAGTGATGATTGGCAGCCTCCAGACCTGCCTGATGAGCCAGCGTGGGCGAATGCACCTGAAAAGATACAGGTGATGTTACGCGAAAGGCGTCTTGAGCGAATGTGGAAAGAGGATGGTTTGCTGCCGCGTCCCTGTTTATTGCATCGCTTAGACAAAGATACCTCCGGTGTTGTGGCCCTGGCGCGTACTGAACATTCACGACGTCACATCATACGCCAGTTTCATGAGCATAGTATCGTCAAACGTTACTTTGCTGTAGTACAAAGAGGAGCGCCTGATTGGGCAAGACCTCGCGCTTCCTTCAAACTTATAAGGGGACAGGATGAAATTGATGCAGCGCAGTTTAGTGTGCTTATAGATTTTTCCGTACCTTGCGAGATTAACTTTATCCTCGATGGCGCGTTACAACGTGATCCGGCTGATCGCAGACGCTGTATCGTTGGACCTGAAGGACAGCAAGCAAGGACTCTTGTAAGAGTACTGGCAACAGAGGGAGAGTTTGTGTTGTTAGAAGCGCGACCAGTGACCGGACGTACTCACCAGATACGCGCTCACCTGGCAGCATTGGGATATGCTATTGTTGGAGACTTGACCTATGCGCTCTCTGCCAGGGCAGGAACTCCGGAGGCAGCTCTGAAAATGCAATTTCTACATGCCTATAGTCTTGAATTGAGCCGCTATCCCGATAATGCGTTGTGTACCTTTGTTGCGCCGCTGGCGAATGATTTGAGGGTATGGTTGGAACACTACTTTCCAATAGGATTGGAAGTTATTCATGCAAGCGAGACAGTACCCGCCTGATACTGGCCCATACGCAAACCTGAACGAGGAAGAGAAGAAAAAGCGCCTGGATACCATGGTGCGCATCTGGCAGAGCGACACCGAGCGGCGTATCGAACGTGATGGTTACCGCTCATTTATTATGGCTGCGGGACTAGATGAGTATCGCTACTCTGTGTGGATGCGTTTTCCCGAATGGGAGCGTTCTGCCGTAGTGGGGCAGGTAGTGACGCTAAGACGTTCGCAGAGTGGCGCTCCGGAAGACCCTGCACTGTTCAGCATCTGGCGTCGTGATCCATTGTTGAAGACGATGCCTGATTGGAAGGCGCGGTTGCCCAAAGAGAATGTCTTTAACATCATGGTTCGCATCACTCCAGGTGGGTTAGGCGAAGGCGTGAAGTGGGCAACAGTGATGCCAAAGGAGATGATTCCTCGCTACAAACCTGCATGGCCCACACAGCAAGAATGGGTGGCCTGGACGCACTCCTTTGATTGGCTGTCTCTTGCAGTGATGTTCATACGAGCGATGCTTGATGCGTTATAACCAGGCTAGTTGACGTACAACCCTTTTTGCAGATCCTTTCTGATCTCGTACGCTTTTTCGGCATCTCGCAAAATATCCTTATCTACCCTGACGTAAAACATTTCTGCCTTATTGTGGTCCATCAGATCAAGGGCGCCTTTGAATGGGACTGTAACTTGCGATTGGCCTATAAGAGTATCTGTACCTTCTTCGCCTGCTAATCTGCCAGCGGCATTTGAGTAGACGAGTACAATCTCATTCTCGAATGCTCTGGTAACACATAACGCATTAACAAGTTTTACTTCAGAATCTGGATCATGCATCATGCCCTTACCAGCATCTTCAAAACACCAGTAGCTTGGGCAAATGACGATCTCTACGCCCTTCCTTACCATTACCCTGAATATTTCGGGGAACATTAAATCCCAGCAAATAATCAGGCCTACTTTACCAATTCTGGTATCAAAAACGGAGATATTACTGCCTGGGGTAATATAGCTGCGTTCGGGAAGCCACAAGTTCACTTTGCGATACTTGCCGCGAATCTCTCCTTTGTTGTCAATGTAATAGGTTGTGTTGTACAGGCCCGTGTCATCGCCTTCGGTGATTGAGCCAGGAACAATATCTATGTTGTATGTAGAGGCGAAGCGTTGGAAGTGCTTGACATAACGCTCCTCGTAGTCGGCAAACTCATTTCTACCGTTGAGCGGACCGACAATAAAATCTTCAGGAAAAACAATGAGGTCGTTTTCGGAAGCTGCTTCTGCTATGAATTGTTCAGCTTTTGCAAGATTCTTCTCCGGGGCAAACTGGTTGATTGCAAATTGTACGACGGCTATTTTCATGGACTTTTCTCCTTCCCTGGCCTCTTAAGATCTGTTGACGTGCTGTACAGGTGGTATTATGGCATTTTTCGGTTGCTTTTGTTTGCAAGTGCTTGTTTTCGTCATTTCCCTTTTTGTACAAGCTCAAAGTTGCGTTGAGCTTCATCGACAATCATCTGGGCAAGTATTAATGAAGAAGTGGCAGCGGGCGAAGGTGCGTTCAGAACATGAACAATGTTCTCACCATGCTGGATCATGAAATCATCCATTAGCCGACCATCATTTGCTAATGCCTGGGCACGTACGCCACTGGGACCGGGTACTATATCATCAGCTTGTAGTTCCGGCAGGTAGCGTTGCAACTCCTTTAGATATGCCACCTTAACATAATCACGATACATCTCCGCTAATCCCATTTTCCAATATCGAGCAGCCATTTTCCAGAATCCGCTATAACTTAGAATCTCCCACATATCCTTTGGGTTGATCTTCCATCGCTGGTAGCCCTCGCGTGCGAAGGCAAGTACCGCATTTGGACCAGCCCACACTGCGCCGTCTAACCTGCGGGTAAAATGGACTCCCAAAAATGGGAAGCGGGGATCCGGTACAGGGTAGATCAAAGCTCTCACCATATAGCGTTTCTCTGGGCGCAGTACGTAATAATCTCCCCGAAAGGGTATTATGTGCATAGAGGGATTTTTACCACTCATTTGACTGAGCTTGTCGGCCTGGAGTCCTCCACAGGTGATGACATACCGGGCCTCTATTTCGACTTGCGCATTACTGACATTTGTACGTGGTTGTGTGCAAAGAAGCAGAGTCTGCCCACTTTTAATGGACAGGGTATTGACCTTACAACCGGTAAGGATTTCACCACCTCGTTGCTGGATAGCGTGCGCGTAAGCATGAGCTACTTTTACAAAATCGGTGATCCCGGTCTGAGGTGAATAAATGGCTTTGATGCCGGTAGCAAACGGCTCAAGTTCGCGCAGCCGCTCAGGCCCGATCAACTCCAGGCCCTGGACTCCATTGGCGATGCCCCGCTGATACAAATCTTCAAGTCGGGGTAGTTCACTTTCATCCAGTGCAACGATGACCTTCCCACAAAGCTCGAAAGGTATCCCCTGGTCCTGGCAAAACTCTAACATAGCTCGATGACCTGCTACACATGCCCTAGCCTTGAGGGAACCAGGAGTATAATAGATACCTGAATGAATGACGCCGCTGTTGTGACCAGATTGTTGACTGGCAAGCACAGGCTCTTTTTCGAGAACTACTACACGCAGGGCGGGCTGGCGAATCAATAGTTCACGCGCAGTAGCCAGGCCGACAAGACCAGCACCGACGATAGCTACATCGTAGATTTCTTTTTCTCCCAGTCGCTAAGTAGCGCTTTCGCTGCATTATGGCCAGGAGCGCCCATAACGCCGCCACCGGGATGCACTCCTGAGCCACACAAGTACAGGCCATCGAGAGGTGTACGATAACGAGCACACTCCGGTGTGGGACGCAAAGAGAAGAGTTGATCCGGGGTGATCTCACCATGAAAAATGTTGCCATTGGGCATGCCGTAACGCTGCTCGATGTCTACAGGACTAAGAACCTGGCAGTGAACGATGGCATCAGCGAAATTAGGCGCAAACTCAGTCATGGTAGTGATGATGCGATTCGTCATCTCATTCTTGACTTCTTCCGACCACTCGCGGCCCTTGAGATGATAAGGGGCATATTGACAGAACATTGAAATGGTGTGGTAGCCAGCAGGCGCAGCCGAGGGATCGGTGGCTGACTGCATGTATGCCTCGATATACGGTTTTTGCGACAATTCACCTCGCGCTGCATCTTCGTACGCTTCTTGCACCCAATCAGGTGTCGGGGTGATGTCAAGTGATCCGGCATGCTGCAAACCAGGTGCCGTGCCGGGAAGACACTTGAAGCTGGGTAACTCCTTTAGCGCAATGTTGAGCTTAATCACAGCACTCTCTGTTTTAAAGTGCGAAATGCGTTTGAGGAAGTCTTTATCGAGCTCTGCGTCAGCGCAGAATTGCAAGAAGGTGCGTTTAGGGTCAGCGTTTGAGAGGACGGCTGCGGCTCGCAGTTCCTCCCCATTTTCCAGGCGCACTCCCTCAGCGCGACCATTATGGACGAGTATGTTAGCGACAGGAGAATTGGTACGGATTACTGCGCCATGCGCCTCGGCCGAGGCTGCCATGGCGAAGCTAATACGGCCCATACCGCCTCGAACGTACCCCCACATTCCGTGCGCACCATTAACTTCACCAAACATATGGTGCCAGAGGACGTAGACCGAGCCGGGTGTCTTGGGTCCAATAAAGGAACCGATCACACCTTGTCCTGCATAAGCAGCACGTAAATAGTCAGACTCGAAATAATCAGCCAGCATATCGTACAAGTTGCCAAACATCAAATAACGGTAAATCTCTTCATCCTCGCCTCGAAAACGATCTGCCAGATCGGCAATAGATGGTGGCTCCTCAAGTAAAATGGGCTTGAGAATCTCCGATGCGCGCTCAAAAAATGCTAAAAACTTTGGATACGACTCGGCATCGTGTGGAGAAAATATGCGTATATCCTCAACGGTTTTTTCGGTGCTGGCGCGGAAGAACAGATACTTGCCATCCAGAAATGGTACAAACATTTGTGGGTCTTTGACATAGGCATCAAAGCCATAGCGATGAAGTTCCAGGTCGCGAATGATCTCAGGTCGCAACAGGCTGACGACGTAAGCGCAAGGTGACATGATGAAACCTGGAAAAGGTTCTTCGAGTGTACAAGCCCCTCCTACACGATCTCTTTGCTCAAGCACAACAACGTTTTTTCCTGCTCGAGCAAGATAACCTGCTGCGACAAGTCCATTATGCCCTGCTCCAATAATGATTACATCAATCTGCTCGGTCTGATTTGCCATAGTGGTAGTCCTTTCGGGAAACAACGCTGATTCGCTGATTTTAGTATATCATATGGGGCTTGTAGAGCTTTAAGAAATGTTTTACAGTATAACAGAGTGAATGAAAGTCGGACGCGGTCTGCTAAGTTCCTGAGATTGTTCACTTTATTTACCGTTGAACTAGTGGAACTATGGGAGAATGTATTTATGAGTAGTCAGTATCGTATCTGCCATAATTGTGGTGCATCGTTGACAGCAAATCAAGAGTTTTGTCCTCGCTGTGGTGCACATTACGTCGAACCGATTGTTCAACAGCCGGGGGAGTTTGAGCCATTTCCACCTGAACAGGGACCAGGTGAACCCCAGGTAGCTCAGTCTCAACAACCTGTGGTTTTACCTCCCCCACCTCAATCGCAGGCATCCTATCCACCTCAAGGTCAGGGTTCTGCTCCTCCTCCTTCTACCCCAGCCAGCTATGGTCAGCAGATGCCTGTGACACCAGAGCAGGTGGGTGGTGCTCCTCAACCTCCAACTTCTGATACGGATAACCGTTTTAGAATGAACCTCATTATTGGTCTTATCGTTTTGGTTGTGATATTGTTGGGGGTAATCGTCGGATTCGTCATTTTCTCAAGTCAGGGGAACAATCCTACTCCGACGCCAACGCCAACAGCGACACCGACGCCGATGCCAACAGCGACGCCGACACCAACGCCAACAGCGACACCGACGCCGACGCCAACGCCAACAGCGACACCGACACCGACACCGACGCCAACACCGATAGCATTCCAGGTGACAACGATGAATATGTCAATAAGTCCGCCCACAATAGCAGGAATGTCCTGCGGTACACGGGAAACTCGCGCTGAATAGTGCATTCCTTGGAGCTGGACAGGTTACGACTACAAGTCCCAAAGTGGTGTCTTCGCAAACGGCAATACCTTCGGGTACATGCAAACCAACTCCGACATCAACTCCCTGAGTGTGTGTTTGAGTGAAAGTCGTTCAGAGGTTAGTAATGATGCAAATAAGGCCCTACGGTGACACAGCTAACGATGGAGTTGTGCAGCTTTCTTTCACTCTCCCATTGCCATTGAGCGCTCGCGCGCGTGAAGCGGCACGACGCTATGCAATGTTGATGGGGATTAGCAATCCACTGGTAGCGCATGCGGAAAGTATAGATGCAGCGTTCACTTTCTTTATCATCTATGGGGCCTGTTCGCATACCATCGATCCTGAACAAATTCTGGTGGACGAACTGGCTCACGATGAGTTGGATTTCTACGAGATCAATGAACTGATCGAGAAACAGCTTGGTCGGCGGGTAACGGTCATAGGCGCTGCTATCGAGAGTGATGCGCATACTGTAGGTATTGATGCAATATTCAATGCCAAGGGGTTTGCCGGGAACTATGGCCTGGAGCGTTTCCCGGCGTTTCGGGCATTGAATCTTGGTGCACAAGTATCCTGTGAAGCTTTATTGAGGCGTGCCGTGGAGGAACAGGCAGAGGCTATCCTTGTTTCACAGGTAGTAACCCAGAAGAATGTACATATCCATAATCTGACTAAATTGATCGAATTAGCTGAAGCCGAGGGCGTGCGGGATCGCTATCTCTTTATTGTTGGCGGGCCGCGTATTTCGCATACCTTTGCGAAAGAGCTTGGCTATGACGCCGGCTTTGGTCCTGGTTCGACTGCAACTTCGGTAGCGAGCTACATCACACAGGAGTTAGTGGCACGCAAGCCCTGATTCTACCCGAACATATTCCTCTATCCGTTCTACTTATCTCTCCTTTAGAGCGATCATTAGTTCGCTCACGAAGTGCGAGCGTGTGTAAGTGGAAAATCATCTTATTACTCCTTGTTTTCGTGTACTAAGATGTAGATAGAGAGTATTCCATTTCAACACAAGGGAAGGAGTGTTACCATGTTAGACCATGAGAGCGAAGAGAAAGTAGCGCCGCTAAACGCAGAAAACGCAGAAGAGCTTGTGAAAAGGGAACTTGTTGAGCATCCAGAGGTTCTGGAGGAAGTTGAGGAGCGGAAAAAGCGAAAGTTTACCCGGAGCGGCTTGTTAGTGATGCTATTTGGTTTTATCCTGATAGCCTTTGGTCTTCTACTCCATTCTGGTGCATATTCCATCGGAGGCTTCACGGTGGGAGTCGGAGTAATAGTAGTAATAGTGGGTTTCCTCAGGATTTTAATAGGCCTGATCAAACCTATCGTTCCAAGCCAGTTGTGAGATTAATGAGTAAACCCAAAAATGTCTTGCCTCTCCAGGCATTAGATATTGTGGCTGCAGCTTGCGAGATCGTCGTATTGCCTTGTATCTTGCTGTAGGCACTCGCGGGTGTATGCGCTACTAAGGAGTCGCCATAAAATAACTATGGCAAAAATATCGGTAAGGAACGCCCATTTAAGCTCGTTCTGGCTATCGAAACTGAGATACTTATTGAATGACGACTCCTAAGTCATCGACTAATTGCTGTATCGTCACAAATCTATAACCACGATTTTTTAATATCGTGATGATACTGGGTAATGCTGCAACTGTTTGCGCGCGATTTCCGCCTCCATCATGCAAAAGGAGAATTGCTCCATTGCGTGCATAGGAGAGAAGCTTACTGATGATGACACCGACTCCTGGTAATTTCCAATCTCCCGCTGAACCATCCCACAAAACGGTTGTATAACCAAGATGCCTGGCTTGTGCTAAGACAGCGTTATTTGTTGCTCCATAGGGGGGGCGAAAAAAGGTTGGTCGTACTCCAATTGCAGCTTGAATGGCGTTGGTAGTAGAGGTGAGCTGCGACAGAATAGCTTGAGCCGAGAGATAGGTCAGTACTGGATGCGACCAGCTATGGTTAGCTACTATGTTTCCCTGATTGTATTCCTGGCGAACCATATTGGGATAATCTGTAACCAGGTATCCAACATCAAAGAAAGTGGCCTTTACTCCATACTTGTGCAGAATTGCAAGGACTTGAGGTGTATAGAAAGGGTTAGGTCCATCGTCAAAGGTCAATGCGATTTCTGATAAATGGGTATTACCATTGAAAAGTGGGTAGCCTAATACTGGAGCATGTACCGGAGTTTTAGTAGGAGTAAGAACCGGTTTTGTGGCCGGAATCTGTGTTTGTACTGGCACGACAGTATGCGTGGTCCCAGTGAAAATTGAGGTTTTTTGGGATAGGGGTTTTTTCCAAAATGCAGAACTGGTAAGGGTTATCGAGCCGAGAACAACAAGAATGGCGCACAGTACTATTACCATCGTAACCCGCTTGTTGATTGTCCTGGTGAGTCGATCACTAACTACTTCATTATGAACATCGTGTGTGCCCATACTATAAATACTCTTCTCTAACCAAAATCTTTCTTCAACGATAATGAACGTCGCAGATCAAGTTTTCTTTACTAGCAGTTTATTTGGAATATGTCTGTATGAATGCTTGCTTAACTATTCATCCTATGAGGTTGAATATGGTAACGAGTATAACACATATCGGACGAAGATGAAAAATCGGTAAGGCATAGTGTGCCCTGTCACGCCTCCGCGCAGCGAAAGGTCTGGCGCGATGGGCAGCGAGATGCTTCCCCTTCGCTGTGCTCAGGGCTTCGGCTCACGTGCTCTGCATGACAGGGCTGCAGCTCAAAAGGAGCTAGCCGAAAAACATACTACGTTACTGATGCTAACTTTCTGACGTTCTTTGTTAGAAGCAGGTATTGCTCATGCTTCGCTTCGCTGTCATCCTGAGAGAAGGATCTCGGATCAACAACCTTCTTGCCAAATGTAGTTATCGCATTCTCATCAATGCAGGAGCCTGGTGTATGCAGACACGGCATTTGATACGGCGGCGCCAATTGTCGAAAAGCAGGCCAGATTATGCCCATTTTACGGTCATGATGTGTTGCATTCTGCTCTTTCTCTCTAGTTGCTCGAATGTATTTAATGGTGTTATGTCTGCCGATGTACCGCAACCAACTCCAACACTCCCCACTGCGTCTGCTACCCTATCACCAACAGGAACCAGAACAGACAGTAATGTCGAAAGTCCTTTAGAGGCTCAACTGGCCAAAGTGCAACAAATAATGACGGGTATGACCCTTGATCAGAAACTGGGTCAGTTAATCGTCGTGGAGTATATTGGCAACAATTATGCAGGCACAGAACTCCAGTATATGATCGCGAAACAATATGTTGGTGGTTTTCTGTATCAGGAAAGCAACCATAACTTTGAGCTACCATATAATGTGACCAGCAATGTAGCAGATTTTTCACGTCAGGCGATAAGTGATGCCAAAATACCCTTGCTGATTGGCACTGACCAGGAAGGTGGCCTGGTTAATAGGTTGTACGTGTTTCATGGCTATTTGCCTTCTGCTGCGCAAATGGCAGCAACAGGCAACCCACAAACGGCTTACAGCCAGGGAACTTTGGCTGCTAAGTGGATGCTACAACTGGGTATCAATGCAGATCTTGCTCCTGTTGTCGATGTCCACACTGTCGATCCACCTGTCCTTGTGACACGCATGTTTGGGCGTGATCCCAACACAGTTGCCACATATGCGGGAGCCTACCTGGATGGTTTACAACAGAATTACGTTGCTGGATGTTTAAAGCATTTTCCTGGACTGGGATCGATTACCTCTGATCCACATGCAGGCTTACCTACTGTCAATAGAAGTCTGGCAAGTTTAGAAAGCATCGATTTTGCTCCCTATAAACTGATGATCCAGAAGAACCATCCAGCAATGATTATGTCTACTGATGTTCTGATGCCAGCCATTGACCCTACTATGCCGGCTGAGCTTTCTCAGAAGGCTATTAATGATCTTCTTCGAAATCAGTTGGGTTACAATGGCGTAGTTATTACTGATGGTCTTTATATGCAGGGTATTAGCGAGAAATGGTCCTTAAGTCAGGCTTCTGTTCTCTCAATCATTGCTGGCGATGATCTGATTGAAGGGCCTTATAGTGGGAGCCAGGTGGCCTCGGTAGTCGCTGCGCTCAAACAAGCCATACAACAGGGTAAATTGACCATAGAGCGTATTAATCAATCGGTGGAGCGTATCTTGCTTATGAAAGTCAAGTACGGTATCATCAAGTAATCTAGCAAAGTCTTACAAAAGCGCGCGTAAAGGTGACAGGATCCTTTCGCTCAGTATAGCATACCAGGGGCGTTTCAACCATTGCTCAAGTGTCAATTCAAATGAGTTAGATGTATCGCACTTAAAAAGCTCTTCCATCTGATGGGCCAAACTTTTACTGTATACCTCTAGATTGATCTCATAGTTGCCAACGGAACTGAGACGATCAAGGTTGGCTGTCCCGATGGTTGACCATTCTCCATCAATCGTGCATGTTTTAGCATGAAGCATATAGTGATAGCCAAAAATACGTATGCCAGCTTTCAGACATTCTGCAAAATGACCTCGCGTTAACCAGTCAACGACCACGTGATTTGAAACCCATGGTACGAGAATCTGTACGTCCACACCACGTCGTGCCGCAGCTTTAATCGCTCCCAATAAAACACGATCAGGCACAAAGTAAGCATTGGAGAGTAGAATAGAGCGTTCCGCCTTGTCGATTGCTTCGATATACATGTCGCGAATAGGAAATGTGAGCCGCAGTGCGCTCGTTCCCCGAATATTGATGAGCGGATCGAAATGCCTGAGGTAGTGCCGTGAAATATGCTCCTGATTTGGAGTGTGTTGATTCCAGAAGTCGATGAATGATTGGGCGAGATGGGCTGTGGCTGGACCCTTAATGCGTAGATGCGTATCTCGCCAGGTCGTTTCGTACAGGCTTCCCAGGTTAAAGCCCCCGATAAAACCAGTTGAGCCGTCAACGGCAAGTATCTTACGGTGATCCAGGGCATAGCGTCGAGGATCGAAGAGATGCCAGGGTTTTTTAAATGACTGGTATTTAAGCACATGAATATTGGTGGGAAAAGCCTTAAATGCGCCAGGTACGACAGTATTGGCAAAGCTATCAAAGATCACATAAACTTCTACACCTTGATTGGCTTTGCATGCGAGTTTCTGCTTAAACTCGCGGCCAATAGGGTCGTCTTTCCAGATATAGGTTTCCAAGTAAATGCTCTCCTGTGCTGCATCAATTGCCTCGAGCATATGCTTGTAGAGGTCGCGTCCATAATCATAGATTTGGACACTGTTCTGACCGATATTTACTTCCTCCAGAGGTATATGCGGAAAACTTCCTTGATACCTGTGTTGTCTGCGTAGTATTGAGACAAATTGTAAGATCAGCACAACTATAGCCTGTAGCGTAACCACGAAGCCCAGTATCTCTAATAGAACTCGCTTGATAGAGAATTGACGAGGTTGAAGCAAGCGATGTATTTTCTCCCAAATGTATTGGAAAGGTTGCATTTTATGGTTTTCCATTACAGAAATTATTCAGAATCGGTAGTCCTGAAGAGAACGATCACATTTTACGTTGTTGGTACTTCCGCAATGGTTATTCTACCCACATTTATTGTAGTGTTGCAAGGTCATGTAAAGCAGAGTTTAAAAAATACCGCTCATATTGAGCGGTATTTGAGCGCTATTTAAGATAGCACTGTTCACTGTATCAGGTAGCCTGGTGTTCGCACACAGCATAGTAACTTTAAATCGTTGGAGAGTACCTGGTTTGTTACAAAGGCGCTTTCTCTAGTTCCGGGACCGGTATCATGATCCCCTCGTAGATATAATCGTGGCAATGCTGGGCAACAATGAGTGGGTCGACACGAATACGCGCTACTCCAGTATCCATCGCCGCTTGCGCAACAGCAGCAGCCAGTGAGGAGGCGACATCATAGTTCATTGCCTGTGGTATGATTTGGCCTTCCTCAAACTCTTTTTCGGATACCAGCGAAGCTAAACGTTCTGCAGCAGCCAATTTCATGGTGTCATTGATAACACGAGCACGAGCATCGAGCGCTCCCCGGAAGAGTCCTGGAAATGCCAGGGAGTTGTTCACCTGGTTGGGGTAATCAGAGCGACCGGTTGCGACTACTCTTGCGCCAGCAGCTAAAGCATCTTCAGGCATAATCTCCGGTATCGGATTTGCCAGAGCAAAGATGATGGGTTGAGGTGCCATTGTTCGCACCATTGCTTGTGTCACCATACCTGGACCGGAAACCCCGATAAAGACGTCTGCGCCAACCATCGCTTCGGCGAGGTTACCACTTTTGCCCTCAGGGTTCGTGATGCGGGCTAATTCTTCCTGGGCGGGGTTCAGGTCGGAGCGGCCTGGGCGCAGTATGCCGGCTCGATTGACCAGCAGTATCTTGCATACTCCCCACGCAAACAGCATTTTAGCGACAGCAACACCTGCAGCACCCGCACCCATGAGCACAATGGATACGTCCTCTTTCTTTTTGTCCACTTTACGTAGTGCGTTGATGAGACCTGCAAGAACCACTGTAGCAGTGCCGTGCTGATCGTCGTGTATAACGGGGATAGAAAGCGACTTACGTAACCGATCTTCGACCTCAAAGCAGCGTGGTGCGGAGATGTCTTCCAGGTTCACGCCTCCGAAAGCTGGAGCAATTTGTTCAACATAGGTGACGATCTCATCCACATTTTGTGTCGATAGGCAAATGGGATACGCTTCAATTCCTGCAAACGCTTGAAAAAGGACCGCCTTTCCTTCCATCACTGGCAGTGCTGCACGCGGGCCAATATTCCCCAGACCAAGCACGGCGCTGCCATCTGTGACAATCGCCACACGGTTGCCTTTGCCTGTATAGTCAAAGACAGTATCTGGCCTGGCAATAATCTGACGAGTGGCTTCGGGGATGCCAGGGGAGAGATAAAATGAATTGAGTACGGATTGATCACGAACAGGCATCTTAGGTTGAATGTGTAGCACGCCCTGATAACGGCGGTGCAGTTCGAGAGCCTCTTCCTGGAGATTAGAAGTACGATGGGAAGGTGGCTGGACTGGTCGGCGCCCTTCATAAATGGTAGCTCGTGTCGTTGCTTCGATCTCTGCTGGGTCTCTGTCTGCACGCGCGATGCCACTGAGCTTTGCCGCTTCGGCTACCGCTCGAGCCACTCGAGGAGCAACTGTGTAGTCCATAACCGAAGGAACAATTTGTTGAGGTGAAAGTCGCTCTGGCGGTACAAGGTCAGAGATGGCTTGAGCTGCCGCGATCAACATTTCCTGGTTGATGGCTGTGGCACGAATATCCATTGATCCACGAAAGATACCTGGCAACACCAGGGCATTCGTAATCAAATTGGGGTAATCGGGACGCCCGGTCGCTACGATAGCAGCTCCAGCGGCTATCGCTACTTCCGGTGTAATTTCTGGATTGGGTACTGCAAGCACAAAAAGAATAGGGTGTTTCGCCATTGTGGTGACCATTTCAGGCGTAATCGTATTCCACGAAGAGAGACCAATCACCACGTCAGCTCCACGCACGGCATCGCTGAGCGTTCCAGTGCGACTTTCTGGATTCGTCTGGCGAGCGATGTCCACCTTTGCCCAGTTCATGTTGTTGAGGCGGTAGCGATCGAGGATGCCCAGGCGATCACAAATCAAAATATGCTGAAAGCCGACACGCAGCAGAAGACGGGCTATACCGATTCCTCCCGGTCCAGCACCATTAATCACGACTCGAATGTTCTCAGGCGTTTTATCTACCAGTTTGAGCGCATTATACAGACCGCCCAGAATAGCAGCGGCAGTAGCATCCTGTTCGGCATGCAGGACAGGGTTATTGACGGCTCGTGCAAGGTGGTCTGCGACTGTAAAACAACGAGGAGAAGCAATACTGCTGAGGCAAATGCCGCCAAAGGTTGGTCGAAGTGCCATGCCGACATTGATAATCTCCTCTACATTTTGAGTGTCCAGGCAAATAGGAAAGGCGTCCACTCCGGCAAATGTTTTGAAAAGGATGCAGGCATCCTCCAGCATGGGCAGTGCTGCTATTGGACCAATATTACCAAGCCCAAAGGCTGACGAGCCATCGGTGACCAGCGCAATGGTGTTGCCACGGATGGTATAGTCAAATGAAGTGAGTGGATCCTTAGCGATCTCAAGACAGGGGGCAGCTACGCCTGGTGTGTAAACCAGGCTCAGGACAAAGCGATCCTTGAGTGGTACTTTGCTGGCAACACCAATCATTCCACGGAATCGCTTACGATACGCTAAAGCCTCCTGCGGGCCTAAACCAAAAGTGGTGAAGGTAGAAAGCGAAGCCTGGTCGCTTCTACTTATATCGAGTAACGCTTGTGGCGGGTCTACTGTCTTGCTCATAAAATTCTCCTCGCCTGGATGATCTAATCGTCTTCTTAATCTCAGGTGTACAGCTTTAATCCTAAGTGGAAGAGTAGAGCATTCACCTAACAAAATCATCACAGATCAGTGGCCTGGAAGTAACAACACAGTCACGATTTCATGTACCTATATTGTTAGCTCTCCAGTTTATCCGGGATGTAGTCAACCAGTTCGCGGATATATTGTTCTAATCCTATTTGCCTGATATTTCTAAGTGAGGGTATAATAGGTGCGACGTTTCGTGAAGCGTTCTTTGTTGGTGTTGTTCTCTGTAGTTCTCTAATCAATTTGAAAGGAACTTCCTGGCTCAAACCTGACTTCTAACAAAGACAGGTCTGAGCCAGCTTTTTCTGAGTTAGCTTTCGTTCATAATAAGTATAGAGAAGGTTGTTTTGCATATGAGAGTAGCTAATGTTGAGATTAATAATTTCTATGAGACGAAGACTTCTGTTATGTGGCGTAGTGGTTTTTTACCTGGTGGCCTTTGGCACAGCCGGTCTTCTAGCACAACTTCCATTAAGAGTGAGTGCGAGTAGTCTGATGTGGCAAAAATACACGTACAGAGGTCCGGTTGGTAGTCGCCCCTATTTTGTGTATACTCCTGAAAGTTATCAGGTCGGGACTGCGGTGCCCCTTATCGTTATGCTACACGGTTGTACACAAACGGCTGTGGATTTTGCAGTCAGTACCCGGATGAATCAACTGGCAGATCAATACAAGTTCATCGTCGTCTACCCACAGCAGACGAGTGTCTATAATCAGAATCTGTGTTGGAATTGGTTCAAATCTTCTAATCAGTCACGCTACCAGGGTGAGCCGGCAATTATCGCCGGAATTGTTCGAGCTGTCGAACAGAATACCTCTCAATGGACGATTGATACAAACCGCGTTTACGTCGCTGGTATTTCCGCTGGCGCGGCTATGGCTGTTATTCTGGGAGTCACTTATCCTGATCTTTTTGCAGCAATCGGCGTTCACTCGGGAGTAGAGTACCGGGCGGCAACGAGTACAATCAATGGCCTGAAAGTCATGAGTCAGGGTGGCCCGGACCCTCAACAGCTAGGCCAGATAGCTTTCGATGTTATGGGTACAGCCGCACGTGTCATACCGGCGATCGTTTTTCAAGGCATGAGTGATACTATCATGAACCCGGTCAATGGTGATCAGGTGGTACAACAATGGATGCAGACAGATCGCCTTGCGTCAAATGGTAGATATACTGCTGAGTTTGGCAGTCCTGGTAGTTCAGAGACTAGACAAGTTCCAGGAGGGCATTCATATACTGTATGCTGGTGGAATGACGATCAGGGGGACGTAGTGCAAGAATATTGGCGAGTCGACGGCATGGGTCATGCGTGGTCTGGAGGTAGCCCTGGCAGTTCTTTTACTGATCCCTCTGGACCTGATGCAAGTCTGGCAATGTACCAATTTTTTATGGGTCATCCTATGGTGGCACAGGTAGTTCACAGATGGAGCCTGCGGACGATGGGCGAGCAGTTTTTGAACATCCTGACCAGACTAGACTGAGTTGAATGAACTATTTGGCAAATGAGCTTGTCGACGCCAATCCCACTAGTGGAATTGGCGTCCTTCCTTAGTGAACGAGGGAACTCGCGCTTACATGGCTTCGAAGATAGCCGCGATACCCTGGCCTCCACCAATACACATAGTGACAAGTGCATACTTGCCACCGATGCGTCGAAGTTCATACAAGGCCTTAACTGTCAGGATGCAGCCTGTTGCTCCGATTGGGTGACCAAGCGAGATCCCACTACCGTTGGGGTTTGTGCGATCCAGCGGCAAGTCCAACTCCCGCATTACGGCCAGAGCCTGTGCGGCAAAGGCTTCATTGAGTTCGATCACATCCATGTCTTTGATGGTCAGTTTGGCTCGTTCGAGTACCTTTCTCACGGCAGGAACTGGTCCGATGCCCATGTATTTCGGATCTACCCCAGCATGTGCATAAGCTACCAGCTTGCCTAAAGGTTTCAGCCCGCGCTGTTGCGCTTCACTGGCTTCCATCAGTACCACTGCTGCTGCCGCATCGTTGATGCCCGAGGCATTGCCTGCTGTCACACTCCCATCACCTTTGAATGCTGGGCGCAATTTTGCCAGCTTCTCTAAGGACGAGTCCGCCTTGAAATGCTCATCGGTGTCAAAGACTACCGTCTGGCCTTTGACCTTGTATTCAATCGGCAGGATTTGCTCCTTGAAGTAACCGGCGGCAACGGCTGCTGCCGCACGCTGATGGCTTTGGAGCGCTAACTCATCCTGTGCCTGGCGGGTGATCCCCCACTTCTCTGCGACATTCTCAGCAGTAATGCCCATATGACAATCATCAAACGGATCACTGAGGGCTCCCACCATGGCGTCAATCAACTTCCCATCACCCATACGTTGACCCCAACGTGCCCCTGGGAGCCAGTACTGGCTGCGGCTCATCACTTCGGCTCCACCTCCTATCGCCACCTTGGCATCGCCCATGTAAATGGCCTGGGCTGCCGAAACAATCGCTTGCAGGCCGCTCCCGCATAAGCGGTTGAGTGTCAAGGCAGGTGTCTCCACAGGCAGACCGCCGTTGATTGCGGCCACGCGAGCGAGATACATATCATGGACATCGGTATGGATCACGTTGCCGAAGACCACATGCCCTACGTCTTCTGGTTTGATCCCCGCCCGTTTGACTGCCTCGCGGACAACAGCAGCACCCAGTTCAGTAGGTGGCCTGTCCTTCAAACCTCCGCCATAGTCTCCAATCGCGGTGCGTACGCCGCTCAGGACGACAACTTCCGGTTGTACCATGTTCTTTTTCTCCTTGTGCAATACTTTGCAGAACTATTACTGCATGAACGCTCCGCCATTAATATTGAGAGTCGCACCCGTGATGTAATCGCCATCTACGATCAGGTAACGTACTGCGCGAGCTACCTCCTGAGGTGTGCCAACACGCCCGAGAGGTATCCGAGCCAGGACTGCCTCCTTCACTTTGTCAGGCATTCCATCCCACATTTCGGTCGCGATAAAGCCAGGACAGACGGCGTTGACCGTCACATTGGAGCGAGCCAGCTCCATGGCCGCAGTTCTGGTGAAACCTATGATGCCGGCCTTGGCTGCGCTATAGTTGGCCTGGCCAAAGCTCGCTATCTGGCCGTTCAAAGAGCTGATGTTGATGATCTTGCCGCTCTTTTGCTGCATAAAATAGGGCAACGCTGCTTTTACAGTGTAGAAGCAACCACTCAGGTCGTTCTGAATAACCTTGCTCCAGTCCTCTACAGTGAGATTCTTCATCGAGCGATCGATATTGATGCCAGCGTTATTGACCAGCACATCTATCCTGCCAAACCTCTGGATAGTCTCCTCGATGAGCCTGGCTGCCTGCTCAGGATCCGATACGTCCGCCTGAATCGCTACCGCCTCAGACCCACTCCGCTGAAGTTGGGCTACAAGGTCCTCAGCAGGTCCCTTGCTCTTAGCGTAGTTCACTACCACTTTTGTCCCAGCTTGACCCAGTTCTTCTGCTATGGCATGCCCTATGCCTCTACTTGCACCTGTGACTACGATAACTGCTCCCTCTAATGATCCCATTCGAAACTCCTTTCCTTAGCAGGAAAACAAATTGTTGTGAAGCATTGACAGTACACAACAAAATCACTAAGAATACTAGACTACGGAAGAAGGATAACCTTGCTATATCACAAAGGCATCACAGCCAAATGAATGAACATCACTAAAGTCTCACAATAAATATTGTGTGATTGATCTCACTTCATAATAAAATCTGTACGCTGGGTTAACTGGCGTAAAGATCACTGCTTACTTTGAGCGTGACTCCAACCAGTGGAGAATTGTAGGCCATACATCTTTCTTGGCGCCTGAACCAGTCATTAAACCGACGTGTCCGGCGTCAACGACATGGAAGTCTACTTCCTTGCTGCTGACAACTCGCTTGATGGCCTGAGCCTGGGGCAGCGAGCAGATGTGATCTTTTGATCCAGCAACACTCAAGATGGGGCATCTTATGTTCGAAAGGTCAATCCTTCGGCCACGAAGTATAACCTCACCTTTCACAAGTTTATTCTGCTGGTAAAACTCTTTTATCCACTGGCGAAATGCCTCACCAGCGAATGGTACACCATCATTTACCCACTTGTTCATCGCCAGCCAGGTATCCATTGATTTGCCTTGCATGATACGATCCCACATTGTGATATATGTGCCGACGTAGTTGGTGACAGGTTTGAGCATACGGTTGCCAGTATCGATGAAGTCGCCTGGAATGTTTCCGAATGCCTCAACAACATGATCGGGGTTGAAGTATTTCGGGTTAGTCATTAATCCAAACATGCCCATATCATCCGGGGTGAAGTCTATAGGAGCTGTGAGTAAGACTAGATTCTTGAGGGGTTTGTCTGGGAACAGCGCTGCGTACATAGCTGTCATTGTTCCACCCATACAGTACCCTAATAGACTGGTTTCATCAGCGTGTGCTGCTCTGAGCACCTTCTTCACAGCACGTGGAATGTAGTCTAATACATAGTCTTCAAATGAAAGCTTTTTGTCTTCGTCACCAGGTGTACCCCAATCGAGCATAAAAACATCAAAGCCATGTTTTACCATATACTCCACGAAGCTATTGCCCGGCATTAAGTCCAGAACATAGGGGCGGTTGATGAGCGCATAAATTATCAGGATAGGAACAGTAAATCGCTTTTCAACCATCGGTTCATAGTGGTAAAGTTTAGCTTTGTTCTTCGTCCAAATAACCTCCTTAGGAGTCTGCCCTGTATCTGCCTTCGCTCCTTCCAGGATGATTTGCATACCCGTTCTGTATTTTTTGAAAGTACTATCAAAGTCGGCTTGGGTAGTGTTTTTCTGGCTCATTTTGTCCTCCTCGATACGGATTCAGTTTCTGCAGGGAGTGTTTGGTTTTTCGAAGATTCACGCTTAGCTTCTTGCGTTCTTCTACTAGTTAGAGTGGCGGGCTTGGGGTTTCTTTGAGGCTCTTTGGCTTCGATCTTCTCTAGAGCTACTAGAAGTTTGTCCAGCTTACTCTCTACTCTATCGAGGCGCTTTTCCAAGTCATCTGCAGTCGTCAGTTCCTGCAGAGAGGCAGAGAGTGCATCTAGTTTCTTTTCAACATGCACCAGGCGTTCATCCAGATTGCCTGGAACAGCTTTAGTATAGTTATCCTCGAAGTCTTCGATGGTATCCTCGATCTGCTCAACCTTGTCTTCCACTGCGATAACTAGCTCCGCTACCCTGGCAATATCCGAGCGTGTGGGAAGTTGGAGGTTGCTGAAGAATTCTTCATTTGTGCGGCGAAACGTTCTGTAGAAACTGGCATAGCTTTCCAGGAACTGGCTTGCAGATTCCATGAACCTCTCGGTTCCGATGA
>Ga0137371_10001181_pt1 | contig 20588 bp, 16 predicted proteins | sample SagtaG_7_FD_104919 | JGI IMG/M metagenome (GOLD analysis project Ga0137371, IMG submission 104919) | Vadose zone soil microbial communities from Sagehorn Ranch, Mendocino, California, USA - Sage1_R_40_16 metaG | ecosystem: Environmental > Terrestrial > Soil > Vadose zone | place: USA...
ACGGGCGCGCCTGCGTCATCCAGAAGACACATCCGTTAAAGCTATACATATCGGCGCCTTTTTCCTGGCTATCTTACTTGCCGCATCTCTGTTGCTGACACCTATCGATACGATCGGTCGCACCCAGCTCTTCTCGGTCCATATGATGCAGGCAGTCGTTCTGACGACGCTCTGCGCACCATTGATCCTGTTCGCGTTGCCAGCAGTACTGCTACGTCCCCTGATCGAACTCCCGCTGCTGCATACGGTTGTGCGCCTGCTCACCATGCCGCTGGTGGCCTCGATCATCTTCAATGGCTCGTTCCTGTTCTGGCATGCGCCGAAGGTCTTCGAACTGGCTCAGCAGAACGCGACCCTCTATCAGGTGGAGATGCTCAATATCTTTCTTGCTTCCCTGCTCAACTGGTGGCCCTTGATCGGATCGCTGCGCGAAGAGATCAGTCGCATGACGTATCCGGTGCAGATGCTGTACGCCTTCTTCGATGGGCAGCCGGTGGATATTTTCGCCTTTGTACTGGTCTTCAGCGGAGTCGCGATCTACAGGCTCTACGCTATTCCGCCCCAACTGCACCTCACCGCATTTGCTGATCAGGCCGTGGCGGGCGCGTTCCTGCTGATTCCTGGCCTGGTCGATCTGGTGGTGATGTCGCCGCTGTTCTTCCGCTGGCTGGGTCAGATCGAGGACCGCACGCGTGTTGCCGATCAACAGCGGGAGGAGGAGTATGAAGAGGAGGAGTACGAGGAGGAAGAAGAGGAAGAGGCATCAAAGTAAGCTTTGCCTGGTCCTCTAGCTCCATACGCATCTCAGCCGAAGCGCCTCTTTCAGGCGCTTTTCATAGACCCTGCGTGGGACCTCCGTCACGCCCAGCGTCAACAGGTGAGGGGTGATGAACTGTGTATCGTGCAGAACGTAGCCGCGTGCCTTCAGGTGCTCGACCAGCGCAACCAGGCAAACTTTAGAGGCGTCAGTGGCGTAGGAGAACATGCTTTCGCCCATGAACGCGCCACCGAGGGCCACGCCGTAGAGCCCGCCCATCAGGCGATCGTCCTGCCAGGCTTCGACACTGTGAGTCACACCGGCCAGGTGCAGGTAGGTATAGGTCTTGATGAACTCCTCGTTGATCCAGGTCTCCGCGCGTGCCGCACAAGCGCGTATAACGGGTTCGAAGGCGGTATCCATACGTACCTCGTAGATGCCTCTGCGTATAGTCGTTCGTAGTGAGCGCGAAACGTGCAGGTTGGCGTGTTCCAGAATAGCGCGTGGGTCTGGAGCATACCAGCGAATCTGTCCCAGGGAGTCGGCCATGGGGAAGATGCCCTGGGCATAGGCATCGACGACGAGCGCTGGATTGAGTGGTTCGGGCGTTCTTCTTCGCATAGTGTTCCACACAGATAGTTTTTTGCTTTGAGAGAGTAGAGATGCTTTGTTGGCAATAATAATACCATAAGCATGGCTGAAAGTGGAATGCCTCTTACGCAAGGCTGAGAGCAATCTCATGGTGTATGTGACTATTTTTCGCGGCGCAAACAGAGTATTGCATACTCTGTTCAATCATCTGCGATAATGATAAAATCGGTGTAGCTAAGATGCATCATCTCTGCGTATTCTCCTGAGTTGATGTGCTCGGTTTCCCTTCTCATACACGGTGGCGGTGGAGGACCGCTAAGCAGCAGTCGCCTACGGACGCCGGTCCTGGGGTTCGGCGTAGCACCGCCGCCGATCGCAGTTGAATCGCTCAAGACGAAGACCGTGTCCTGCGCGCAAACGGCTTTAAATAGCGCGCAACGCGTGGATTCTGCTCACCCAGCAGCGTGATATCCTCGTCGGTGAGCGGCTTGATCAGCAGCAGCAGAGCGGCGCAGAGGACCAGGAACAGCACGCCCGAGACGATCAACAGAACCCGACTCGTCGGATGCCACAGCAGGCTCGGCAGCACGGCAATCGTGAGCGCGAGCAAGAAGCGCAGCGAAAAGCCCAGCGGGTATTTATGCGGCAGGGCGTTCCAGAGGAAGACAAGCATCAACCCGCCGGAGAGCAGCCGCGAGATACCATCCGCCATCAGCGCCCCTGCCGCGCCGTAGCCGGGGATCAGCAGCACGCCGGTCGCGATAACGCCAATCAGTCCCACCCACTGGCTGAACACGACCAGACGCGCCTTGCCCGTGACATACAGCGCGTACTGGTGAACGGTGCTGCCCAGGACGCGCACGAAAACATTGAACAGGAGGAAGATCGCGAAGAGCGGTCCTACCGTATCGTACTTACTGCCGTAGAGAGCATGCACGATGTTTGATGAATTGAAGAGGCAGAAGATAAGGCCGGGCGCGGCCAGCAGGGTCTCTATCTTGATCAGCGCCTGCCAGGAGCGCGAGAGCCGCTCGAAGTTTTGTCCCACGAACGCAGCGGCCAGGGCAGCCCCTCCAACGCCACCAAAGCCCGCAACCAGCAGCAGATTGGCGCCGTCGGCGAGCTGGAAGGAGAGATTGAAGTAGCCGGTATTGATGCGTCCTTGCAGTGTAGACAGGGCGAAGACGCCCAATAGGATGACGGAGACCTGCTTCAGCAGGGCGCCCTGTATCAGGTTGGTCTGCCAGGCCGAGAGTCCGAGTTTGATCAGTGGCAATAATGGTTGCCTGTATGTTGCGCCGCGTGCGAAGATAAACGGTGCCTGCCAGATGATAAATGCCACCGCATTCAGAACGGAACAGAGAGCCAGCGTCCAGAGCACGCTATTGATGCCCCAGCCGAGTTGCAGCACGACGAAACTGATGCCCAGGACAGCGACCTGCGTCAGCCCACTGACCACGAAGACAATGCGCATCCGCATCAGCGCGGCGCAGACGGCAGTGAGCAGGCTGCCGATGCTACTGCCCAGGATGTAGATGGCGACCGGCGTGATGTGGGATAACAACTCGGGATCGCGCAGTCCAGCGGCTATGCCCACGGAGCCGGAGATAGGGATAGCCGCAATCAGCGTGGCGACGACGGGCATGCCGAAGAGCAGAATGCCTGTCACGGCGGCCAGCGTGAGAACGCGCCATAGCAGCAAGCGCCGAACGAGCGCCGCCGCCGAGGCCTGTCCGTGTTCGGCGAAGATACGCGGGACATAGGTGGTAGTGGCATCCTCCATACCAAATGCCACAATGTAGAGAATCGTATTATAGGCGGTCTGAGTAATCGCGTAGACGCCGTACTGGTCCGTCGAGACCTTGCGCGTGAGAATGATCGTGAGCAGGAACAGCGAGACCAGGAACCAGAGTCCATAAGCCTGGTTGATCAGGTAACTGCCAGGGGTACGCTTGAGCAGGTGACGAGCCTCGTCCTCACCCTGCTGAGCCTGTATATTCTGTTTTACGGTATCCTCCACAGCTTCTGACGACATAAGTATGGGACCTTTCGCTACATGTTGTATCTCTTCTGCATTTGCCCCCTCCCCGGTCCCTGCTGCGCTGTTACGTGTCGCTGCCGGGTCAGATAACTGGCCGCTTTGTGAACGCTCCAGCTTCAAAGGGTGTAACGTTATCTTGTGCATATTTGTATTCTAGCGCATCCGCAACAAATGGCGTGCTAACCAGCCAATACCTCCCAGTCCGGCGAACAATTCTAACACACTGACATTTGCCGTAACGTGATCCGTCGAGACAAGGTAGAACGCGCCAACTTTGAAGGTAGCCGCGATCACGAATGCTCCCAGGCCGATCCAGGCTGGTAGCGTGGCGTAGAGCAAGGCGCGCTGCCAGCTCCGGTTCAACAATCCAATAAACGTGGGGATGAGATAAATAAGGGCAGTAATCGCCGGGGCGATCACCGTTGGAAAAGGGCCATTGAGCGCGGCGTCGGGAAATTGCGGCAGCAGGCGCGTCCACAACTGCGCCGGGACGAGCGCCATGAGGACAAGAACTGTTTCGAGAACGACCAGAACTATTATGAGGATCTGACCCGTCTGCCAGATCCTTTTGCTCTCTGTTTTTGGAGTGCTAGATGCAACCATGCTTGTATGCTCCCTCAGTTTCGCGGAATGGGCAGAAGCCCCATTGCGTATTTCATCATGAGTATGCGGCGTACTGACTCGTCGATGCGTTGCTTCGTCAGGGTGCCTGAGTTTATTGCTTGCTTGAGACTTTGTATCATCGCGGCGACATCCGTGGGGCTGGCTGCGCCCATGAGCAGATCTGCCCCGGCCTCGACTGAGAGCGTAGCTGCCTGCGACTCAGAAGCGTAGGCGGTGAGCGCATCCATCGTCAGGCTATCGGTCATAATCACGCCCTGGAAACCGAGATCGTCGCGCAGAATGCCCTGGATGATCTTAGGAGACAACGACGAGGGCTCGGTCTTGTCGAGCGCTGATACGATCTCGTGCGTCACCATGATGGCGTGGACGTTTCCCTGGCGAATGAGCGCGCGATACGGGGCCCAGTCGATCTGTTCCAGGCCACTTTTTGAGCGATTCAGGTAAGGGATGCCGGCATGCGGATCCGTGCTTACATCGCCCAGGCCGGGAAAATGTTTGAGCGTGCCCATGACCTTGCCGCTCTTCTGTAGTCCCTGCAGATAGGCCGCCGCCATCTTCGTGACCAGCTCCGGCGTATTGCCATACGTGCGATCGTATAACTGCGAGTTATAGACATTGGTAACATCGACGACCGGTGCCAGATTGAGGTTGAAGCCATAGGAGGCGAGGTCCTTTGCATCTTGCATACCCGCCTGTTTTGCTTGTGCAGGATCGTTAGTCGCCCCAATAGTTGCCTCCGCCGGGCGTGGGCCGTCCAGATTCACTAAGCGATCTACTATGCCCCCTTCCTGGTCGATTGCTACGGCCAGGGGGATCGTAGTGCTGTTGTCCTTCATTTGTTTGATAAGACTGGTGAGCTGGCTCTTGTTCACAATGTTGCCATTGGCGGCGAAGACGAGGGCCGCCCCTACGTCATACTGGCTGATCATGGCGCTGATAGGCAGTGAGTAAGTGGAGCCGGTGAACTGGACAATCATCATCTGTCCCAGTTTCTGGTCTAACGTCATCCTATTTACAATTAAATTGATGTATTGTTGTGGCGTTATCTGCGCCTTTGCACGAGCTTTTGTGCCATGCTGCGTATTCTGTTTGAGATGCGTATCGATGTTTTTAAGTAGATTGGCGTTGCCCATCGCCGCAGGACCATCGAGCACGGAGGCCCAGCCCTGCGAGCCGAGAAAAGACGTCGGTCCCAGTGTGAGTGTGTGTAGGACGATCACGCCAAGAAATGTGATTAGCAGCAGGGCTGTTCCCTTTTTCAGGGGCCTTGAAGGAGCATGTGCCTGGGCAAGTTCTTGCGTGGGGATCGGCGTCTCGGGAACGGGCGCGTCGCCCATTGTCTCTTCGGCAGGAAGAGGCTTAGTAGTTTTCCGTGCGTTCTGAACGTCTAGAATTTCGATTTCCTGCACACCAGGAACATCAGTATTGACGCATTTATTTTCAAAAATATTTAGATCCTGCTGTGTCTCCAGGCTGTCGAATTCGCTGCCAGTCATACCAGGTTTTTCAAGGGTATCTGTACTAATATTCTGTGCTATCGTGCCTGCACGGGTCGCTTTTCTGGTAAAAGGCTGTTTCTGGATGATTTCTTGTTCATCATCATGATCGGATTGCCTTCCGGGCGACCAGGGGTTAGGCGATTCCATAGGTGCGACCTCTTTCATAGAGAGAAAATATTTTTATACTTTAGTATAGAGAATGAGAAAATAGGTCAGCTCACTGTTACGAACGTGTTGTATACAAAACTCGTAACGCAGCGCCCATGAACTTTGTTCTGTACTATCTGAGTGAAGTATAGAGTAATCTGTGGATTTTTGCTACTGTGACAACGCATATATTCATTCTATCTCTTGAATAGATACGCACATCTTAAAATTCAATGGGTGATAAATTCATAGCGCGTAGAATGTTTTGTTTCATATTATGTCAAGCAATACCTGTAACTCCTATTGTTTGTTAACGAAGATGGCCATGCTGTATACTATTGCTAGCCATCACTATGCAGCGGAAAGGTATCGGGGATTGCGATGTTACAGGAACAGGAGTTGAGGGCGCCTGCGGACACACACTATACGGCGCCACAGCAGAATGGGGCGGTGCCCCTGCGTATCAGCCTGCTTCTAGGGGCGGGGCTGACGGTTATCTTCGTCTTGCTAGAAGCGGGATTGCTATTACTACTTAATCCATTTCGTGCCCTGGGCGATGGCTCGAATCGTTTTTCCTCCCTTCTAGGATTGCCGTTACACGTTCCGGCAGGACTACTGGTCCTGCCGGTGCAATTTCTGCTCTTCGCGCTGTGCGCATTCCTGCTGGTGAAACCAGGTGCGCTCATATTCTACCTGCGCCGGGCACGCAGGGCACAGGAGCCGTACGCGCGCACGTATATGCAGCTTGAGACATCGGCGAATACGCGCAGGGTACCCGATGAGCATGAGCAGGATGCGGGGACCTCTGCCGTCTCTAAACTGGAGGAGCGGGTCTCGCTTCTTGATCTGGTTCAGTGCGAGGATACGCACCAGTTGATACTGGGCGCACCGGGATCGGGCAAGACCACGGCGCTGCGCGTCTACCAGTATCGCATCTTACAGCAGCCGCTCGACGCGGTGTTTAAGCGCAATCGCATCCCGGTCTATGTGCCGATGGAGCACTATAGCCTGTATCTGAAGAAGGTGCAGCCTGTGCCAACCGGTGAAGAGGCAGGCGATGCTATTAACGAGCCAGAGGGGACGCTGCTCGATTTTCTGTACGAGAGCGACCTGCCGGGAATGCATATGCTGCGTCCCTATCTCTATCAGTTATCGCAACAGGGGCGTCTGCTGCTGCTCTGCGACGGATTGAACGAAGTTGACAGCGCCTACCTCGCTCAGGTGTGCCGGGAGCTGGTGAGCCTGGCGCGTGAAACGGCGAATCGGCTGGTTATCACCGGTCGCATGGTCGATTATCGCAGACAGCGCGAACTGGTGCAACTGGTCGATGATGGGAGTGCGGAACGCATCGTGGTCTATCCCTTGCAGCCTGAGCAGATCTCCAGCTTCGTGGAGACCTATGTGACCAATCAAGGGAAGCAGTGGCGCCACACCGCAGGGCAGATTATGCAGGTGATCGAACGGAGCCGCCTGCGCCACCAATGCAGCAACCCCATGCTGCTCATTACATTGTTGAGCGTGATCGATTCGATCGGCGTAGAGCGTGGCAAGCAGATCGATACGCGCAGTCGCCTGCTCCGCGAGGCGGTGAGGCAACGCATTGTAAGTGAGAGGGCAGCATGGAATGGCGAGGCGCCGAGGGAGCAGGAGGTGGTGCGCTTTTTGAGCGAGGTGGCATGTGCTGCGCGTCGGGCTAACGATCTCGCTGCTATTCAGTTGCGCCTCTCTGCGCTGGTAGCAGGAGGAGTGGCACGCGGCAGACCGAACTTTACAGAACTCGCCGAGGCACTACGCGTCTGGCTAGACGAACATCCAGGAGCATTTACCGACGGGGAGAATGATCCTTTGCCGTACGGCGATATGGCGCAGCTCTTGCAGCTCGCGCTCGGTGCGGAACTGATCGAGATCAGTTCAGACAATGTGCTGAGTTTTCGCCATGAATTGATCGCGGAATATTTTGCAGCTCTCTTTTTCATGGCAAACAAGAAGCATACAGCAGACCAGATGCCAGGCGAGCTACGCGAAGATCTCCTGGAGCGTGTTGAGATCTGGAGTGGGCCGGTGGCGCTCTGGGCTGGCCTGCAGGATGATCCACTGGCGCTGGCTGAGCGCATCAATGCGGCAGGACGCGCGACTCCTGCATATGCCCTGCAGGCGCTGGCACTGGCGCTAATCTGCGTTGGTGTGCAGTGGACGCCACCGCGGGCAGATGTGCAGGACGTTGTGCAGTTGCCGTCGGGCGTAGAGGAGTCGCTCTCGATCGCTGTGCGCAGCCAGGGGACATGCGAGGAACTGGCACGCATCTTCACACGCTGTGCGGAAGAGGGAGGCCAGGAAATCTACTACTCGTTGCTGCCGCTCATCATGGTCGAGGGCCTCGATAATCTGCTGGTGCTGCTGGACCGGCGTGTCGTAGCAGAACTGCTCTTCACACATTTGCTGGATGCCGTTAATAATGCCACTTACGAAGCGCAGGTCAAACGCCTGGTACGCGTGCTCGCCCGCTTCGGTGGAGGGGTGGTCGAGCGCGCCGCGTCCTTAAGTCAGCCCGGTCCTGAGAGAAGCATCCGTCTACGGGCCGCCGCCTGTAATATCCTGGGCGGCATCAGCGACTCCCAGGCAGTAGAGCCTCTTCTCAGTCGCCTGGACGATGCCGAGCCATTTATCGCCGAGCGCTCAGTAAACTCACTAATCCGCCTGGGACCTGCACTGGCGTTGGCTGGTGTGTTGGGAGAGCTTGAGAAGCGCGGTGCGACGCCGCAGGCGGGACGTGTGCATCGTGCCTGTCTCATTATCCTGGAGCGGTTCCTGGACGAACCGCAGCGCAGGGCGACGCCGCAGCAGTACCAGCGCATCCTGGATACGATCGTGTCTGTACTCACCGCAAACTACCTGCCGGAGATACAGCAGCAGGCGATGCAGATTCTCGTACGCCAGTTTCGAGATGGAAGCGAAATAGATGCTCAAGGTGAGAAGAAGATTATAGAGACGCTGGCGTATTATCTACCGTCGCAGGACGAGGTCGCGGCGCGCAATAGCATGCACACACTACAATCGATTGGAATGCCTGCGACGCCATCCCTGCTGCTCCTGCTGGATCAATCTTCGGACCCGATGCGCGCACGCCTGGTGGAGATCTTTAAGACGGTCCATGACCTCCGCGCGCTGCCACGCCTTTTGCTTCTGGTCGGCGACCCGGCGCCATCCATACAACAGCAGACGGCGCAGGTGCTGCGCCTCTACGCGCCGGAAAGCGTTCCCGGCCTGATCAACCTTGTCCTCTCTGATGCCAGCGATACGCTTGCCGAACGGGCGGCACAGATCTTGAACAGTATCGGCGAGGCGGTCGTTGAGCCGATTGCCGGAGTTCTATCGAACGCTGTGCCCGAACGTATGCGCCTCCTGGTGCAGGTTCTGGAGCAGATTCACGACGCACGTGCGCTGCCCGCGCTGATCGCGTTATTGCAGATGCCACAGCTTGAGACGCTGCTGGCAATTGCGGTTGTCCACGCGCTCAGTCAATTTGCGGATGCGCGCGTCGTCTTGCCTCTGTTAGCGGTGCTATCGAGCACGAACCCTATGCTCTACGAGGAGGGGATCAATGCGCTCAGCCAGTTCGGCGGCCTTGCCTTCGCTGAACTGGTAGCTGCACTGGATGTACAACAGCCATCAGTGGTAACGCAACGTGTGCAGCGTGCCCTGCTGGGTATGACGCCATTCCCCGGCGAACAACTGCTACAGGTGTTGGAACGGGCGAGCGAGCAGCAAGCGCAGCAGATCCTGGCTATCTTCAAGATGCAGGGCGTCGAGGCCGCTCAGGTGCTGGTTGCGCACCTGCGGGACAGAGATGAGCATATACGCGCTTATGTCTTCCAGACATTGAACGATATGCCAGGGCCGGTAGTAGTCCCTGCCTTATTAGAAGTGTTGAACCAGGCGGCGTTACGCAACGTCGTCAACTCCATCCTGCTGCGCTATCCTGAGTCCGCGCTGTCGCCGTTGATTGAACTGCTGGGCGAACAGGAGCGTGGGGACGCGGCGGCAGCGATTCTGCCCCGGTTTGGTATGAGGGTCCTGCGCCCGCTGATATCGGGACTGGATGATCAGCGTGTCGCCGCGCGGGAGCGCGCGCAACGAATCCTCATAGCGCTGGTGCGTCAGAGCGCGGAAGAGATGCTACGCGAGGTCGTACACCTCTTCAATCCGCCGCTGCCAGCAGGCGCTCGTGAAGCGCTGCTCGGCGTTTTAACCAACGAACTGGCCGATATCAGCACGCCCGCCCTCCTGGAGGGGTTGCAGGACGCCTACCTGATCGAAGATGTCGCCGAGGCGTTTGCGCGCCTGTCGAGCAAGTCCGGCATGCACGAGGGTGTGCTGGATGTCCTGATCCAGCAGCTCTCCGTGGATGAGCGCAGACGCGGAGCTGAGACCACCCTGGTGAGAATTGGCGCGCCCGCCGTCCCGCGTGTGGGCGAGTTGATCGCGTCCCCAGACTCATCGATCGCGGGAGCAGCGAAGCAGATTATGCGCGATATAGGCGTGCCCGCGCTCCCATTTATCTGGAGCGCCCACAGCGATAAGAACAACCCTGAGCGGCGCGCGGCGGCCCTTGAGGTCTTTCACAGCATGCCGACCGACGTGATCAAAGATGAACTGGTCGCGCTGCTCGTCAGTAATCGGCCCGAAGACATAGCGATGGCGGTTTCGTTGCTGCTGGATCGTATACACGACGAGTCCCAACAGTTCTACGCCGATCGCGTCATGGTCCCCGAACTGATCACCTACGTGCAGACACACGGCGTGGAAGAGACGAACCTGCGCGTGATCGCGCTGCTGCTGCTGCTCGGCGAGCATGCAATCGTCGATCACCTGGTGCAAAGCCTGGACGACGATCTCCAGCATCGCCAGCAGCTGACGTATATTCCCCTATTGCTGGGCACCGAGACGCAGGGGGCCCTGCTGGAGGTCTTCAACGATCCCGATGCCTCGAGTGAGCTGCGGGCCGAACTGGGAGCGATTCTGGGCATGATGGGGGCGCCCGACGAAGTAGTCGAGGCCGCGCAGAGCCTCAGCACCTATGGTCTCTCTGCCAGCAGCAACGACGTTCTCTTTCCAGATCAGATGGCGATCTGCCTGCGTGCACTGGGCGGACTGCTGGCGGGTGGTCACTGGAATGCACGCACACTGCACGAGATGCGTGAGGACAGCAAAGAGGGGAGCGCGACCCACGAGCTGTTCAGCGTGCTATTGGGCTGGCGCTACGAGCCCCAGTTGAGAAAGCTCGCAGCAGAGCTGCAGGCACAGAAGGATGCGTACAAGAGAGAGGTGATGGCCATAACCGCGCGTATTGTCGCTGAACAGAGCCGTGCCATCGCCCTGGAAGACGAGCTGGAGAAAGCGAAGCGCGAGCATGGCTTTAGCAGCGACGAATTGGAGAAAGCGAAACGTGAGCGAGAGGCGCTGCGCGCGGGCGTTGAACAGTCGGCGAAGGAGAAGCAAGCCCTGCGCAGCAGGATGGAGCAGGCTGTGAAAGAGAAAAATACGGCCAGTGCCCGGCTGAACCAGGTGTTGCAAGAGAGAAATGCGTTGCAGGAGAAATATCAGGACCTGATCAAGCGTATCAAGCAATCTGAGGATCGGTAAGCGCTTTCCTGCACAGTTATGTAATGGGCGTCGATGTGTGTAGCTCCCTGTTCAAGGCAGATTTTACAGGCTGATTGGCTTGACACGAGCACTTATTCGAGTTTAGCATTGTGTACAAGACCTCTACAATGCACGCCTGCCTCCTGCAAGTCTGATTCTCTGGGCATTTGTGTTCAGGCAAGTCAGTATGCCAGTGGAGCAGTGCGCGCCATTGCCCTGGTACTCCTGTTTAATTTAGCCACGAGAGGAGCGTATTATGCCTGATAATATGCATACAAGGTATCACTTGAGCGAGGATGAAATGCCGCGCGCCTGGTACAACATCATGGCCGACATGCCCAATCCGCCGGCTCCGGTGCTGCATCCAGGAACGAAACAGCCGGTAACGCCCGACGATCTGGCGCCGTTATTTCCTATGGCCCTGATCATGCAGGAGGTAAGTACCGAGCGTTACATCGAGATACCCGATCCTGTGCGTCGCATCTATCTACAATGGAGGCCGAGTCCGTTGTACAGGGCGCGTCGCCTGGAGAAGGCGCTGGACACGCCCGCGCGCATCTACTACAAATATGAGGGCGTCAGTCCAGTAGGCAGCCACAAGGCGAACACATCAGTCCCCCAGGCTTTCTACAACCGGGAAGAAGGCATCAGGAAAATCGCAACCGAGACGGGTGCCGGGCAATGGGGTTCCGCGTTGGCGATGGCCGGCGCGTTCTTCGGCATCGATATCGATGTCTATATGGTGAAGATTAGCTACCAGCAGAAGCCCTATCGCCGCAGCCTTATGCAGACCTTTGGAGCGACCGTCCATGCAAGCCCAACGAACCTGACCGACGCCGGACGGAGCATCCTGGCGCGAGATCCAGAGAATATGGGCAGCCTGGGCATCGCGATCAGTGAAGCCGTCGAGGTAGCGGCGAAGAGTGGAGGAACGATCAAGTATTCGCTGGGCAGCGTGCTCAATCACGTGCTGATGCACCAGACCATAATCGGCGAGGAGGCGCTGCTGCAGCTGGCGAAGGCCGACGACTATCCCGATGTCGTAATAGGCTGCGTCGGCGGAGGAAGTAACATGTCGGGCCTCGCCTTCCCCTTCATCGGCGAGGCGCAGCACAAGGGGCTCAAGACGCGCTTCCTGGCGGCTGAACCGATGGCCTGTCCCAGCCTGACCAGGGGGATATACGCCTACGACTTTGGCGATACCATTGGCATGACGCCGCTGGTAAAGATGTATACGCTCGGCCACGACTTCATGCCGCCGGGCATCCACTCCGGTGGGCTGCGCTATCATGGGATGGCTCCGCTGGTCTCTCAACTGCACAGCGAGGGCATTATCGAGGCGCGGGCCTATCACCAGAACGCGATCTTCGAATCAGCGGTCCTCTTCGCTCGCAGCGAGGGGATCGTACCCGCGCCCGAGGCTGGTCATGCCGTGCGTGCGGCGGTCGAAGAGGCATTGCAGGCGAAGGAGGCAGGGGAAGAGCGTGTCATCCTCTTCAACCTGTCCGGCCATGGTCATTTCGACATGCAGGCATATGACGCCTACTTCTCCGGGCAATTGCAGGATTTCGAGTATCCCGCTGATGCCGTCGCGGCGGCTCAGGAAAAATTGCCACAGGTCGTGTAGCTTCTATTCGTGTGGGCCAGTGTGGAACTGTAAAGTTCCGCGCTGGCCTTTTTGTGTGGCTTATATACTGAAAATATGGAGGAACATAATGACTAAAATCATCTTTTGTGAAGATGAGGTAAGAATTCAAAAACTTATTCGTACTACATTACGATCTAGCTTGCACGAAATCTATATCGCATCGGATGGTGTCGAAGGTCTGGCGCTTATTGAAAAGGAGCGGCCAGACTTAATCTTTACCGATATCTCTATGCCTAATTGCGATGGACTCCAGCTCGTTGACGAGGTGAAGGCCCGCCCGGAACTGGCGCATATCCCAATTATCTTCGTGACCGCCTTTGCCCAGGACTCCGAGATGGAAGAAGGCTACCAGCATGGCGCATCAGGCTATCTCATCAAGCCATTCAGCCCTGCCGATCTACGTATGAAGATCGAATCGCTCGCCAATGCCCTGAGCTAGCTCGATTGTATGAAACCGAAATGCCTGAATGCTTTTATAAAAACCTGTGTACTTTTATTGTGTACTTTTGTATAGAGGAGAAATAGTGTTTATGAAAGACGAGCATCATCAGCAACCGGCGGAGGAGGTAGAAGGGGGGGAGCGGGATCTCCCTTCCTCTATCAAAGTGGGTATGGTGGGGGTTGGTGGGGGAGCTGAGGAACAGAAGATGAAAAAAAGGTCGAACGAAGATGTGCGTCACAGCATGGCATCCGCTATGCCGCTTATTGTCTGGACCGCGCGGCCCGATGGAGAAGTAGACTACTACAATCAGCGCTGGTTCGATTATACTGGCCTGACCGTTGAACAGACGCGCGGTCGGGGGTGGCTATCGGTGCTGCATCCCGACGACCGGCAGATGTGCCTGAAGCGCTGGCGGGAGGCGGTGCGGGCGGGTAAACCATACGAAATCGAATATCGGTTCAGGCGTACTGATGGCGTCTATCGCTGGTATCTGGGAAGGGCTCTGCCGGTACGCGATCAGCAACAGCGCATTATCTCCTGGTTAGGCACCGATACCGACATCGACGATCAGAAGCGCTCCGAGGAGCAGCTCGGCGTCCGCGCTCGCCAGCAGGCTGCTGTCGCAGAACTCGGTCAGTACGCGCTCAGGGGAATGGAACTGCCCGACCTGTTCGAAAAGGCGCTTTTGATGGTGAGCCAGGCACTCAATGTGGCATATTCCTCACTATCGGAGCTGCTCGATGACGGCACGATTCAGGTGCATATCAGAGACAGGAAAGGGACTACCTACCAGACCGTAAAGGAGTGGGGAACGTCTCAGGCAGCCTATACCCTCTCATTGAAGGAACCTGTCATCGTCGACGATCTACGTATCGAGCGCCGTTTCTCCGTTCCATCCGAAGTGATCGACGAATATGGGTTGGTTGGGAGTGTTAGCATTGTTGTCGAGGGCCATCCAGATCCATATGCCGTATTAATCGTTCATACCCGCGAAGCGCGCGTTTTTACTCAAGATGATATCTACTTTTTGCAGGCCGTTGCCAACGTGCTGACCGCCGCCATCGAGCGCAAGCGGACGGAGGCACAGCTAGCTCAGGCGCTGCAGTCGCTACAAGCAGCAAACGAGCAGCTTGAACACTCCAATAAAGCTCAGAACGACTTTGTCTCTATTATCAGCCACGAGTTCCGCTCGACTCTCACCGGCATTCAGGGCTTTAGCGAACTGATACGCGACGAAGATTTCAGTGCTCGCGAAATCAGAGAATACGCCAATGATATCAATACGGATGCCCGCCGCCTCAGCCGCATGATCAACGAATTACTCGATCTGAACCGTATGAGATCGGGTAGAATGGCCTTTAACCCCGAGCGTATCGACCTGAATGAGATTATCAGAGACGTGGTTGAGCGTACACGCCCAAATGCGTTCGGGCATCAAATATACCTGTACCTGGATGCCAGATTACCCCTATGTTCGGGCGACCGCGACAAACTGACCCAGGTAGTGACGAACCTCCTCAACAACGCGATTAAGTACTCGCCGCGTGGTGGCGATATAGCGCTGTACAGCGAACTCGAAGGCGAGCAAGCGCACGTGTGGGTGCAGGACCACGGTGTAGGCATCCCCACAAACGCACTGGAACAGATATTTGAGCCCTATACGCGTATCGCTTCGGGAGAGACAAGATTTGTCGAAGGGACGGGTATTGGCCTGACCATCGTGCGCCAGATCATGCAGATCCATGGCGGGAAAGTCTGGGCCGAGAGTACGTCTGGAGAGGGTTCTACCTTTCACTTCACGCTACCGTCGTGCTGCACCGCGTAACTGTTCAGGCCCCCTTTCCTGACTCCTCGCCGCGACGCGGCTCGCGCCATGTCTGTGTGGGTAGCGGCGTGCCGGCTCAGGCCGCTGCTGACTCCTCGCCACGTCGCCAACCACATCAGGGCGCTTCACAAGCGCCTTTGGCGCTGATAAGTCCTGAAGAGTTACCTGCACTGCATATGATGGAACGGGTGTTGCAGGGACTCTCGACACGAGGCATTTCTAATGTTAGAATGCTATCATCTCTCTCTGTTTATTTCAATCCCTCAAGCGGGTTGTAAGAGCGCACAGGCTTCAGGTGCCTCTTCTGAGGAGAAGTATACACACGAGACTCGAAGAGGTCAAGTGAACATGCACCAGGGACAGGAAGATATATACACAGAAAGTGCCTATATGTATTTAGAAAAGCCATTGCAAAAATACCTGGATGAACTGGCTTCCGCACAACCTACGCCGGGAGGCGGCTCAGCCGCAGCGCTCAGCGGTGCCCTGGGCGCCAGCCTTGCCTGCATGGTAGCGCGCCTCACGCTGGGGAGGGCTGATTACACCACCGTCCAGTTGGAGATAGAAGCGCTTGTGGAGCGGATAGAGGCATTGAGAACGCGTTTCCAGGAATTGATGCAGGAAGATATCGAGGCCTACGGGCGGCTCTCCGCTGCCTTCAAGTTGCCACGCACGACCAGCGAAGAGAAGGTCGCGCGTACAAAGGCGATTCAGGGACAACTCGTCGAGGCCGCATTGGTGCCGTTAGAAGTTGTAGAGCGTGCCGTCGAGCTGGTACAATGCTGTCTGCGCATCGCCGCCATCGGCAATGTGAACGTCCTGAGCGACATTGCAACCGGGACAGCGCTGGCCTCCAGCGCAGGAACGGGAGCGGCGTGGATGGTGCGTACGAACCTGCACGCGCTGAAGGACCAGGAACAGGTACAGAAGTTAAATAGCCGTCTGAGCGCTGCATTGGATACCATAGCGGCGGATAGCCAGCAGGTCATCGACACAGTGGGAGAGAGAGTTTGACAGCAACAATACTGGATGGACGAGCGATGGGAGCGGAACTACGCGCGGAACTACGCGCGGATGTTCGTCGCTATGCGGAACTAACGGGACAGGCACCCGGCCTGGTGATCGTGCGCGTCGGCGGGGACGCCGCCTCCGGCGTCTACAGTAAAGCTATTCTTCGTATAGCCTTCGATATTGGCGTGCAGGCACGCATGGAGCAGCTTCCGGAGGTCACGTCGGCGGATGAACTACACGCTTTGTTGTTGCAATTGAACAATGATCCGGCGACGCAGGGCATTATCGTGCAGATGCCCCTGCCCGTCCATCTCTCGCAGAACATGGTCGCCGACACGATCGCCATGGAGAAGGATATCGACGGCATCAGCCCGCAGAGCGCCGGCAACCTCTTCCTGGGTCTGCCGGGCTTCCTCCCATCGACGGCGGCTGCGGTAATGGAGATTCTGGAGCGCACGCACACACCTCTGGATGGCAGGCGTGTTGTCATTGTGGGGCGCAGCAACGTGGTGGGCAAGCCGCTCTCGATGATGCTCCTGCAGAAGAACGCGACGGTCACGATCTGCCACTCGCGCACTATAGACCTGCCCTGGTATACGCGCCAGGCCGATGTGCTGGTCGCGGCGGTCGGTCGTGCTAACATGGTGACGGCTGAGATGGTGCGTCCCGGTGCGGTGGTGATCGACGTGGGTATCAACGCGAAGCCCGAGGGAGGCGTCGTAGGCGATGTGGACTTCTCCTCGGTCAGCGGGGTCGCCGGTGCACTGACTCCGACGCCCGGCGGCGTTGGACCCCTGACGAACGTGCTGCTCTTGAAGCAGTGCGTGGAGGCGGCGTGGTTGCAGGTCGGCGGACGTGTGCAGGATTCGCAGGGGATAACTCGGCTCTAATATGGCTTTCTATGCACTGCATTCAGGAACGTATGCTCAGTATATGAAGAATGATGTTCTTGACTCAAGAAGCCAATCGCTGCTTCCATATTTTTGCATCGGGGTCAACACCTAATGCACGTATGGCGTCTTCGAGCTGAACAGGGCCAAAGTACTCTCCCAGGTAGCGCAGGTCACATACCATTAGAGGTTCCCCATCTGAAAAAGGACGAGAATCCTCCTCTTCTGAGGAAGGCAATTGTAAGCCCAATGAGACAAGCCAGCCTTTATCTAGCACAAGCTTCACATTGCCTGTATCATCTTTTACATAACGATGGGGGTGTTCCATCGAGACATTGACCCGAATATTGATGGCGCATTCTAAAAGAAGATCTTCTTGCTCGATAAGTGTGTGCAGCTCATTCAAGCTGAAATGTTGCATCGCATCCTCCTGATAGCAAACTGAAATTATTGTCAAGGTGTGGGGTATGGAATTGGCCCCTGATATTTCTGGCGTCTTACGCGAAAAGGAAGTAAGTTGAGAAGTTGAAATGTATCTCCATGTATTTCAAGCTCTGTACTAGTGTAGTATGTAATGTAGTGGTTGCGCCATGACGTTTTGATATCGTTCTTCTATCGCTTCGCAAAGCACCATTCTTTTGAGCTTGAGCGTAGTACTATGTCAACTTTACTATAGAGAGCCCTTCATGTTCTAATGTAGCGAGAAGCTGCCTATATCAGCCCAGTATCATGCGGAAGGGCGGTTAAGAGATAGGAGGATACGGCGATGAACGCTACTGATCCTGAGAAACGCAATAACCAGCTAAGGCAAGCACGCAGGAGGCGTATGTTAACGATAAAAGAAACTGCCAAACTGGTGAAAGTGAGTCCGATAACATATTCACGTTGGGAACTCGGCACGCAAAAACCACGGCTGGCGTCACTGAAGGACTTATGCGATGCGTTTGAGATGCCAGCAGAGAAGTTGGGTTTTGGCGATCTCCTCAAAGAATAAGTGATCAACAGGGTAGGAGGTATCCCGAGTCGAGCAGGTACTGTATAGTACCTGCTTTTTTTGATGGAATTATATATAATGGAACATTACGTGAAAGTGATAGAAAGGGGCAAAATTACGCAAATTTGAATCGTGTACGTTTAAATCGTCTATGATAGTGTGAAATGATGCAATATCTTTCCTACCCATGTCCTTGTATGAGTGTCACCTGGATATGTAAATTTGCATAAGTTGATGTGGTGCTATTGCTTTAAATACAAAAGGCATGTAATATGGAAGGGATTTTTGGTAAGAGGCCAGCGCCGAATTATAGGTTGATACAGGTGCGTAAAGGGCGAAACTTATCAAGGAAAGAAGTTGCCGCCAGGATTAATGTTCATTGGGGAACGTATTGTAAATGGGAACGAGGCCAGCAAAGTCCTGGACTACGCCATCTAAGATCATTGTGTGATCTTTTTCAGACAACTCCCGAAGAGTTAGGATATAATCTAGATGACATAGGAAGGTGATGCTATGGAATCTAATAACCAGAAACTAAGAGAAGCTCGACAGAGGTGCCAGTGGACTATGGAGCAGGCATCAGAGAGGATAGGCGTTGATACCAGGACGTACATCCGTTGGGAGAGGGGTAAACAGCATCCTGGATTACGTCACATGAGATTGCTGTGCGAGTTGTTTCAGACAACTCCCGAAGAGTTAGGATTTCCTATTTAACGGTCGTTCGCCGCTTTATAGCACCAGATATTTCCACTATATTACAGGCCATACCACTGTTAACCCCCTTGAAAAGCCAGACCGTGCATAGCAAAGATCGCTAAATAGTCATGCTTTAAGGCAGTACCCTCGTCTATGAAAAGCACGAATTTCCAGAAAAAGACAAATATAGCATAAACGAAGTTCCTTCCTGAAACGACTCTACAGCGATGACTAAACGACATGAAAAAGTCCTTCCCAGCCAGTAAATCAAGTTGTAGTATTTCTCCATCAATAGCTCAGTCAGCATGAAACAGGATAGATGGGCGATTAATCAGGAAGGATAGTACTTTCAGGGGCTGTCGATTCGCTGATTTTGTGGTGCACACCTCACCGCATCTGGATGTACATAAAGAAATTCAGGTTAAACGATCTTCAGCTCACCTGAAAGATTGTTTATAATTGAGTACTATCAGAGCATATTTGTTTTTACCTTGTGATAACAAATGAACAACAACGTAAAAACATACAACAAACTTTGCTCTTTTAAAGCAGGGAGAGGGAGCAAGGACCAGACTACGCACAGCTTCGGGGGCTTCACGTCTTCTGTTCCTAAGGCTCCCTTCCCGTCGTACCAGAGGCACGGTTGTGATATAAGTCTGTTGGTATCAGATTTATATCACATGTGTATAACGTACTAGCTAGTTCCGTTATTCCGAAGAGTAACTTACGGGTAAATAAACGCAAGACCGTGTCTCTTATCAAATTGAAAAAGGGAGATTTCAATGTCCCAATTCGAGAATCTTTGCGTCTTGCTGAGCGTTCTTACCCTCGTCGTGCAGGCAATTGGTGTGCTCCATCCAATTATGCGAGATCTACAAAGGCTAATGGCTGACAGGTCCAGCGGATTGGAGGAGTATGATGAAGCCGAATCCTGAAATGGCTATGGATGCGAGCTCCTTAGGGGCGCATATCCGTAAGGAGCGCAAGAAGAGAGGTTGGACAAGAATGAAGTTGTCTGATCGGCTTGGTGAGCTTGCCGGGGAGGTCGGACCCACCTGTTGCACGATAGGACGTTGGGAGGCAGGAACGCAACTCCCAGTAAAGTGGCTTTCCCATTTGTATGAGTTATTCCCGGAATTGAAGTAGGCGTTCTAGTTTCGTGAGAAGGAGAAATTGATCCGGCAGGTGAATGGTAGTATTACTACTCATCTGCTGGATCAATCCCTACATCAAAGACTTGAAATGGTAGTATCGATCCACTATACTCTGAGCAAGCAAGGTGCATCAATCTTTCCTTCAGAGAAGATGGCCCCACATTTTCCCCTTTCTTCCTTTCCTGGTATACCCTCCCTCTAGCAGAAAGGCCCCCTCCTATGGTACGAACCCTTGATAGCGCTCTGATGGGTGCGCTCAACGCCACGACGCGTAGTCCCGCACTCACGTTGACGATCGAGGATCATGTGATCCACTACGCCCCCTACCAGTCCGGGAGCTCCGTTGATGTGTGGAACGATGGTTGTATTGCAGGCGATAACAGTATCATTCGCGTACAGGTGACGAGCAGCGGATCTGGTTTTGTCTCCAATTTTATGGTGCAGCGCATCACCGATCCCGCCCAGGCATCGCAGTGGACATCCTGGACGGCGCTGCCGGGCTCGACCGGCGTCATGTTTCAGGATGGCGGCTGCGCAGTCTCGAACTCGGCTGGTACGCTGCGCGCCTTTGCCCAGCGCGGCACGGGCGGCAATAACCTGTGGGTCTGGACTTCGACGAACAATGG